>Ga0307376_10001835_pt1 | contig 21923 bp, 23 predicted proteins | sample TR2MG_FD_202536 | JGI IMG/M metagenome (GOLD analysis project Ga0307376, IMG submission 202536) | Soil microbial communities from Risofladan, Vaasa, Finland - TR-2 | ecosystem: Environmental > Terrestrial > Soil > Coastal area > Acid sulfate soil | place: Finland: Risofladan, Vaasa | collected...
CCTCAACGGGTATGTCATCGTAATAGCCTTTGAACAGCAGCCCTGTCCATGGCATTGAATTGATATTCTCGACCATATGACGGGCTACTCGACTTGTCCCCACGATTGCAACTGACCGGGTATTTCTCCCGCGGCGGCGTAATTCGTGCAGTGCCAAGCGTACCGACAACCTCGTTGCAGCCAGCATGGAGGGGGAAAGTACCAACCAGGTCAATACGACCCGCCGCGAAAAATTTGCAGATGTCTTGGTGACAAACGCCATGACCAATACCAATACAAACGCAACCATCCAGATTAGAATAATTTCGCCGATTTCGCTTCTGATGGTACCAATGCGCCAGGAGCCATAGATACCTCTGCCCTGGCCGACCACATAAAAACAAAGCGCAGCAATAACGGCGAATCCAAACTGGTATTTTTCGAGGGATACTTCATAAAACCACGCAATGAAATGGAAAGAACCAATTATCAAAAACGCATCCATCAGTCGCTGTAGCGCAGAGATTTTCGGAGTATGGGAGCGAATAAATCCGTTAGACATAGCGGCTTTCCTTCGAAGGTGACCCGGTATCAAGCTTGCTAAATACCAGACCTATGATGGCACCAACCGCTAGGTTAAATCCGCAAATGTGCGATTTGCCGCTAGTGATATTGGAATCATGGATATCACTATCAAATTGGTTCATGGGAGATTTACCCGACTTAATATTCCAAACAGATGAGCGGCAATGTGGATTGTTACTTGCTACACAAGCTATATAGCTGACCCTCAAAGCGACGTAATACACTTGATTTATCCCATTCATATGATGCTTGACGCGCTGCAGTTCCGAGTATTGTACGCTGCTGAGGGGAGTGTAGTAATTCCAACAATCCTTGTACAACTCCTTGAACGTCACCTGGTTTGACCACCTTGCCGCAGGGGCCCACTACTTGAGCCACTTGAGTTCCTGTCTGTGCCGTTGCAAGCACCGGCCTGCCACTGGCCAGCATCCCAGTCAATTTTGAGGGCATGACCAAATCAGCAACATCTGCTCGCTGGGGCAACAAGTGTATGTCAGCCATATTAAGCAATTCATTCAGCCGCTCCAACGGTTGTAAAGGTAACCACATCACGTTGGGCAATTTTTTATACGTCTCATATAGCCGCGCCTTTGCCGCTCCTTCACCACACAGGACGAATTGTATTTCAGGATTAGCTATTAGCTGACTCGCAGCTTCAAGGAGGATATCCAATCCCTGCTTTTCGCCCATATTGCCAGAATAAAGCGCAACAATCTTGTCAGCGGGAATACATAACTCTTTACGTAACGGACTACCTTGCTTTAGCGGAAAAACTGTCGACACATCAGCCCAATTTGGAAAAAAAATAGTCTTGTCTGAATCTACGCCTTTTTGAATAAGATTCTCCTGCATTTTTAGGGATATTGTGGAGACCCTGTCAAAACTGCGCATCAACCACCGCTCAATATGCAGCACCACTTTACGCAATCTATCAGATTTCAAAATTCCCAAACCAAACGCAGCATCCACCTCAAAGTCCTGGATGTGTAACCATGCCTTCGCGCCGGCAAGCCGGGAAGCAAGTAAAGACAAAGGTGCACACATCAGCGGGGGTTCAATGGATATCACCACATCGGGCTTCCAAAGTATTTGCCCAAGCATCACCGGGAAGCTGCTCAAAGCAAAACTTGCAAGATGAATGAGCCGCTTAAGACCTGACGGTTTGGTGGGAACCCATAGCGGGCAACGCCAAATATTTACTCTGCTCAACGTTTCGTGATGATAACGCCAAGCTGAGTAACCCTTGCTTACACGCCATTCTGGATAATAAGGGGGGGCGGTCACCACCCTCACTTCATGGCCGTGTGAGACAAGCCACTCGGCCATCTCACCTGTATATTTTCCTATGCCTGTAAGTTCTGGAGCATAATTAATTCCAACAAACAGAATACGCATGCTAAATCTTGCGAGCGACCACAACCAGGCAGTCACCCCGTTTACTCAAGTTGCCTAACCATAATAAAGGAAATAACAAACCTCGAATCAGCAGAATCATCGCAGCCACAAGCGGTGCGGAGCGTAGATGTTGGGTAGGATGGCCAGGTTTGGAGAACAATCTGGCAATGATCGAATGGGCAACCCACAACGCCGGCGTCTCTTGGCGCATGTTGACAACCTTAAATTGAGACTTCTTCAAAACCTCTATCAGAGTATTTGGAGAAAAATGCACGACATGAAAAGGTACATGCCAATTAATCCAATAACGACTGAATACCGTACGCAACCAGCTCTGGCTGTTTGGACAGCTTATCCATAACTGACCATTGGTTTTCAGCAACCGGTGTATATGCAGAAGCATCTTGCCAGGGTTTAATGAATGCTCTAGCACATTCGATAACACGACAACATCGTATTTGCTCTCCGTCGTGAAATCTTCAAGCGTACTTCCGTGTACGACAAAGCCCATATTACGAGCAATCTTTGCAGCCTTATTATTGAGCTCCAGGCCTTCAGCGGAAAAACCGTGGCTCTTGTAGAACTCTAAACCGCGACCTTCGTTACATCCTACATCAAGCAATTTTCCCGATCCTATCATTCGCTGAAACGATATATCGCCATCAATCGCCAGCCAGAAACGATATAAAAAGGAGTTGATGAATTTTTCTCTCAGATGGATATATAGGCTATTTCTTTCACTACTGAAGTTGTAGAACTGCTCATATAGCTTATTCATCTCCACTTGATTCGGAAGAGGGGCGGTTTGCTCAAGACCACAATGAGTGCATTTCTGGATCTGATAGAGTTGACTGATACCAAATCTCGTATCGCTCACGTTCTTAAGCATCTCTTGAAAGCTAGTAGGCTGATTACAATTCAAGCAATTCATAATGTAATACTGCCCAGATAAAGTTTGAATTACTGACGCTCAGATGCAATTCCGAACGCTTTGCGTAGCACAATGCGTAGTGAAGCAAAAAAAATACCTAACAATATACCTGCAAAAATTCCGCCCAAGATAATGATAGGAGTTTTACGTGAAACAGGCTTGCTTGATACGTAAATCGGTGCAATCAGTTTGGCTGAATGCGATTTTGCGAAAAAGATTTCGTCATTCAAGCGATCAATTCGATCTCTCAAAGAATTCATTTCGTTCAGACTAGTTAAGAAAGCAAATCCGGTCTTTTCACCTTGTTTGATATGATTAAAGCGACCCTCTATTTCTTCAAAAGATTTTTGTGTTCGCTCCAACTGCTTTTGCTTTCTATTGAGTAAGTCGTCAGTCATCGCTTGCTGCAGCGCGATAATATTATTTTGTAAAGAATTGGCACAGGACCTTGCACTCTCAGGTTTGTTTGAGCGCAATTTGATTTGAATCGCGTTCACGCCATCAATAACTGATACTTTATATCGCCCATTCATAAAAGGGCCGTCAACAGAGCCTTCAGACATCCCACATTTTTGAAGGACCTCATCTGAATAGACGGTTGGTATTTTCAATTGATCTTCCAATTCGGGTAGCGGCTCAATGTTGACAACATTGAGATTGCTAATGTACTGCGCAATTTTGATCTGAAAGCTCGCTTCGTATTGCACGGGCTTCAACAAGCCATAAATGCCTGATACAAACAGGCCCAATAACCCAAAAACTGTTATCAGCTTCCAGTTTCGAAGAACAAATACGATAGGATCCGCATTTTCTACATTATCTATATTTTGATTATTCATTTTTTTCCGTTGTCGAAGACAGTTAACGTCGATATATTTACACCCGCCTTATACGTTTCATCCACCATTGCTAAAAGCAGGAATTTACGGAGTAATTATCATGCAATTTATCACAGGCTCATTGGCCATAAATTTATGTAAAAAATTGGAAAATTTGCTCCTGACAAAGATGGACGATTCATTTTTTATTACCTTTTCTTATTTTCATGAAAAATATTGACTGCGAAAGCACAATAAATCCTGCGGTGGAAACAAAACGTTTAATCGCGCTTGCCAATCTATAATGCAGTGGAATGCCTAGCACGTCTCGCTGTATTCTGTATGGCTCAGCAAATAATTGTCCAATTTTTTTGTATGATTGCCCGCCAACTTCAAAAATTGCCAGTGGCTTATCTATATAATTTGAAGCCGCGCCATTTTTCAACAATGAAGCAGTCAAGAAGTAATCACCACAAAGTGGATATTGCAGATCGTATCGCGTTCGTTCAAGCAAATTTCGTTGGTAATAAGTAGCTTGATGATTCGCTGGTAAACCATGCCACAAAGAAACCTCCGACCTTCTTGGCGGTCGGTAGATTATATGGCCACTTTGAGGAAAGCTCAATTTGGCACCACCAAACAAAATTCCAGTTTCTTGTTCACTACTACATACAGCCTCCGCCACGTTGGCAAGCACTTCACTGTCGTGAAATACATCACCTGCATTCATAAATACAACATAATCACCAGAGGACAAGGCGATGCCATGATTCATAGCATCGTATATTCCATTATCTTTCTGGCTGACCCACTTAACTTTGTCCGACAAACTTTCAAGAAATTCGATTGCTTCATCTTTAGATCCGCCGTCCTTTACAATCCACTCATAAGTTTTATTGCTCTGCCTCAACAGACTGGCATAAGTTTTTTTTAACCCTTGGATGTCATCCAATACAACTGTAATTATTGAAAACTTAATTTTCATTTCAGCGCGCACTCTTAGAGATAGATAGCATCATTCCTATTTAACCCGAAAAATAGTAGAACGGAAACATTCCTACCCAGTCAAATTTATCCCACAACAGAAATGGATAATCCTGCCCCAACGTAGCCAGCTTGACTAATGTATATATCGCATACACTGCGCTGCCCCATGAAAGAACCGACCAGCCAATCCTGTAGCCCAAAAATGTCGCGATGTATCCTGCAAACACAGCAACGAAAAACAGAAATGTTCTAAGCGGAATTAAAGCATATGGTAAAAATAAAACGTAAAGGATTGTAACCAGCAGAATCATTAGTCCCCAACCTTCTGGCATGTACTTAGCAGAAAGCAAAGCTGCAACGAAGCATAAAGTCACAAATTTCAATCCAGACAAATCAGCGTTTGTATATGATTGAGTTGAAGTTGTGTAATACTCAAACTTGCTTACCACTCGGATGAAATCTAAATTTGACTCCACAGCTATTTCGACAACCTGATGGAATTCAAGCAGAAATAAGATACCCAGTATCAACACAGTGATGACCCAATACCAGTTCAATCGTTTTGCAAACCTAAGCAGCATAAACGTTAATATTGAGCTTTGATGGAATAGCAATGCGATGATCAGCCAAGCAAAGCTTCTCCAGCCAACCGATGAAATTGCTAACAAGGTGAATGATAACCCCACCATTTGTCTAGAAAGCAATGACGCAGAAAGGAAGCTATAGAACAGTAGTGATACGGCCATCATCGTTCCATAGTTGCTTGAAGGGAAACGCAATGAGCCATATTTATTCAGCCAAAAGACGAATAATGACGAACTCAACATTGCAACTGCAAACAATGGAAAAATTTGGCTTGTAATCCCTAACCATGACAAGACCCAGTAATAGATTGGCAACCCTATCTCGGTTCCATATGGATTGGGAATTACTTGCCAACCGCCATGCATGATGCTCAAGTACGCATGGAAGTAATGTACAAAGTCATCAGAAGGCTCAAAAGTCTTTCTTGAAGCGATCATTACGCTGCCAGAATAAGCACAAATGTATCCAATCCAGCTAACAGTTTTTTTATCTAAGTGTTGCGTGAATGCAAGCAGGGAAAATATACAAAGATAGAATGAAATCAACGGAGAAAAAAGCGCAACAAATACACAGCTTGAAGTTAAAGCAATATGCTTTGCGAAATCATTTTCACTTCTCGAATTGATGTACTCTCCTGTTTCGGTAACAATTGTAGATACTGTTAAGCTCATTTTTCCTACTTAACCAATCCTGTATTCATTAAATACGCCTAAAGCTTTTCTTTTAACCATTTTTGCAGTTTCAATTATCAAGCTGCCACGGTTAGAAAAACCGGAATCAAACTTTGCATTAATACCGTGCAACTCATTGTGTGCCAGAAGTAGAGCTCGTGCATACGGGCGATAAAGTATCTCTACGACCTCATCAGAAATCAAGTAGTTTGGACTAAACGCGTGAACACCACTCCTGTAGTATTTATAAGCATGGAAGTGATAGAAAACCAGAGGTGATTCGTTAACATATAGCTTGCCAGATCTTTGGCTCAATTTGTATTGCTGTACATTCCATGGAGCGACGCCGCCGCCGAGATGTTGCATTGCATGTACACCTTCAAAACGCTGCATCCAATCATCAAGATATTTCTGATCGCCAAATTTGCCGTCCTCAAATCGTGCAAAGCACCACTCCAAACACCGGTCTTGCCACCATTGAAGTACCGCAAGGCCACGTGTATCAGCCTTGAAAGTCATGAATTGCACACAGTAAATTCCAGAGGTCAACGTCTGGTCATATCGTGGCGTGTACCGGTGCTCCGTAATTAGAACTGACGCACCGGACAACTCAAACTCCTTTAGTAAAACGGAAGGCTTTGCATAAAAACAAATATCTGCATCCAGATACGTCACATCTGGCAAGTGATAGGTATCCAGTACATAACGGATTACATGCGAGGTACACGTCCAGCAATATTCAGCCTTTGAGCGCTGACCTTTAACGGCGTGTAATTGAGGCGTTTCAAATGTGCCCAATGGAATTGCTACCATTTTTGCGAGGTTGAGTTTCGCAAGAGCTTGATATGCCGGGTCATCAAAGCAAACGACATAAAGCCGAAAATCTTCTCCCGCATCTTCAAGCGAATGATACAGAACCAAAGCACGTGGCAAGTAATTTGAATCAAACAGCGTACAAAAGTTGTGTGGGGCTGTCATTCCCATTACACCCGAAAGCTGTTTACGACAGATATAACCTCAGCAACATCGTTATCCGTCATCTGGGGATGGCAGGGAAGTGAAAGGCAAGTCGCCGCATGTCGTTCGCTATTTTTCAAGCCCTGCGGATCGCGTGCAATTTCCTTACAGGGCTCTTGTTCGTGGATCGGAATCGGATAGTGGATATGCGATTGCACATGATGCTGCTGAAGATGTTCCTGCAGCGAATCGCGCTGTCCACAGGTAACAACAAACAGATGGTACACATGTGCCAATAGCGCTTCCGGAGATGCAAGTTGCCGAACCAGCGGATTGATAATTCTCGAACGGTATGCCTCGGCAATCTGACGGCGGCGTTCAGTGAATCCCATCAACCACTTCATTCTTTCAGACAACATGGCTGCATGAATTTCATCTAACCGGCTGTTCATCCCGATCTCTGGATGGTGATAGCGAACACTTTGCCCGTAGTTACGCAGACGCCCTGCGTGCTGAGCAAGCGGGCCATCTTTGGTAATAAGCATGCCAGCGTCCCCTGCCGCCCCGAGATTCTTGGTTGGATAAAAGCTGTATGCCCCCGCCACACCAAAACTGCCAGCGACCCTGCCATTCCAAGTTGCCAGATGTGCTTGAGCACAATCTTCGATCAACATTATTTCATTTCTGGCACAAAACTCTTCCCAAGCGGTCATATTTCTAACCTGTCCGTAGAGATGCACCAGAACCAAGCCCTTCGTCTTGGGAGAAATACAGCGTGCCGCGCTTTCTATAGAAAGCAAAGCTGTCTGCGGATCAATGTCTGCCAACACTGGAATTGCCCCTGAACGCAGTATTGCAAGCACTGTGGCGAAAGCAGTCATCGGAGTTGTTATAACCTCATCACCCGGCCCGATTTCGAGTGCACGTAACGCAATCTCAATCGCATCCATACCATTGCCCACGCCAATTGCCTGAGGCACACCGCAAGCCGCGGCCCATTGCTTTTCGAAAGCAGCGACTTCGTTGCCCAGAATATACCAGCCAGATTCCAGCACACGTTTTGCGGCACTCAACATTGCTTCTCGTAATTCAGGCGGTTCTGCCTTGAAATCGTTCATCAAAATCATGCTTGTTCTTCCCAATAATGACGGTGATTGGTTTTGTAGTATGCCACCGAGCTCTGCAAACCCTCGCGCAAGTCGATTTTTGGCTGCCAACCCAAATCTTTCGTGATGAGTGAAAAGTCACCGTAGTAATCGCCAATGTCTATGACTTTGCGGTCAGGCGGAAAGGGAACTAGTTCAAAAGCGCCACCGAATCCAAGATCGACCATCATTTCGGCCAGTGCTTTCAAACCAATGACTTCTTTGCTGCCCAGGTTATAGACCTTGCCGTTAGCTACGTCGCTTGCACCGGCAAGCATCAGCGCCTCGACGCAATCATCGACATAATTGAAATCGCGCAACTGCAGACCATCACCAAAGACTTTTATCGGCCTGCCCTCTATCAACAATCGCACCCAGATACCCAAAAATGTTTGCCGCGCATCCTTCACTCGCATGCCCGGACCATAGGTATTGGTCAGCCTAAGAGCGCAGGCACGAATGCCATACACATTGTTGTAGAGCAGGTGATACCACTCCCCTGCCAGCTTATTGATTCCATTAACATCGACGGGACGGATCGGATGTTTTTCATCCACCGGCAAATAGTCAGGCTTGCCATAAAGCTGGCGCGTGCTGGCAAAAACGACTTTGATTCCGGGATTGGCCTTACGACAAGCCTCCAAAATGGAAAGCTGTGCCGCGGCATTGATATCCAGATCAGTCTGTGGATCACTCATCGAATCCATGTGGCTCGTCTGCCCGGCAAGATTAAACAAATAATCTTTATCTTTTAGCAAATAGGCCATTGCAAATGGATCGCGTACATCACACACGTTCACGGTAACCTTGTCAAGGATAGCTTTGATGTTGAACGTGTTGCCGCCGTATTGTGGAATGAGGCTATCTACAAGTGTGACCTCCGCACCTTGGGCTACGAGTGCGTTCGCCAGATTGGATCCGATAAATCCAAGACCACCCGTAATTAATACTTTTGCTTTGGCATATGTTTTCAAGAGTTTTTCTCCGCAAGAACAACATGATCAAGATATAGATCGAGATTATTGGGTAACAAGCGAGAGGCTAGTACACCTGACACATTAATTAGCGCCATGACCGATGCAGTCAGCAGTAATTTAAATGGCTTGGGCAACTTTTGCGTGATTTTGAACAGATAGGCATTGGCAAGCTGAAATAGAATGGAAGCATCTGCTCCCAGCTTCTTGTGCTGCAGAATCCTAAGCCCCTGTTTTTCCAAAAGTGCCCGCAGGCCAAAGCTTGAGTATCGGGCGTAGTCGTACGGTTGTTCATGCTCATCCCATACGAAAGGAACCGTAAGCAAGAGCTTTCCGCCCGGTTTTAATACCCGCGAGATTTCTGCAAGGAATTCATCCGGGTTAAACACGTGCTCTAACACTTGATTACAGAGCACTGCATCGAATGAATCATCCGCAAAAGGAAATACGCTCCCATCGTACAGATAATCCGCAATTCCCCGTTTGCGCGTCATCTCGCTGTCAATGTCCAGACCAATGTATGCCTCTACGGCAAACAATGATCTATATGGCTTCGAGCCACATCCGACATCAAGCAGCTGTCCGGATATCGTCGGGGCGAGTTCCGAGATCGCGTCGCATAGACCTTTTCGAGCAAAGTAAAACGGGTTAACGAAAAGCCCGATCAGCCCCGGAAAAAACATATGACGGCGGAAGATATTCCTGAGACGGCTAATCATCTGCGTGACTCCAGCAACATTCCCTGAAAAGCAAATTCAAATCCGTTTCTGGTTTGCACATTTCCTTCAGGACTCAAGTTTGATGCAACTAATAACCAGTCCTTAACCAAGCGCTGTTTTAACTCCGGCAGCGAAAAAATCCACATCGGATAGCTGGCAGCATAAATAGCGGAAGGTACTTTTTGTATAACCAATTTATCTTTTCCATTCACTAAGAACGGTGTACGGTCAACGATCAAACATTCTGCCCCGACCATGCTCAACTCAATTAAAAGCTCAAACGGCGATTCCAGATATTGCAGCACACTTGATAATAAGACCACGTTGGGTTTATTTTCTATCAGGCATTCACCGATTGTTTTATAAAACCGCAGTTGTTCGTCTTGAACCTGAGCCCGGCCGGCCTCAACATAGTGCGCCTGCTCCACCACATTCCAGCACACCTCTGGCAATGCCTGAAGAAACTTGCGATTCTGAAAATAGCTACTTCCCAACGCCCCACCGAAATCCAGCACATTCAATTTTCCACCATTTCGTGCAGCGGCCCACATTAGCCCCGTGAGTACCGGCCATGCATAATCAATTTCGTCAAATAGGACTGAATCGCGTTCGAACGCCGCCTCTCCATGCTTCACCTTAAGGGTGGCAGCAAGGACCTTGGCAAGAATCCCATCGGCATCGTAACCCGTGCAATGAGCGCAGGCTTCCTCCCAACTAGGGTACTCGCCTTCGAAACGAACCCCGCTACCGCAAACATGGCGAATCCAGCGAAGCAATGCTTGCGGCAAACAGTAGTGAGCCAGAGTTTTCAATGCACTCATCTGGCCCTCGTCTTTACCAATCCAAGCGCCAAACGAGCCCATTGTCTCAACAATCCCATTTTTCCTTGCCTGAAATATTCTTCGAAAGCACGCTTGGCTTGTTGCGAGGGTTCGATGTCAATGTTACCGAGGTTGATAGCAGTATTGCTCAATTTGGTATCCCAACCTGCCGTCTCGCCGCAATGGGTACCGCTATTATCATTGCCAATGTTATGTACCAGGCTCCGACCTGGATAAAGCGTCAATTTCCCTGCCAGAAAAGCTGATGCATACCAGCGTATAGCCCACGAATCATTGTTGCCCTTTATCTGCTCCTTCAGCATTCTGGAAAACGGATAGGCACCATTGAAGTCAAAGGAACGAATCTGCCTGGTACGTTGCAGTTCTTCCAGCAAGGACTGGCCGTCGCTGTTAAAGCATTTCCAACCGCGACTCCACGTCGCCCAACCCCAGCAATCGGCCCCGGGCAGAAAAAAGGCTTCTGGCAGAAGCGGCCTTACCGGGTACACATAACCATGGATGCTGACCACACGGTCTTCATCTGCATATTTTTGCAGCGCTTCGTTCATGTATGACAAGAAATATGGGGAAGTCACCATATCGTCTTCCAACACAATGACGTGCCCATATTTATTTACTATCGTCGTGACCCCGTCAATAATTGAACGGGCCAGCCCAAAGTTGGTTTCTCTTTCGATAACTGTGACCGATTTAAATCCTTCAACTTCCCGAACGTATTGACGTACTTCCTGCACCTTGTCGGCTTGTGCATCTGATTTTGGCGCGTCAGAGTAGATAATCAAGTCGCTCTCTTCGGCCAACGAGTTTTGTTTCAAAGCTCCAACTGTACGTTGCACATGATCCAGACGGTTGTAAACAAACAGCGCGATGGGAGCGCGAGCTTTTACTAATTCATTTTCTCCGTTCAAGCGGCACCGCCTTTACGGAATATCATTCGGTAAGCCTGCAGAACAATTTCCCCGGCGGAATATCCCCATACCTTAAACAAATTCCACGGAATGTATAGTTTTGGGGAAGCCAGCAAAACAAATGCTGACAAATAGATCGGATTAGAAGCGGATTTAATGGAGAAGTATTTCTTCAGGAAATCTATAAAAGACTGACCATCAAGCGCTCTAAAGCCAGTTGCATTGTCATCGGACTCAATGACCAGTTCAGGTGATGTTGTGAGTGGAATGCCGAGTCTATGTGCACGAATGGTGAATTCATAATCAGATAAGTAGTGAGGAAGCATTCTGGGGAAAAAATCACCAACCTTCCTCAACTCTGACATCCGCATAAATAATCCACGCGTAGGCAGGCAATTGATTCGCTCAGGGGCTGCTGCTGTCTTGAACGTGAGTTTCCTTAGATTTGCTTCAACGCCTGTCTCTTCGACATCCCCGGTCTTTCCATTTACAGTTTGAGGTAGTAGCATTCCAGCCATGTGATCAAGCAGATGCACACCATTCTGCAGAAAGTCAGGGGCGAATGTTACGTCGTCATTTATAAACAAGACTATCTCGTCATCCTGAATTTTATTTTGTTTTAGCCAATCGATCCCTTGTTGCAAGCTACCCGCCCACCACCAATTACCTTCCCCTCTGAGGATGGTCAAATTGCCAATTTTCGCCTTAACCATTTCGCCAGTGCCGTCTGTGGAGCCGTCATCGATCAAAACTAAATGGAAGTTGGAATAAGATTGCGCCACGAGACAATCAATAAACTTCTCGGTTATTGCACGCCGGTTGTGCACAGGCAGCAGGATATATATCATCGTCACTATGAAAACAACCTTTCTTCATCTTTCGCCTATGGGTACGTATGCAATATGATTCGTTTCAATTCTGTTGCAGCACCTGCTCATAACCGTAACTCACTAAAATAGTTTTCTTGCCTTTATGTAGAGCTGATCACCATTTGCATCGGTCAATGACCTCATCAAGGTCTTGGTACAGTTTATTCTATTACGCAAATCTTTCCATCTTGAAGGGCGGAGCATTGCGAAAGCGATCCCTAGAGTAGATCTTGCTAAGGATTTTGCTCGCTGTGGCAAGTCCCCGTGAACGTTCACTGTCGTGATAGAGAAAACTTCGAAATTATTTCGCTCTAATAAGAATTTTGCCGAACGTTTTGAGTAGTAATGAAGATGACCTAGCGGACGAACCATTTCCCATTCCGTCTTACCGAATCTTGCTGTTCTGCTCTCGCTCCAAGGGACAGTCATAAAAAGAGTTGCCCCTGGATTTAGAAGGCTTAAGTAGCTGGATAATTCATAACTTGGGTCAGAAACGTGTTCGAGCACATCCTGGAAAACAATGACGTCATATGAAACCGAACCAGGAAGTTGGCTGAGTGAAGACACAACTTGGAAACCGCTTGCATAGCTTCCCAAGTCGACACCGTAAGCGTTCCAGCCAAGTTGGCGCATCTTTCTAAGTAAGCTGCCACCCCCCGGACCGATTTCCAAAAAATTCGCCGGCTTGACATGCAGGAGGTCTTTTACAATCCAATGAGAATCTGGTGCAAGTGATTCCTTGCGATTACCGGTTTCGACTGCTGATGCCCAATTTTCCCCCAAGACAGAAAGGCTCGACTCCGAGTATAGAAGTGCAAGGAGGTCTGCTTTCGGCATTGGGTATGTGTCCCAGTGATCACAGTCAAGACATCGTCTTATTTGAACGCTAAAACGAGAATTAGGGTGTATGGTCAACCTGGTCCCGATGGCTTCAATATTGGTTGAGTTGCATATTGTGCAACTGTTGCTCCGCGAAAAATCCGATTCATCAAATTGCCTTTCAGTTTCGTAGCTCATCGGGTTGCTCTCTCATTAATTGGTATCCAACATAAGTTGACCGTCGTTTTTGTTAAAGCTGACCAGCAATCATTGCGAATATTCCTTTAAGATTCTAGGTACGTAGGCCTGAAAAACCAATCCAGATAAACAGTTTGATATGGCGTATGCAATGGCAACGGATTTGAAATCTGATCCTAGTTTCATGATGATCAGCAGGCTAATCAGAAAAACTGTAGCGTTGCCAATAGAATATACAACGCTAATGATCGGCTTGCCAATGCCATTCAGTACGTGATATGGCAGAGCGGAGATGGAAATAAACATGTACGCAGCAAGCAGCCAGGGAGTCAATTCTGACACCTTGGACGCCACCTCTTTACCAACCCATAAGTGGAAAAATATTGGCGCCGCGACCCATGCGAGAACGATGAGCGATAAAGTAATTGATATGTTGAATTTCTGCGCCTTCCGGAAGAAATTCCAGATGCGATTTGCATCTAGTCTGCTTGCCTGCGGATATGCGACTTCCATAATGGCATTAACAAAACCTTGTATCTTTGAAAATGCAGCAAAGGCAATGTGATAGATTGTAATTGACTCGACCCCGCTGAGTTTGCCAATCAGTATTCTGATGCCGTTGGAGAACAATGCGCCGACAATTGTATGCAATGTCATAACGGCGCCGAAAGAAAAAATTCTCCGGATTGTAGCCCGATTAAATGTCCCTGATTTGAAGTGGCAGCCAATCTGGGCCAGTTTGATTCGCATCAGACAGTATGCGAGTGTAGTCAATGCTGCCGCAACAGCAAGTTGAAAGTAAGCCATGCCCACCAAATCAATGTAGTGAAGGTAAAGTAGGCCCGCAGCACCTAAGTTCATCAAAATATTTGATGCGCCATTGAGGGCGACAGCAATATCGAAATTGTCGATAGCTTTGAATATTCCACTAATACAGCCAAAAACCAAGGTAATGGAAGTCTGAACTGCCACAATGCGAAATACCGACAGGGCTTCTGATTTCATTGATTCATTTATATCAAACCACCCCAGTATTGAATTAGAGAAGACGAAGACTCCAAACGAGACTACCAAGCCGAGTAACGCATAAAAAGTCAGCGATACTTTGATAACAGAGACGGCATCAATGTAGGATTTTTTGTGAATATCTGATGAGACAAATCTAACAGTTGCGAATGAAGCCCCAAGATCTATACTGGAAATCGCGCCGGCAACCGAACTCGCCAAGATAATTATGCCGTATGCAGAAGTACCCAATTCATGCAAAAAGATTGGGATGGAGAGTAGAGTAGTGACTATCGGAATGAAGAAACCCAATAGATTAACTGCAATAGACCTTTTTATGCGCATCATTTAATATTGGAGATTCTTGTTTTGGCGTAAATCGTTGAGTGTAGTTTGTGCATCTAAGATGCAAGCCGTTACTAGCGAAGCATCCAGGCTTTGATTTGCTGCCTTGCTATTTGCTTGAGATAAGAAATTCGACTGATCTTGTATTCGACGTTCGAGGTGCCCGAATGCCCCGTTATATCAGGGATTGTTCTTGGGGTCGTAAGCATTTTCCCGTTGATCTTTGCTCTCAAAGTAGCCTTTGCTAGGCAATGCTCAAAATATAGCCCTTTGGTGTCATCAATATTTGAACATTCTTCTAATACGTACTTCTCAAGAAATTCAAAAGAGCCCCCAAACACCCTGCTATCCGCCCAGCTCAAATTGTTCGACAAGTCCACGAACATATCTTTGCAGTGTGACAGTTGCTTGAAGTAACTATGTACGTTGTTGAGGTAATACCGTCCATTCACCTTTAAGAATATCCGCCCATCCAATACGTCCACTAATTCTCTTGTTACCTCTCTTAAAGCAAGGTACTCACCATAACCCTTGCCCAATTCTCTTGGGAAATCTTGGCCATAAAATGAAACAAACCGAATTTCCTTGTCATGTTTTGCCTCATGACAAATTGCCTCCAACTCCGTTAAGGGGAATGCGGAATTTTCCACAATTATTATGGTTTTCACATCCTTGCTATTAATCCAGAGTCGCAGAACACTTTTGTAGTCATTTAACCGGTCACTTATTGAATTCCTTTTCATATAAGGAATTCCTTTGACGTCAATTGTGCAAGTAAGGATTACAACTGGTGACTTATTATTACTTTTCATTCAATCATTTTCCGTGCACTTGTTGTTTGTGATGGTCTGCAATCCATCTGCCAACCGCATTCTTATAGACCAGCCTGGCAGGAGCTGGCCCGCACTCCATGGCAACATCACTTCTCTTTCTCGATATTGGCGCGCTCCCCAATTTACCGAAATTGATTGGTTGGCAACTTGTGCGTATAGCAGAACCAGTTCTTTCAGCGACACAAGTTCCCCAGATGAAACTGCGTATTGCTCATGATGTATCACCTTCTCGCACTGTAACCGATCTGCCGCCAACAGATATGCCGCCACCACATCATCTATATGCACCAGGTCAATCAACTGTTCTCCAAGTGACATGTCTAAAGGCACACCTGATTCGGCCGCCTTTTTCAGCAGGTAAAATAGCTTGGGCCTTGCATCATTTGGGCCATATGTATCAAATAGTTTTAGCGTAATTGCCTTAAAGCCACAGGCTTGAACGTAGTATTCCAAAATAGCTTCAAAAGCTTGCTTGGTCGCCGCGTAGAGACAAACCGGGTTGTAATCCTTATTGTTGTAGTGCTGCCAAGAAGTGCCCGTATTAATAATGCGGCACACTTTATTGACCCTCATTGCCTCGAGAAGCTGATTGCCGAACTGAACATTACTCTGGATCAATGAGTCAACATCCTTGGCTGCGTGCTGCGCAAGAAACAATGACGCCAAGTGAAACACCACGTCTGGTTTGGCTTGTTCAACACAACGCACCATGCCCTCAGTACTGCTATCGTGGATATGGCTTATGACTTGCGAAAGTTCATGCGTATTGGGCAATTGCGAACCTACTCGGCTCACAACGTGAACCTGCCAGCCCTCCCTCAACAGTCGTCGTACAAGATGTCCTCCTACGAAACCAGTCGCACCCGTGACAAGCGCAACACGTCGTTCGGAAGTCTTTAACCTAGCTTCACTCATAACAAAATGGGCTTACGAATTTGTCGAAAGATGGAAAGCCATTATCTCGGTCAGAGAGAATAGCCTCATTCGTTGGCCACTGAATGCCGACTGAATTCCAGAGCACCCCCGCATCATGAGCTGGAGAATAAATGGTGCTAACTTTATATACCATGACCGATTGATCGCTTCGCGCGCAGAATCCATGTGCCATGCCTTTAGGAATGTAGATGCTGTTTGCTTTATTTGCATTTAGCTCAAACAGCGCATATTGACCATAAGTAGGCGAACCCACCCTCAAGTCAACGACTGCATCCAACACATCTCCCTGCACGCAGTACACCATTTTGACGTGATCCATCGGTGGTAGCTGAAAATGCAAACCTCTGATCACGTTTTTATGAGAGATCGAGTAATACTCTTCAGTGAAGTTGGTTTCCATACCTAGAGCTGCAAATGTTTGTTCGTGGAATACTTTCACAAATCGACCACGAGCATCATCAAACACTTTGGGTTGTATTTCAAAGCAACCAGTCAGATTGCTTGGTTTGATCTCGAACATTTAGAAATTCACACCAAAGAACGCTTCGATCTTCTCAACCACGAAACTCAGCATATCTTTGCTTAGGCCTGGATATACCCCGATCCAAAGTGTGTCGTTCATTACCTTGTCGGTGTTGGTAAGTTCGCCACTGATGCGGTAAGTCCGGCCTTCGAAATACGGTTGGCGTGTGAGATTGCCCGCGAACAACAGGCGTGTGCCGATCTTGTATTGATCCAGGTATTTCAACAATTCGACACGAGAAATACCTGCCGATTCGCGCACGGTGATCGGGAAGCCGAACCAGGATGGCTCGCTGCCAGCGGTCGCTTCAGGCAGGATCAGGAATTCTTCGCAGGATTTCAGGTGTTCCTTGAGGAAGGCGAAGTTGCTTTTGCGTGCCTCGATGAAACCCGGCAGGCGATCCATCTGTGCGAGTGCACAGGCAGCCTGCATGTCGGTAATTTTGAGGTTGTAGCCCAGGTGCGAGTAGGTGTACTTGTGGTCGTAGCCCATGGGTAACGAACCCAGCTGCCAGCCGAAGCGTTTGCCACAGGTGTTATCCTTGCCCGGTCCGCAGTAGCAATCGCGGCCCCAGTCGCGGAACGATTCGATGATGGTGCGCAACTCGCTGTCCTTGGTGAATATCATGCCACCCTCACCCATGGTGATGTGGTGTGCCGGGTAGAAGCTGCAGGTGGCGATATGGCCGAAGGTGCCGACATGCTGAGGTTTTCCTCTTTGCCCCTCTCCCTTAACCTCTCCCCGTGGGGGCGAGGGAATATTTGTATCTGCGGATAGCGAGGGAGAATAGGTGGAGCCGAGCGCGTCGCAGCAATCCTCGATGATCCACAGGTTGTGCTTCCTAGCCACTGCCATGACCGCATCCAGATTGAACGGGTTGCCCAAAGTGTGGGCGATCATGATGGCCTTGGTCTTGGGGCTGATCGCCGCCTCGATCTTGTTTGGGTCGATGTTGTAGGTGGGGATGTCCACATCCACGAACACCGGAACCATGCCGTTCTGCAACATGGGGTTCACTGTGGTCGGGAAACCCGCCGCGACGGTGATGACTTCGTCGCCCGGTTTCAGCGCACGCGCACCCAGCTTGTGCGAAGTGAGTGCGGTGAAGGCCAACAGGTTGGCCGACGAACCGGAAGTGGTGGTCAACGCATACGGCACGCCGACGAATTCGGCAAAGCGTTTCTCGAATGCTTCATTGAAGCGCCCGGTGGTCAGCCACCCATCGAGGGATGCCTCGACCATGTTCTTCAATTCGGCAGCACCGAGTACTTTTCCGGAGGGCGGGATGACGGTGGCGCAACGTTGAAATTCCTTTTCACGGTATTTGAGTGCCGCAAGATTCGGGATATCTAACGTCACCAAACGGCGCAGCACCTGCTCATATCCTTTGTCGCTAAGTTGTGCGACCGGCTTTTCAATTCGGCTGATATGCAAATTAAAAGTCTTGTCCACTCGTATGTGACTTGGGTGTTTGAGCGGCTCTCCCGAAAAGTCTGCTGATCCGAGGGCGAAACCATGTGCTTCATTCACGGCTGCCCTGGTAATGAATGCGATGCGTACATCATCGTTCTCATCTTTGCCGGACAATGCCAGCACGGGTCTTTTCTTTTTGTTGCTCAGATCGCTGAACGGGAAGTGCGCACTGTAAATCGTACCTGGCGTAATCTCAAAGGTCATTCCAGCAATCCTCTTCTGCACTGTTGAGAATATTCTTGGCAAAACCGCTTTCATCCATCAGTTGTGCCATAGCCAAACCTTCTTGCTGCGCTGCCGCTTTAGAAGATGAGCGAGGAAAAACGACAACCTCGACTTCGTCGCCCATTTCGGGCGGAAGAACCAGATGAATGGTATGGCTTGCATCTGCCGTTAGTTGTTTGCGTAATACGCCACTCATGTTCGCACCTATTTTGAGTAAATATCAATTTGTTCCAGTGTTGCTGCATTCATGTTTTTACTCTGCTGATAATCTCTATGCCACTTCACGATTTTTTCCAGCGTTTCATCCAGATGCCATTTTGGATGCCAATCCAGGCGCGCTTTTGCCTTGGAGCAATCCAGCTTCAGGTAATGCGCCTCGTGCGGATGATCGCCGCCATCCAGCACCCAGCTTGCGCCCTCACCCCATGATTCGGTCAGCTTCTCCACGATCCATTGCACGGGCTTGGCATCTTGGTCGTTCGGTCCGAAGTTCCAGCCTTCGGCATAAGCTGCGCCTTCTTCATGAAGTTTTTGCGCCAGCATCAGGTAGCCGGACAGCGGTTCCAGCACATGCTGCCACGGCCGTATCGCATGCGGATTGCGGATGTTAACCGGTTTACCCTGGGTGATTGCACGCATAATGTCAGGGATTAACCTGTCATCTGCCCAATCACCGCCGCCGATGACGTTGCCGGCTCTGGCCGTGGCCACGGCAGGCGGCGGTTGATGGTTTATGGTTGAAGGTTGAAAGAAAGATTGGCGGTATGCAGCGGTCACCAGCTCCGCACAGCCTTTGCTGTTGCTGTAGGGATCGTAGCCGCCCATCGCTTCGTTCTCTCGATAGCCCCATACCCATTCGCGATTCTCATAACATTTGTCGCTAGTCACATTTACCACGGCTTTCACGCTGCCCGTGCTGCGCACTGCTTCGAGCAGATTCACCGTGCCCATCACATTGGTGGAATAAGTCTCGACCGGCTCAACATAGGAATATCGCACCAGTGGTTGGGCCGCCATGTGAATCACGATCTCGGGCTGGTGTTCGGCAAATGCCTTGCGCAGATGCGCCAAATCGCGGATATCACCGATGACGCTGGTCATGCCTGCGTCGACCTTGGCAACCTCGAACAGGCTGGGGTTCGTCGGCGGAGCGAGCGCATAACCCACCACCTGCGCGCCCATGGATTGCAACCAGAGCGATAGCCAGCTGCCTTTGAAGCCAGTGTGTCCAGTCAACAGGACGCGCTTACCCCGCCAGAATGTCGGGTTCACTTCCACACCTTCCAGGGTGCCTTGCCGGATTGCCATAACTCTTCGAGGTGCATCTTGTCGCGTAACGTGTCCATCGGTTGCCAGAATCCATGATGATGAAATGCAGCCAAATTTCCCTTTTCCGCCAATTGTTCCAGTGGCTCGCGCTCCCAGACTGTGCTGTCATCGGTGATGTAGTCGATAACCGTCGGCGACAGCACGAAGAAGCCGCCGTTGATCATCGCACCATCGCCCTTGGGCTTTTCCATAAAGTTACTAACTTTGTTACCTTTAAGATTCAGCGCACCGAAGCGACCGGGTGGGGTGGTCGCCGTCAACGTGGCGTTCACGCCTTGGCCCTTGTGAAAAGCGATCAATTCGGTGATATTGATGTCGCCCACCCCGTCTCCATAAGTGAAGCAGAACGATTCTTCATTCTTGACGTAATCTTTAACCCGTCTCAAACGGCCGCCTGTCATGGTTTCATCGCCGGTATCCACCAAAGTTATCTTCCAGGGTTCGGCATAACGTTGATGTACTTCCATTTTGTTATGCTCCATGTCGAATGTCACATCCGACATATGCAGGAAATAATTGGCGAAATATTCCTTGATGACATAGCCCTTGTAGCCGCAGCAGATCACGAAATCGTTCACGCCGTGGGCGGAATATATCTTCATGATGTGCCACAGGAGGGGTTTGCCGCCGATCTCGACCATGGGCTTTGGACGAACCGACGTTTCTTCGCTGATCCTTGTACCCAATCCACCCGCGAGAATGACTGCTTTCATTGATTATCCAAGCTTAAATAACATTCGTGGCCCGCATTATACCTATGCGAAAATCAATTGTTGGCACTCGTTCAAGATGGTAAATATTTGAAATATTCTCAGGTCAAGCGCCGCTTTAACGAGCTGCGCAATAATTGCCAACGAAAGTTCAGGGTATCTTCAGGCTCAGGTAGCACCAAGCCCGACGCCGGCGTCCCTCTGCGCAGATAATAATGATCGAACACCGACTGCCGCATGCCCCATTTGCGCAGGAACTGCAGTCCGCCATTGTTCTTCTTGATTCGGCCTGTCGATTTTGCCTGGAAATGGTAAACCAGCGCATCGCCCACGCCCAGGAAGATGCGGCAACCGGCATACCACAGCTTCATCGAAAAATCGTTGTCGCTACTCATGCCGGGCGAGAATTCGCTGCTGTAGCCGCCGACCCTGAACCACCACTTGGCGTGCACCAGTGTGGGGGGCCAGGTGGCGCCGTACCAGTCCGGTTTGCGATGGCCAGGCAGATTCGATAGCAGTTCCTGCTCGGCAAACTGGTCCGGGCTGCGGCCATAGTCCTTAACAACGACGCAGGGATTATTGGTGTGTACCGGCTCTATCATGGTGCCGGACAGCATGAACAGGTCGGTATCCAGGCTTTTCATCTTGTTGACCAGCGCGGCATCCCATCCGGGGCAACAGTACATGTCGTCGTTCAGGTAGAGGATGTAATCCTGCTTCGCATGCATCGCGGCTTCATTGACTGCCAGGCAGATGCCGACATTTTGTGGCGAATAACTGTGTTCGAGCTGTTGCGCCCGCACCCATTCAAGCGTCCCGTCGCTGCCGTCGTTGACGTGAACGATGATCTGGTGGCCAAAAGTTGAGTTCTCGCGAATGCTGCGCACGCAGAGCTTCAGGAGTTCAAGATTATTCCAGGTGGGGATGAGTATCGAAAACATGCTGTGTAAATCCTTTGGTTAGCCAATACTTTCAATTGCGTAGCGGTTGGCCAGGCTGCAATATACTTCTAGGCACTGATGGCGACTTTTAAATTTTCCGTTTCAACTGACAAGTCCTGGATTGCCTTAATGACCTTGGCTGCCGGAAGATTCTGCAGGCAATCGCTCAAACTGGCATTATGACGATCGCAGCCCTCCTCCATGCACGGCACGCAATTACC
>Ga0307376_10001838_pt1 | contig 21917 bp, 14 predicted proteins | sample TR2MG_FD_202536 | JGI IMG/M metagenome (GOLD analysis project Ga0307376, IMG submission 202536) | Soil microbial communities from Risofladan, Vaasa, Finland - TR-2 | ecosystem: Environmental > Terrestrial > Soil > Coastal area > Acid sulfate soil | place: Finland: Risofladan, Vaasa | collected...
AATTACAAGGGATTTTATGTTCTTTCTAATATAATTGATAAGGGGTATAGAGATATAATAAATTCGGTAATTAGTGCAAAAGATATTAATGTAGTAAATGACTACTATAATGATATAGAGCAGATATGTAAAAATTACTCTATCAGGTTTTTTGACCGAAAAAATATGCCACAAAATATTGTTGACTATAAAATTGCGATTGGTTGGAGGTGGATAATCGAGGATTACAAGAATCTAATAATTATTCATGATTCTCTATTACCTAAATATAGGGGTTTTGCACCATTAGCAAGTGCTCTGATAAATGGAGAGACCTCAGTTGGTGCTACACTATTATTAGCAAATAAGGAATATGATAAAGGTGATATTATTATTCAAAAGGAGTTGGTGATTCATTATCCAGTTAAACTAGTTAGGGTTATTGAAGAAATTAGTAAGATTTACGTTTGGCTAATCATTGAATTTTTAAAAAAATTACAGAGTAATTCGATTCTAAAAGGCCAGCCTCAAAATGATGAGATGGCATCATATTCTCTTTGGAGAGACGAAGAAGATTATAGGATAGACTGGAATAAAAATTCCGGTGAAATTCACAGATTCATTGATTCAGTTGGATTTCCATACAAAGGAGCTTCTTGTCTATATGAAGGTAATCTGATTAGGATTCATGAATGTGTTGAAATTAATGATGTTAGTATTGTAAACAGAATCTCGGGGAAGATATTTTTACTTACAAATGGTCATCCAATTGTCGTTTGTGGTAAAGGTTTACTAATGATTACACATGCGACTAATGATATTGGAGAGAATTTGGAAATTAAATCATTAAGAACTAGGTTTCAATAATTGACTTATAAAAGAGGTTGTTAAATGACGGGTGCTTATGAAGAAATATTGATTTCCGAAATTACTACAGGGTTATATTTTACGGGGAATATTTGGTATTCAAAAACAAAAATGGGAATCTCATATCCTGAAAATGGGAATAAGGATTATTTTGAAATAGAAGAACAAAGTTTTTGGTTTGTGCATAGAAATAATATTCTAATAGAAATTATCAATAGGTATTCAAATGGGAATTCTTTTTTTGATATTGGAGGCGGTAATGGATACGTTGCAAAAAAACTGCAGGAAAATGGGTTTGATGCTTTCTTAATAGAACCAGGTCTCGAAGGAATTGTCAATGCACAAAAGAGAGGCGTAAGAAAACTGATCAACTCGACTTTTCAAGAGGCTTGTTTTAAACCCAATACATTATATAATGTTGGATTATTTGATGTTCTTGAGCATATTGAAGATCAGGATAAAATTCTTAATGATATTTATAATGTATTGACTCAGGATGGAATGATGTTTTTAACTGTCCCAGCCTTTAACTTGCTTTGGTCGGATGAAGATGATTATGCTGGTCATTTCAAAAGATACAGAAGAAATGAGCTGGTTGAAATTGTTAGGAACCATGGTTTTGAGGTTATTTATTCAACATACTTCTTCTCATTTTTGTTTTTCCCAGTTCTGTTTTTTAGAGCAATACCTTCAAAAATAGGACTATACAAAGCAAATTTACGAAAAACAAAAAAACATCATTTAACAAAATATGTTAGTCACAAAAATTTAGAAATGCTTTTCAACATTGAGCTAAAGAAAATATTGACTTGTAATACTTTAAAAATTGGAAGTAGTATACTAGTAGTCGCTAAAAAAAATAGATGAATTACACTAAAGACCTCATTTCACTGATAATCACTAAACTCGGAGTTATAGAGTGAAACGGTATTTTAATCATATTCAATTTCAAAATTTGTTTGGATTATTACTGATCATTTTATCAGCCACTTTGTATTGCTATATGTTACGTAAATTGAATTGGCATGCATTTGGAGATGAGGGTTTTATTTTATTAGGGTATCAAAAAAAGCAGATTCTTTCGCCCATGCTTCTCAATGAATCATTTCTCCTTGTAAGGAATCTCTTCCCTTTTTTATCTGATGATCCGATAATAGAACTTAGAATAATTAGTCTGGCCTTAACAATATTATCTGTATGTTTATTTTGTTTGGCTTCTTACCAATGGTTGAAAAATATCTTTTACTGTAAATTCAATAAAACTATTTTTATTGGCCTATTTCTCATTTCTGGATTAATTTGCCAACCATGGCCGCCCACCTTACACTATAATAGCATTCAGCTTATATTATATCTTATAGTTTTATCATTTTTCTTATTAAGTATTTCTCAAGAATCTTATTTAAGTCTGATATATGCATTTTTATGTGGTTATTTTTTAGTTTTTTCTATATTTAACTATTTATCCTCTGGTTTATTATTGTTTCTAACTGTGCTCCTTTTAGGGTTTTTGCTAATAAAGAAAAAGGCTAAAAACTACTATATCTTTCTATTTTTAGGAATATTTGCTGGATTTATTTTGTATCATTTCTTAATTCATAATTTAGGTTCATACTTTTCTGATCTAATTTTAAGTCTAAACAATCAAGAATCCACACATAGTCCTATTTTGATTTTTAAAAATCTTTTTGGATTTATATTGACGTTAATATTAATCTATTTTCCAATTATCATATTATATATAGTATTTAGGCAACTATTTATAAATTATAGAAGTGTTTTTACTATGTATATTGTTCCTTCTTTAATTTCAGGGATTTTCATATATTTAAAATTTACTACCCTGACTTTTAAAAGTAATTTATGGATTGTCCCTTTTATCATGTTCTTAATTATTTATTTTGTAATTGCTTTTAAATACAAATTACTCCTTAATAAATTTTTATACATTCTTTTATTTGTATTTCTAATTATATGGTCATACAAATATTCTGGAAATTTTGGAATGTATCTATTATTCGTTCCTTGGGGTTTGGTTTTAACGGATACTATTCTGAACAATAAAAACATTTTAACCTCCCCCAAGATTTTATTAATACTAATTTTTGCGAGTATCCCAATTTTAGGAGAATTCGGGACGAATTTAACTTTGGACAAAAAATTAGGCATGTTTTCACCTGTTTATGCTTTGTTATTATTTATTTTGCTGCAATGGAATAGTCTTAATTCAAAATCTTCTCGTTATATATCTTATATACTACTATTTCTGATTATTAATCTTTCATTGCATTATCATGAGGGATTCTATTGCTTAAAAAAAGGGTACCTTGATTATCAATTGAAGTCCGGTAAAATTCAAAATGCAGGAAGAGAAAAAAATATTATCTTTTCTGAATACGATAAAGAAAGATATGAGGATATAATTAATATACTAAAGAGGAATGGATTTCACAATGGAGATAAAATTCTTTCAAATGGAGTTGACTATGCCATCGTTTATATTGCAGGAGGATTATCGGCTCAACCTTTTACTTATGGGCAAGGACAATTTAATGACAATGTCCACAGGGATTCTATTCCTGCTTTTATAATAATTCCTGAATCTGAGGATACAATACTACAAAAATATGTAAAAAGACATTTCGATATTGAAATATCAGAAGAATATAACTTTTATCCAATGAGGTCATATTTGGAATGGGATAATGGGGAACATAAAATTTCGATTTATTGTAAAAAAATGCAATAAAACAGATAGGCTTAAAGTCTATTTAATGTTTGTATCCATTATCATATACAATTATATGGCTAGTCTCAAATTTATGCGAAAACAAATATTTAAGCATACTTTGAATTTCATAACAGTTTATTGCCATTTTAATAGCTAAATACAGTAACATGTTAATACCTTTTAATAAACCTTATATTATCGGTAAAGAACTAGATTACATTAAAGATGCTGTTTCGCGGGGGAAAATTTCCGGTAACGGCTACTATACACAAAAATGTCAAGAGTACTTTCATACCAGTTATAGGTTTAAAAAATGCCTGCTTACAACCTCATGTACCGATGCTCTTGAGATGGCTGCAATTCTTTGCGACATTCAGCAGGGCGATGAAGTTATTGTCCCTTCATTTACTTTCGTATCTACTGCAAACGCATTTGTGCTAAGAGGAGCTAAAATAGTTTTTGCCGACAGTCGAACTCATCATCCCGGAACAGATGAAGATAAAATTGAGGGATTAATTACTACACGTACCAAAGTAATTGTAGTGGTCCATTATGCAGGGATTGCAAGTGATATGGATAAAATAATGCAGATAGCAGAAAAGTATAATTTGTTTGTTGTTGAGGATGCAGCGCAGGCAATTGATAGCACTTATAAGGGAAATCCTCTTGGAGGTATTGGCCATTTTGGATGTTTTTCATTCCACGAGACAAAAAATATTCAATGCGGGGAAGGAGGCATGCTTATAATTAATGATGAAAGATTTATTAAGAGAGCTGAGATAATATGGGAAAAAGGAACAAACAGGGCTGAATTTTTCAGGGGAGAGGTAAACAAATACGGGTGGGTAGATATTGGCTCTTCTTTTCTACCTTCGGAGATAACAGCAGCCTTTCTTTATGCGCAGCTTGAAAATATGGATAAGATACAGAAACGAAGAAAAAAAATTGTGGAATTCTATGAAAGAAACATAAGAACACTTTTCCATGATTTCAGTTTTGAGACACCCGTAATACCATCATATGCGGTAAATAACTGGCATATGTATTACCAGGTATGTAATTGTGGTGAAGAGAGGGACAGGCTCATTAGTTATTGCAGGGAACGGGAAGTCCATGCTGTTTTTCATTATCAGAGCCTCCATAGAAGTCCATATTTTTCAGGGAAACACGATGGAAGAGAACTCCCTGAAAGTGACAGATACTCTGAATGCCTTGTCAGACTGCCGCTTTATTATGAGCTTGATACTGATGAACTTTACAGGAGACTTGCTGATTAGGGTGGTGCCTGTAATCGGGGATCAGTAATTGGTAATCAATAACCGGTATAGGTATAAAATAAAACAGCAGACACAGAATTATTAAAGAAGAAGTGAAATTATCCATTATAACAGTCAACCTGAATAATGAGGCAGGTTTGAAAAAAACAATTGAGAGTGTAATTGCACAATCATTTACTGATTATGAATGGATAGTTATTGATGGTGGTTCAATTGATGGCAGTGTATGGCTTATAGAAAAATACGCTGACAGATTTACTTGCCGGATAAGTGAACCAGATACCGGGATTTACAACGCAATGAATAAGGGGATTTTAAAGGCAGGTGGAGAATACTGCTTTTTCCTGAATTCAGGTGATTATTTCATAAATGGGGAAGTTCTTAAAAATTTCTTTTCGGCCAGGTTTAGTGAGGACGTGGTATCCGGAAATATGTTTGTAATTACAAACGGCTCGATAACAGAAAAATGCAAAGGGAAAAATGATCTTACTTTTCTCGATCTTTATCTGAGTCTCATAAAGCACCAGGCAACATTCATAAAACGGGAACTCTTTCAGAAATTCGGACTCTATAATGAGAGTCTGAAGATTGTTGCAGATTATGAGTTCTTTATAAAGACTGTCGGTTTTGGAGGAGCCAGCTACCGATATGTCAATTTGGATCTTACCTGTTTCGATAATGGGGGCATTAGCAACAGGAATCCTTCTCTGGTTAAAGAAGAGAAAGAAAAAATAAAGATAAGGTATATCCCTTCAATCATGAGACAAGATTATGATCTGCTTGTGAGGTATCGGAATATCATGTTTGTTGACAGGTATGTCATTCTGAGTCTTTTTCAGAGAATTCTTGGAAAAACTGCAAAATTAATTTCCGGGAAAGGATAAATGAATATTCTTTTTCTCTGCGACGAGTATCCTCCGTGTCAACATGGGGGAATAGGAACCGTAACCAGTGTCCTTGCCAGGGAACTTGTAAGAAATGGGCACAAGGTAATTGTCTGCGGGTTTTACCCATACTACAGGAAAGCTCTTTCATACCAAAATGACTATGGTGTTCTTGTGTACCGTTATTTCTACGGTAACAGGTTGACTCTCAAGTTGTCAAAACATTCCATTGCCGGAAAATTTGTAAATATAATAGGTCAGTTTTACAGTTATCTTGAAAATGTCAGGAAGTTGATCCGGGAGCAAAAGATTGACATAATGGAAGGACCTGACTATAATGAAATATTCAGGTATACAGGACCGAGGTTCATCAGTTTCCCGGATTTCGAAATACCAATGGTTGTCAAGATCCACGGAGGGGATTCCTTTTTCAGCTATATAAAACATAATACTATAAATGAAGATATACTATTCCGCAAGGAAAAGATGTTGCTTGATAGTGCAGATTCTATTCTGGCAATAAGTGAATTTTCACAATCAGTGATAAAGAAGATCTTCAAATATGAAAAAGATATTCCGGTGATATACAATGGTATAGAAATCGATAAACCTGTAGCCTACCATGAGGATCCAGAGAGGAAGACAGTTGTGTTTGCAGGAACAATAACTGAAAAAAAAGGTATTTTTAGTCTGATAAAAGCCTGGGAGGATGTTATAGAACAGATCCCGGATGCAAACCTGCACATATATGGAAAAGGCAGCAAAAGGATGCTTAAACATTTAAGTTCACTTATTAATGGTAAGATGATTGGATCAGTTCATATTAAGGGGTTCACTGACAAGGAAAATCTTGAACAAATTTATACATCTGCTACATGCGCCGTCTTTCCCTCGTTTGCCGAAAGCTTTGGCATGGCCCCACTTGAGGCAATGGTCAAAGGTTGTCCGACAATCTTCACAAGTAGAACAAGCGGACCGGAACTGATAAACAATGGGGAGGATGGACTGCTAGTTGATCCTGGAAATACACGTGATCTTTCTACTGCCATTATTTACCTGTTGAGGAATCGCGACAAAGCTCTTGAACTTGGGGAAAAAGGAGCAAAGAAGGTAATAAGGCGTTTCGACATTTCATTAATAGCAAAAAGGCATATTAGTCTATATGAAGAGTTAATTAAAAAAAGAGGGAATTCCTGATATGAATCAGCTTTCAGTATTTAACGCCACACAAACACAGGTTCTTGTTTACTATATTTTTGTATTCATTTCTTTTTGCTTCTTTGCTTATCACTATAGGAAAGAAGGCTTCTTTCTCCTGGTTATACTACTCTTTTTTAACGGACTTTTCGGATTCCTGGGTAAAGATGCCCAGAATATTTACAGGATAGTAATAACTTTATCTACAGTCTATTGGGTTTTTAAATTCGGGCTTTTTAAATACATTAGTGGTACAGCTGTTATCCTGAGCTCGGTATTCTTTACTGTAACTTTTTTAGCCACCTCTATCCTAAATGATGATTATTTACAGATCACCTTCAGCCAGTATTCAAGATTTTTCATTCTCTTTTCACTCTTCTTCATTCTGTTAATCCAACGGCATAATAATGAACTAAGGGAATCATTGGATAAGTTAATTTTCCAACTTTTTATATTACAGATAGCTCTTTCCCTGGTTAAATTTTTTATAATGGGAACTACTGAAAGCATAGTTGGTTCCATAGCATCTCAGGGAGGGGCAATTGCCACCATTCTTCCCGTCCTCGGACTCTTTTTTATCTGGTATAAAAAAGCAGGCGACTTACAAAGAAATGACTGGATTTTTATAACTGGTCTGATGTTCATCGGGTTTGTCAGTCTGAAACGTGCAATATGGTTCATTTTTCCAATTCTTTTAGCATTTTTATTGTTTTATGTACCTAAGAAGATGATTCCTGTTAGAATAATAGCAATCTCAGTCATTGCAATTCCACTTATATTTTATCTGGGTGTCAGGATTAATCCAACTCTTAATGAGGAACATAAAATCTGGGGCAGATTTGATATTAATTATGCATTTAATTATGCAACAGATTATTCTTTTGGTGAAGAAGAAGTTGAAGGATTTGGGCGGGGTGGCGCTACATTAATGCTTCTGAGAAACCTGGTGGAAGGAGATCTAAAGAATAGTGACTGGCTTGGATATGGATTAAGAAAGATGTATGCAACTGATTACAGTGAATTTGCAGATCTTGGGTTCGGTATTAGCAGCAAAGGCGCTGCCACTGGTGTCTTCCAGACTATGGTTTCAAATGGCTATATTGGAATTGCATCAGTGATTTGGTTTGCAGTAAGTATGATTCTGTTTACCAGAAACAGAAGGTTGCGATTTCTTCTTTTGGGATACTTTCTCTGGGAATATTTTTTTTATACGGGAATGTCATTAAGAGAACCTGCCTTATCCTTCATTCTGATTTATATTGTTTTGTTTTCCCCGCGCGAACTCGCAAGAATCAGAGAACCTCAATCCTCCATTACAATTAAGTGAAAAAAAAGATATTAATTGTTAATTATACCCAGTTTGGCTACCATATAGATTCTTATATGTATACCAGATATGCTGACAGAGACAGAATAGAAATTCACTATTTCTGCTTCGAAAGTGGATTTGAAAGAATATATACAGAAGATGTTATTGTAAATTATATTCCATTATATGCCAAAAGGTTCAAATCCTATATGATCTTTTTTCTGACCTTGAAAAGATACCTGCATTCTGAAAAGTTTGACCTTGTATTTCACATTGAAGCTAAGTTTACATTATTTATAAGATTAATGAACCTTTTCACTCCCATGGTTCTTGATATTCGTACCGGGGATCTTTCAGATAATAATTTCAAACGTTTTATTAAGAACTCAACAATAAGAATATCTTCTTGGTTTTATCGCAAAGTGTCGGTCATAACAGAAAGTCTTAGGAAGGAACTGAAGATTAAGGAAAAAAAGGTAACAATAATACCACTCGGAGGGGAGCTTCATCATTTTGATAATAAAGAGTTCAGCAGTTTAAGACTTTTATATACCGGTACTCTGGAAAAAAGAAATATAGACCAGACAATTGAGGGTTTAGCACTATTCAAGTCAAGGAATCCCGGAACTGATATAAGTTATGATATTGTGGGATTTGGCAAGACCGCCACAGAAAAGAAGATTGCCAGCGTTATAAATTCCACTGGACTTGAAGATTTTGTTACCTTTCACGGAAGGAAACAGCATAATGAAATATTGCCATACCTTGATAGATGCAACCTGGGATTAGTTTATATACCTCAGACACAATATTATCAATTTCAGTCCTCAACCAAGTTTTATGAGTATGTACTGGCTGGAATGCCGGTAATAGTGACCAATACTTATGAAAACAGAGCAGCATTGAAAGCGGGTAGCGGATACATTTGCAACGATAATGCTGAATCCTTTGCTGAAGTACTTGAAAAGCTGGTCATTGATAAGGGAAAATTCGATTCTGAAAAGATCAGATCGATGTACCAGTCTAACCAGTGGAAAAGTATTGTGAAGGAAAAATGGGAGCCATTTGTTCTTAGTAACTGTCGTTAAACAACAAAACGGGAGTATTTGTAAGTCATTTATAATTAGTCTCTAACCCGGAATATAGATGTGTGGTATTTGCGGTTTTCTGCATTTCGAAAAAGAAAGGAGCTCTTCTTTTGAGTCAGTGAAGAGAATGGCTGATTCTTTAATACACCGGGGTCCTGATTCAGACGGGTTTTTCACAAAAAATAACATTGCTCTTGGACACAGACGTCTTTCAATAATTGATCTTTCAACCGGCGACCAGCCAATGTTCAACGATGACAGAACGGTTGTATTGATTTTTAACGGAGAAATTTATAATTATATCGAATTAAAGGAAGTTCTGATAGCACTGGGTTATAAATTCTATACAACATCCGATTCGGAAGTTATAATTAGGGCCTATGAGGAGTGGGATATAAATTGTCTTGATCATTTTAATGGAGCCTGGGCAATTGCAATTTGGGACGAAAAGAAACAACGGCTTTTCCTTTCTCGCGACAGGACAGGAGAAAAACCTCTCTACTATTCAGTTTTTGACAACACGATTGTATTCGGAAGCGAAATAAAAGCTCTTTTAGCCTATGGAGTTTCTTCCAAGGTGAATGAAGAAATGACGGAGCTTTATTTCGGACTGATGAATATACCTGCCCCACATACATTCTACAAAAATATTTATCAGGTAGAACCGGCAAATTATCTGATTGTTGTAAATGGAGAAATCAAGACATATCGTTACTGGAAACTTCCGGAAAGAGATGAAGCAGCAATGCTGAAGGATAAAACAAAGATATATTCCGAGTTTGAGCGATTACTCACCGATTCGGTAAGGATAAGGATGAGAAGCGATGTTCCTTTCGGTGCATTTCTAAGCGGCGGACTAGACTCTTCAACCATAGTTGCTCTTATGTCACGTTTATCGGAGATACCGGTCAGAACCTTTACCATTGGCTTTGAGAATCCTGATTATGATGAGAGCAGACTTGCTTCACTTGTTGCTGAGAAATACAGTACTCAGCATTTCAGAGGGACTGTCCTTCCCGAACAGTTTGATGAAGCCATAGAAAAGACTTTATACCATTACGATGGACCATTTGGGGACTCTTCTGCTATTCCGACAGGTAAGGTATCAAAATTTGCAAGTCAACATGTAAAAATGGTTCTTACAGGAGATGGTGGAGATGAAATACTCAGCGGATATGTCTCCTACCAGGGAATGAAGCTTAATTCATGGTACAGAAGCCTTCCCACTCCGGCAAGGGATTTTATTCCGGGATTGATCAGTTTTGTTTCACAGCCAGTAAGAGGAAGGTTGAGATTCAGAATGGATAAATTTGGCAATGCCGCAAAAATTGCGAATCTTGAATTCAATTCCAGGATGACATCAAAGATTCCTACAACACCACTGCAAACTATAAAGGAAATGCTGCCCCCATCTCCCGGCCGCATCACCCTTGAGGATTATTTCAGCCAGGTAATGTCACAATGTCCATATAATGATGAGTTCTACAAACTGATGTACTTCAATTTTGTTAATTCTCTTCCTAATGACTACCTGGTTAAGGTTGACAGGATGAGCATGGCCTCATCGCTGGAGGCAAGGATCCCTTTTCTGGATCACAGGCTTATTGAATTCATGGCAGGAGTGCACAAAGATATTAAGATGCAGGGACTGGAACGAAAAAGTATTCTGAGGAGAACGATAGGGAGAGAGCTTCCGGTACAGCTTCTTAAGGCAAAGAAGAAAGGTTTCGGGATCCCTCTTATTGACTGGTTCAGGAAGAAGGAGTTCGAAGATCGCCTTGTGAAACTCAAAAAAAGTAATATTGGCTTCAACAAAGATATTATTGACAGAATAATTAAAGAAAACAACACCGGGATAAGGAATAACGGCAACTTTATCTGGATGTTGTTCTTATATGAAAGATGGATCAGGGATCCTCATCTGCATTTATGAAAATTTTATTTGTTAGCAGTGGCAATAAAGAGACAGGAATATCTCCTATTGTTGAAAGTCAGGGTATTACACTTCGCAACATTGGGATTGAATTGGAATTTTTCAGTATTGAAGGAAAGGGCTATAACTCTTACCTTAAATGTGTTTTAAAACTTAGAAAACATCTGAGAAATAATCGTTATGACATTATACATGCTCACTACGGATTAAGTGGAATCGTCAGCTTTCTTGCACGAAATAAAGAAAAGCTTATTGTTTCCTTTATGGGTGATGATATTTTGGGCTCTAATAATCAGGATGGTTCATACAGGATGATTTCTAAGCTTTTTGTCAGAATTAATTTATGGTTATCAAGAGACTATTATGATTCTGTTATTGTTAAGTCAGCTGAAATGTCGGGGAAAGTTAAATTGGTCAATAAATGTAATATTGTACCTAATGGTGTAGATATGAATGTGTTCAGAGAGCTTGAACAAACAGATTGCAGAAAAAAGCTGGATTGGGATATTGACATAATTCATGTTTTGTTTCCTTCCAACCCTACCAGAGCAGAAAAGAATTTTTATCTGGCGGAGAGTGCAATTAAAAGGTTAGCCGGCAATTATAGAATAAGTCTTCATACATTAACTGGAATACAATATGAAATGGTTCCTGTGTATCTGAATGCTGCAAATCTTGTTTTGCTTACAAGCTTTCATGAAGGATCCCCTAATGTTATTAAGGAAGCGATGGCATGCAATTGTCCTGTTGTAAGTTCGGATGTTGGTGATGTAAGATGGGTGATTGGTTCCACGGAAGGATGCTATATTACAAGCTTTGAGCCAACTGATGTGTCAGAGAAAATCATACGTTCAATAAACTTTTCTAAAATCCGGCATAAGACAAACGGACGTACCAGAATTAAAGATCTGGGAATTGATTCAGATACTACTGCCCGGAAAATAAAAGATATATATGCTCAGCTTATGCAGGAGAAGAATTAATTTATGTGCGGAATTTGTGGCATAATAAATCTTGATAACAGCCTGGTCGACAATAATTCGATAAGGCTGATGATGGAACTGATGAAGCACAGGGGACCTGATGACAAAGGTATTTTTATTGAAGATAATATAGGTATCGGTTTTGTAAGGTTAAGTATCATAGACCTTTCACCTTCAGGTCATCAGCCAATGTTTTCACAGGATAAGCGGTATGTTTTAGCCTATAATGGTGAAATATATAACTATATTGAGTTAAGGACAGAACTTATTTCGCTTGGCAGAAGCTTTTTAACAACCAGCGATTCAGAGGTGCTTCTTGAATCTTTCATTGTTTGGGGCGAAGATTGCTTGAATCATCTGAATGGGATGTGGTCTTTTGTAATTTATGATAGAGTAAATAAGAGAATATTTGCATCGAGAGATCGATTTGGGATTAAACCATTTTATTACTACCGTTCGGAAAAAACCCTGGCTTTTGCTTCTGAAATACCTGCCCTTCTTAAGTTGATAAACGAGAAGCCAATACCAGATTATGAAATTATTTTTGATTACCTTACATTAAACAGAACAGATCATACAAGTAACACCTTTTATAAAAATATTAAGAAGCTTCAACATGGATGTACTTTGGTTATTGATTCAAACAAATTAATAATTTCGAAATGGTATGATCTGTCGGAAAGAGTTTCTTGTACTGAAGGATTTAAAAACCCGGCGGAATACAAAGAACTATTATCCTCTGCAATAAAAGTTCACCTCCGCAGTGATGTTCCGGTTGGAGTGTGTTTAAGCGGAGGTTTGGATTCTTCAAGTATTGTGTCTGTTCTCCTGTCAGAATTTTCGAAAAATGACCTGAATACCTTTTCAGCAGTTTATGATAATAGTTTTTCTAAGAATGAAGCAAAATTTATAGATGAATATTCTCAAAGAATACGGACCATGTATTTTGTTACTCCCAGTTCTGAAAATCTCAATAATGATTTAGAGAAGTTTATTAAAGCTCATGCGGAACCGGTTCCTACTACAAGTCCTTATGCACAATTTAAGATAATGGAACTGGCAAAAGATAAAGTGACTGTAACTCTGGACGGGCAGGGTGCAGATGAACAGCTGGCCGGTTATCATTATTTTTATGGCTTTTATTTCAAAGAGCTCTTGCTGACAGGAAATCTTATTCTTCTATGCAGGGAACTGATGTTTTATTTTAAAATTCACCACAGTTGCCTGGGATTTAAGACTTTCCTTTATTTCTTACTTCCTGAAAGACTAAGGAAAAGCACAAACATAAGAGCCCGGAAATATCTGTTAAAAGGATTCATTAACGAATTTGGAAATTCAAGTGTAATTACAAAAAATCTTTATGGAACAGGAACATTAAGAGAATCATTAATAAACCATTTTGAATTTAAAATGGAACATCTGCTAAAATGGGAAGACAGAAATTCAATGTATTTCTCTTTGGAATCAAGGGTTCCTTTTCTTGATTATCGCCTGGTTGAAAAGACCCTTGCATCTTCAAATGAAATGAAAATAAAAGATGGTATGACCAAGTATATTCTTAGAGAATCTATGAAAGGAGTACTACCGGAAAAGATCAGGCAAAGGAAAGACAAAACGGGTTTTGCAACTCCCGAGGATGAATGGTTTAGAAATACTTCCTGGCAAAGTATCATTTTTGCGATTCTTGAAAGCGATTCATTCAGACTCAGAAATATAATTAATCCGGAAATAGCAAAAGAACTTTACAGGAAGCACCTTACAGGGAAAATAAATGTATCCAGGGATATATGGAAATGGATCAATCTGGAACTATGGTTCAGGTATTTTATTGATTAGTTTTGGAAAACATATAAAAATTTCATGTCAGACAAAAAGCCAGGTTATATTATCAGAGGTTGCATAAACAGATTTCTGTCTGTTATTGCTTTTTTATCTTTTCCTTCTGTTTTCACAACAAATATTCACAGGCTAAGAGGAGTAAAGATAGGGAAAGGGACAAAAATAAACAGAACTGCTCAGATTGATGAATCAAGGCCTGATCTGGTTAAGATTGGCAAAAATGTCTGGATAACAGCAGGCGTGATAATTTTATGTCATCAACGGGACCTCAGTACACATAAAAAGGGGAAGAGTGTAAAAGAAAACCAACTTATTTATTCGGGTGTTACTATAGAAGATGGTGCACACATTGGTGTAGGAGCAATTATTTTACCCGGGGTTATAATCGGGGAAGGAGCTGTTATTGGTGCCGGAGCCGTTGTTCCCAGGGACATCCCTCCATATTGCTCAGCAGCCGGCGTACCTGCAAAAGTATTAAGGTTTTTCAATTAGTGTAAAATGAGATATATTTTTGAGCTGAATCATCCAAAGCATTATTATCAGTTCAGATTCATTATGTCGGAACTGGAAAGCAGAGGTCATACAATTAAGATACTCGCCAGAGATAAAGATGTTCTTCTTAACATACTTGATGACGAACAGGTGAAGTATCAGATTTTTGGTTCATACAAAAAAAGTATTTTCGGCAAAATCATAAATACAATATGCATATTAAGCAATTATTTAAGAATTTCTTTAAGATTTAAGCCTGATTATATTGTCAGTAAAGCCTCATTTTATGGAGCATTTATCGCAAAATTATTAAGAAAAAAAGGAATCATATTTCCGGATTCTGAAGTGGTATGGGTAACCAATAAAATTGTTGGCCCTCTTTCTTATATGATTATTACACCTGCCGGATTTGAGATAGATTATGGTAAAAAGCATTATAGGATAGGTGGTCTGTTTGAGAATTGTTATCTGCATCCTGGTTATTTTGAACCTGATGAAAGTATTATTTCAAACATTAACCGTCCATATACTATATTACGATTCATAGGATGGAATGCTGGTCATGACATTAATAACCATGGATTTTCGTTAAGTGAAAAGATTAATCTTGTGGAACATTTGAAGAAGATTAGCAATGTTTATATTACCTCAGAAGATAAGTTACCAGGGGAGCTGGAAAAATACAGATTGCTGGTTTCTCCGTCCAAAATTCACCATGTATTATATTTTGCAGATTTATATATAGGCGATTCTCAAACTATGGCAGCAGAAGCTGCTCTTACCGGCACCCCTGCTATTCGCTCAAACTCTTTCGTTGGGAGTAAAGACATGTCTAATTTTAAAAACCTTGAAAATCGATATAAACTAATAATTAATTTAAAGGATATTTCTGACGTTATCGCCAAATCTCTTGAAATAATACAAGACAAAAGATCAAAAGAACGGTGGCTTTATAAGCGTGAGAATTATTTTAAAAATACCGGAGATACAAATCTTGAAATTATTTCATTGCTTTTAAAAATCTAATGGACTTTACAATAAATCGATACCATAGATTATTAAACACGCTCCGAAATCAGGGATTTTCATTTGTCAATCTAAAAGATAATTTACATTTCCCATTATCCAGGAGTATTATCATTCGCCATGATGTAGATATGTTGCCAGAGAATTCGCTTGAATTTGCCAGGCTCCAGAATGCAATAGGGATAAAAGGGACTTATTATTTCAGGGCAGTTCCGGAATCATGGAACGAAAAGATAATTAAAGAGGTTGCAAATCTAGGTCATGAAATTGGATATCATTATGAGGATTTAGGCGCAACGGCGCAACGAATTAAAGGCACAAAGGCGCAATGGCACAAGGACTCAATAGGGAATAGACTTAGAGACTTAGAGACTAATGGGCGAAGAGACAATATTCATGGACCGCAAGACCGCAAGACCGCAAGACCGCAAGACCACAGGCACCTTGAAAAAGAACTGGTAAATATCACAATAGTAAGTTTTTCTGAGAACCTTGAAAAATTACGAAAAATCGCGCCTGTAAAGACAATCTGCATGCACGGGAGTCCGATGAGCAGGTGGGATTCACGGCTTCTCTGGAAGTACTATGACTACAGGGATTTCGGGATAATAGGGGAGCCATATTTTGATATTAATTTTGATGAGGTGCTTTATCTTACGGATACCGGGAGAAGGTGGGACAGTGATGCAGTGTCTGTGAGAGATAAGGTGATGGGACAGGGAGAGGGGGAGAAGAGGAGAAGGGGAGAGTGGGCGAAATCAAATCCGTTTGAAAACTGGAAAGTAAAGCCATTTAAATACAGAGAAAACAATTCCTCTTCCCCCCTTCACCCCCTCACACCCTCACCCCATCTTCCCGTTCCCCCCTCCCCCGGTCCCCCCCTCACCCCTTCTCAATATAAGTTTCACTCTACCTCTGACATAATTAAAGCTTCCGGGAATAACCAGCTGCCAGATAAAATCATGATGACCTTCCATCCCCAACGATGGACAGATAAGCCGCTGCCGTGGGTGAAGGAGCTGTTGTGGCAGAATGTGAAGAATGTGGGAAAGTATTTTCTTTTAAAAGTGAGAAGTGAATAGTGATAGATAAGTGAGTAGTTAATAGTGAGTGGTGGATAGTGAAAACCATTAATAATGTCAGAAATAAAAACACATAAAGATTTGATAGTGTGGCAGAAGAGTGTAGCTTTTGTTACTGAGATTTATAAATTCACGAAATCATTTCCTGATGAAGAAAAGTTTGGAATCATTTCTCAGTTAAGAAGAGCATCAGTATCAATTCCTGTAAATTATGCCGAAGGAGCAGCTCGTCATTCCCGAAAAGAATATATTCAATTTCTATATGTCTTTCTGGGATCAGTTTCAGAGATAGATACACTTTTGATAATCTCCGGTAATTTAAATTATTCTGACAGGAATGATCTTATAAACCTTCAAACCCAATCTGACGAAATCAAAAAAATACTCACTTCATTAATCAAATCTCTGAATAACAGTTAATTAATCTCACATTCTAACTGCTCACTACTAACTACTCACTTAATCATTCCATGACGAAATCTTAGATCCCCCCAAAAGTTAACTAATATAATCGAAGATTGCGTCCCTAAAAAAGATGCAACCTTTTTCATTATCTTGTAGTCGTATTTTAAATGGGTTTGGCATTTATTGATAGAGCAAGTAAAACGACTTATCATGGCTTCATCAATTATCTTAATATATAAATTTACAGTGTGTACGAGAGCTAGACTATTTATAGCTCTGCTTTCATTGACATTCCTCTCGATAATAAATTTATCAGGACAACCCGGATGGTATGGAGGTACACCAACTGTGACCCAGCACATATTTACTCTTGATTTCAGTTATGGACTCGATGCAGCCGGCAAGGTTTATGTAATACTTATGGATGGTAATAATCTCCCTGCTGTTCCTCCTCCTCCTTCTTCTGCACTAGTTCAGGGTGCAGCTCTTTCAGGTCCTATTTCTGGTATTCCCTTCAGTAGAATAAGTACCTGGGTAATAAATGTACCTGATGCTGACAAAAATAAAACATTTACAGTAAATGCATTAAATCAGTTAGGAGGGTTACCCGGTCCCCCAGTGAATTTAATACCTAACCATGATTATACATTTTATTTCGTTGCAGCGAATCCATCAGGGACACCTCTTCAAGAATTTCCTATCAGAATATATGTAAAAACCCTTCCCTGCCCTGACATCAACATCCTCACAGGATTTTCTCAAACATACACTTGTTATACCACAGACCCTGCCAGGATACCCACTGCCAAGATCGCTGTTGTTATTGACGATCCTCCTCCGCCATCGGGCATTTTGAAAGGTACCAGGTGGGTTTTTATATGGGGGGACGGTGATACCACTATTTATATCTCAGCAGCCGATAACGATATTCCTTCTTCCTCTTTAAGATCTCATCCTTACCCGGCTAAAACTTCATGTAATTATAGTATAGAACTCTCTGTAACAAATCCCTGCGGAAAACCAATGAGTATAGGTTATACCGCGGTAGTTCACGGGAGAGATATACCTGATGACGGGGACGGTATCCTCAGTATTGTAAATAATGCCACAAACAGCTCAGTGGTGCAGATTTGCGAGGGAGCACAGACAATTATTACTTTGCGAGATAATAGTACATGGAACTGCCAGGGTGTTGCCCTTCCTAACTCAGATCCCAGGAATATCGAGTGGCTCTATGGACAGGACCCATCAGGGGGATTAGAAAATACTATAACCGGAACAGTAAAAATAGGTGCTCTTGATGCGCCGCAGGCAAGCGGCAGGATCACTCCTTCACCATACGGACCAAGTTCCCAGAGTGAAGCAATAACCATCCCTGAAACAGCCCTGCCAGGTGAGTATTTCAGGGTATATCTGAAAAACTGGAACAAATGTAACTGGAACGATCCTGATTATGTTTCAACATATGTGGATATTGAGATAGTCGCATCTCCTGATGCCCCGACCGCTCTTTCACGGATCTTTTGCCCTGATGACGACAAAACACTTGAGGTGAAGAGTGTGCCTGTTGGAACCATTACATGGTATTCCGATGCGGATCTGACAACTCCAGTAGGCACCGGACTTACATACACACCAACAGAAACAGCTCCTGGATCCTATGATTATTATGTTACTGACAGGGAGATCTCAGGCCTTCTTTGTGAAAGCCCTGCAACAACTGTGACCTTACAGGTAAACCCCAAACCCTATACACCGACTATTTCAGGTCCGAAAAAAAATGACATCTGTTACCCTTATGATACATATATTATAACAGCAAAAATAGCTGTCGGAGGTCCTCCGATAACCGGATACCAGTGGTTCAGGAATGACACTCTCCTGCCGGGCAGGACTTACGATACAATTATAATAAGCCAGGTTAAAGAGAGCGGGTTTTATTCCGCTTCTTCAGCAGGTATTGCACCATCTTATTGCCTGAGTGACCCGTCTGATTCACTGCGTGTAACGGTTCATACTTTGCAAAATGTCAAGCAGCCCCGGGATACAACGATTTGCCAGGGGGGGTCTGCAACTTTTAAGGTCAGTACTCTTGAAGAGATAGCCGGTTTTAAATGGGAGTACAGCTCTGATGGTGGAACCAAGTGGTTCGTGGTTGGAGCCAGCGATCCATATGAAGGTTTCGACGACAGTGTGCTGGTTATTACAAATCCTGAGATCAGTTTTGACGGTTACCTGTACCATTGCCACATGTATACACCGACAGGACAGGGCGGCTGTGATTTCATATCAGATCCGGCATTGCTGAGTATCAACACATTACCTACAGCCACACCAGGAAGTCCGATAGCAATATGTACTCCAACTCCTTTTGACCCGATCTATATGGCCGGGGCAACAGCGGGAGGATCAGTTGCCACAGTTGTCTGGTCCGGTGGTGAAACAATGGGATCATGGACACAGAATATGAACCCGGCACTGGCATATTTTGCTCCTTCTGACCCTAATGGCTCTTTTACTGCAACACTTACAGTTACAGGTACTGCTGCATGTGGAAGTGTTATTGCTTCCGGAACAAGGACTGTGGCATGGAGCCAGACTCCCACGGCTGAAGCGGGTGCAAATATTTCACGTTGTGATCTGGGTCCGCTGGCTACTATAGCAATGACAGGTGCTTCGGCAGGAGGTACATATAGCAGTGTGAACTGGACAGGAGGATCAACTCTTGGTGCATGGACACAGAATGCTGATCCTGCCTTTGCTGTCTTTACACCAACAGTAAAACAGGGTTCCTTTACAGCCACACTTACAGTTATCGGGAGTGAACAATGTGTGGGGACCAATCCAACTGATACCAGAGTTATTTCCTGGGGGGAAACGCCTGCTGTTGAAGCCGGTGATCCGTTAAGCCGTTGTGATCTTTCTCCGCTTGATCCGTTTATAATGACGGGAGCCTCGGCATCAGGAACCTACAGTACACAGACCTGGTCGGGAGGAGAAGTTCTTGGAACCTGGACACAGAATGCCGATCCCGCACTTGCAACATTCAAACCTTCAGTAACTTCAGGGGCCTTTGTCGCAACCTTATCCCTGACAGGTAATTATGGATGTACAGGAACAAATGTTTCAGATACAAGAACTATTGAATGGAGTCATGAAGCAACTGTAAATGCAGGCCCGGACCAATCAATTTGTGCACTTGGCACGGTACAGCTGGCAGGTACTATAGGCGGAGGAGCTACATCAGCCATATGGAGCGGTGGCCTGGGAACATATAATCCGAATAATGAAACACTTGATGCAATATATACACCGCATGCTGATGAAAGAGCGGCAAATACTGTCACACTAACCCTTACAACTGATGATCCTGCCGGATTATGTTCTGTGGTAAGTGATGACATAACAGTTGAAATTGGAACAACTATCACAGCTGCAACTCTTATCTCCAGCGGGGATGGTTGTTCCAATGTTACCTCGAGCTGGCTGAATGTTGATATAACCGGTGGTGCACCTCCCTATACTGTTTATTACAAGGTGAATGGTGGCACAACCAAAACAATCCCGGGATATTTAAGCGGCACAAATTATGATCTCGGTATGCTTGCTATCGGTTCATACCAGTATGATGTTTTACGTATAACAGATATTTGCGGGAATGATTTTAACCTTGCACCTGTTATTTCAGAATCTTTTACAATCTATCAGCAGCCTGTGGCAAATGCCGGATCTGATAAGTTCAAATGCGATACTCTTGACGTAAGCCTTACAGCGATACCCAGTATCGGCGCAGGAACCTGGACAATGGTGAACAGTCCTGTTGGAGGTACTATTAATTTTACCCCGGATATTCATAATCCGTCAGTAACTGCAACTGCAAATATGTACGGCCCCTTTATCATCAGGTGGACAGAAGAAAATGCCGTTTGTACGGATTATGCGGATATAACCGTTGCGTATGAAAAACTAGCGGCATCAGGCTCTTCACAGAACCTGTGCGGAAAATTGTCAGCCGTCCTTGATGGGAATACTCCTGCTGCCGGAACCGGAACATGGACAAAAATAAGCGGTCCTGGAACAGTCTCTTTTAGTCCGAATGCAAACACCCCTACAGCAACTGCAACAGCATCTCAATATGGCACATATGGTTTAAGATGGACAATTGCCAACGGGATTTTCTGCAGCACAAGCTCGGATGTAAGTATAACTTATGAAAAAGCTGCAAATGCAGGAGCAGACCAGCGCCTTTGTGATACCTATACAGCAACCCTGGCAGGCAATATCGCTGCAGTCGGTACGGGAACATGGTCATTTTTTAGTGGTCCGGGAACTGTAACATTTAGTGATGTAAATGTCCCGGGAGCCACTGCAACAGTAACTGATTATGGAACATATGTTTTCAGGTGGACACTTGACAACGGTGGATTCTGCAACTCTACCGATGATGTAACGGTTGTATACAATCCTGCCGGACAGGTTGAACAATCCTCAGACCAGGTGCTATGCAACAGTGAAAATACACTTGGTATAATATTCACAACAACCAATGTTGGCGGGACAACCACTTATGACTGGACTAATTCGGCTCTCGGTATCGGTCTGACGGCAAGCGGCACCGGAGATATTTCATCATTTGCTGCTACCAATATCGGAACTGCTCCCGTTATTGCAACAATAGAGGTAACTCCAACCTATTCGGATGGGGTGGTATTTTGTACCGGGACTCCAAAGAGTTTCACTATTACTGTTAATCCTACAGCCCAGGTGGATAAACCATCAGATATGATTGTATGTAATGATGAAGTTACAGCCCCTGTTACTTTTA
>Ga0307376_10001841_pt1 | contig 21874 bp, 16 predicted proteins | sample TR2MG_FD_202536 | JGI IMG/M metagenome (GOLD analysis project Ga0307376, IMG submission 202536) | Soil microbial communities from Risofladan, Vaasa, Finland - TR-2 | ecosystem: Environmental > Terrestrial > Soil > Coastal area > Acid sulfate soil | place: Finland: Risofladan, Vaasa | collected...
CGTTGGGGTAGGATATTGGGCAGGGTGGCCGGGAGCTTCAGGGTCGGTCCTTAAGTCGCGATGCCTGGTGGAATTTGCAACCCGCGCTGCAGGAGAATGCGGGCCATGGTGGTATAGCCGATCCCTGCTTTGGCGGCCATCATCTTCAGGCGGTCCATGTCCTGGGGATCCAGACGGAGAGTGATGGTTTGCAGCCCGGTGGCTTCGGGATCTACGGTGACTTTTACGCTTTCGCCTGCCAATTCAGCTGTGCTGTTGTTGGCGAACCACGCGGCCACTTCGTCATCGTTATCCGGGTCAAACGGCAAAGACCGGTTTTTCATGAGAAAACGGCGGCGCGGATACCTCTGGCTTCAGTCAGGGGAGGAGCGCCGCCTGCCTCCTTTCTATCTCGTAGAGTACATATAGCCGTCAATGTGCTGCAACAATCTGCAATACTGGTGTTTGACCCCTTGAGCTATGACTTTCCCTCCAACATCCTTGATGTCGAAGTAGCCACTTGCGCGAATCGCAACAGCGCCGACATAGATACCAGGATGCTTCCCGTCCGGGACCACAGCCTTGACAATATCGCCCGTCTGAAAGCCAAAATAGATCTTCGTTTGGGCGCGGTGACCCTTCGGAAAACCAAAGCTGTCCACACGTGCCATTTGACGGTTGCCCCGGCCCACGGCACGGATCTCAAGCGGATTGATGTATGTGTTTTTCAGATCCGGCGTGCTGGCGCCCACGCAGGCGGCGTCCAGGTGATGGGCCTTGGGCAGCCCTTGTTGCGTCCGGTTGTACTTGGTCCGGCCACCGGTACCCATCTCCAGATCCAGCCCATTTTCTAGCGAGATAGCCTTGAGCCGATTCCAGATGTACCACCGGTGGCGTTGAGCACCGCCGCGTCCTTGAGCGGCTTTTTCGCCTCGGCTTGCATTTCCGGGTGCCCATACTCTTCAGCCGTCCGGTTGCTTTTGTCCTGGTTACAGGTGTGGCAGGCCAAAGTCAGGTTACTAACCCGGTCGCTGCCGCCCCGCGACTTCGGCTGAATATGGTCGATTTCCAGCACGGGGTCCTTGGATTTACCATGGCAATACTGGCACTCGCGCCGGTACTTCTCCAGAAGGTATTCCCGCACTTCGTAGCCGAACAGGGTGCCCTGCTGATACTCAACGCCCGAGATCTCCGGGTTCTGAAGTTTTTGGGTGTCGAAGCGGACAGTCTCCATGGAGATTGCCGTTATCGGAGCAAGCCGCATCAGCTTGTTCACCCAGTTGGCTACACAGTCCGCCCTGGCCCTTAATGTCGGTGGGAGCCAACCCGAAGGACGTTTACGGTTGTTCCACCGAGCTACCCGGTAACGGGTATTCCGACCGCGCCGGCCACGACGGAGCATTGCCCGCCGGTCCATGATGGTCACCGGCTTGCCCTCTTTGTTGATCGCAACAAACTGGCGGTGGTTCAGATTCGCGGCCCAGACGATGTAGCCATCCTTCTCCCGGATGATGACCAGACCGGTCACTTTACTGCCGGGGAGCGAAAGCAATGTAGAAACCTACTTGGAGCTTATTTAGTACCTGGGCAAATTAACCTGTTCATAATAGTATTCGACTACGCCTATTTCCTTCATACGGTCATTTATCTGTTTCCAGCGGTCGCGCAAGCGACCGCTGAACTGTTTATCGCAGGGGTATTCGCTGCACTGGAAGCAAAAATCAACTCCTTTTTCTTTAGAACAGGTTTTGGCGGAACATGTTGTTAAGGGGCATTGTACGTTGTCGCCCCTGCAGCCGCTGCATGAAGCCTGGGTAAAGCCGTCGAGGATCTCCTTGAATTGAGGGTATCCATTAAACATAGGCATGCCTTCCGCTTTCATTTGCGCCAATCGCCCATAATTACCGAGCAATTGAACAAGCTTCTGACTAAACAGCTTGATTTCTCCGTGTTCGTAATCGGCGCATCTGGCACAATCCAGTCCACACGGGGCAAGATGCCCGAGCACCTCCTCATATTCCATGACTCCACACCTCCCGGGTTTGCTTATTTTGTTTCTTATTTTCTATGGCCAAGAAGATTATTCCTGCTGGCTGGGGGTGTGGTATCGCCAGAATTAATTGGGGGTTGTTTACCTGCGGCGGGAAAGATGAACTGTTTTCAGCCCAGGACAGGGAGACAAAGCCATGGGTGATTTTGCCGAAAATAGAAACAACTCCACGTGATTAAGGGTTGGTACCGGTGCCCGGGGAAGCGGCATCGTGAATATTTGGCGGGAGGTGGGAGATGTCTGCTCTGACCAAGAATAGACTCCAGCCGTGTTTCTTACCATGCCCTGTGCCTGATCATCCATGGTGCCTCACCGGCTCTCATCTCTGCCGTTCCCCTTAACTCAGGTAGTTTGAAAAGAGTCACTTTATCACTCCGGGTAGTATCCGCTCCGGGGATGCCGTTGCCGTTCAGACTGAAGAATTCACACATATAGACTTGATCTTTTAAAAGGGAGAGATTTCATTTGTTTGGCAACAGAAAAAAGGACAAGGGTAATAACATCACCAGCTGCAGCGCGGGAGACCTTTTCTTCGGCGTTGCCGTGGGCCGGTTTGTTCTTGCCCACACCAACCTTCTGGCTCTGTGGAGTCGCCTAAAGGCGGAAGACTCGGCTCAGGAGGCCGAAAGCCTGGCCGCCGGAGCGCAGGAGCTTTCCGCCATTACCCAGGAAGTCAACGCCTCGGTGGAGGAGATGGCGTCAGCCCACCACGAAATGAACGGGCTGGCCGAAAACAACCGCTCTTCGTTTGAGAGGATAGGAGGCCTTCTGGCAGGGGTGGCTGGCAGTATCGACAACGTGGGAAGCCAGCTGGAACAGGTGGGCCGGCGCCTCGGGCAGGTCAGAGAGATCGGTGAACAGGTGGCCGCCATTGCCGACCAGACCAACCTGCTGGCTTTGAACGCGGCCAGGACCCGCTGATGCGGGTGCCCCCCGGGCCCGGGCCTACGGCCGGGGTTTTGCCGTAGTGGCCCAGGAGGTGCGTCACTTGGCCGGCAGTACCAAGGATGCCGTGGGAACGGTGCGCAGCCTGACCGACGAGATCGGTCAGTTGTCCGAAACAGCCGGGGCCAGCAGCCGGGAGGTGCGCGGTTCCTTTGACGGCTATGCCGGTGAGATGAGGCTCTCGGCCCAAAATGGCCAGGAGACAATGGACCGCATGCAGGGCGCCTCGGCTGCCCTGGACGGGATTACCACCCCGGTACAACAGATTACCGCCACGGCCGAGGACTTTGCCCAGGTAAGCCAGCGCCTGGCTGAAATGACGGCTTTCGGCCAGGCGTGTTCGGTCAATGCCGCTCCATGTTCGCGAGGCTGTGGAACAGGTCTTCGACACCCAGATGCGGGGGTTGGTCGAGGAATCGGTGGTTTACGTTCTGAGTGGCCGGTTGGTCGATCACGCCCGCTTCATCGACGGGGTAGTCGAAAAAACGGGTACCGGGCAGAAAGTAGCCACCCATACCGAATGCGCCTTCGGCCGCTGGTACGGCGGGGACAATGCGGCGAAATGGGGGCACCTGCCGGCCTGGCAGGCCATGGAAGAACCGCACCGGCGGGTCCACCAGGCAGCGGCCGCCCTGGCGGGCGAAGGAAGGCCGGAGCATGCCGGTGTGATGTCGGATGCCTCGCTGGAACTGCTGCGTGCCTTTGTTCAGCTCAAGGAGGCCTTGGGCCGGGAAGCGTAGGGAAGAGGGCCGGTGTCCCGGCCCCTAGCGTCCGTAGTTGGGAACCAGGGAGACGCCGGTATAGTAGAAGTTGAGGATGTTCTGGTAGCTGTGGCCGGAGCCTCCCATGGCTTCGGCCCCTTCCTGGGACAGGCCTACATCGTGGCCGTCGCCGCCGCCGGTAAAGGTGACCGCGCTTAAAGCCGGTGCCGCCGGGGCGGCCGGATTGGGAGTGCTTGTCTTACCCGTAGCCGTAGTGGATGATGACGGAGCCGTCTGGGTGGGGGAGCCTGTCCTACCGGCCACGGGATTCGGTGATGCCGTGGTGAACATCGGCGTCATGCTAAAGGGGGCGGACGCCAGACCCAGCGCCATGCGCACATTGTCCGCGTTGCTGATGGTGACGCTGGCCGGCTGGCCGCCTGTACCAAGGCCGGTCACGGTGAGGGATTTGATCCGGTGGCCTGCGGCCGTGAGGGCGCTAATGCTCAGGTTGCTGATACTGGTGAAGGGATAGCCGGCGGCCGCGAGTTGCTGGCTGAGTTGGGCGGCCGTGTAGGTTACCTGCCACTTTCCTGCGGGTCGGCCGGTCGGGTCGTAGGGATCCGGTTTGCCGCGCAGGTAGGGTACCGTGCCGTTCCAAACATCCTCGCTGTTTTCGGTGCAGCCGCCGTCACTGGCGGCATAGACGGCATCGGCCAACTGACCGCCGGCCATCAGGATCACGCCCCGGGTGAGGTCGACGGCTTGGTCGGTGGCGGGGTACTCGGCGTCATAGCCGCCGTAGACCTGGCTGGCCTGGGAGCTTAAGAGGGCGTAGGGCTGTCCGGTTGTGGTCGCCAGGTGGGCCAGCGCGTAGCTGCGGGCGGCCACGGCCTGGGCCTCCAGGGCGGCCGGCGGGGCGGAAGGGGACAACTCCTTCGGCACCACGCCGTAAAGATATTGTTCAAGGGGCAATTGGTTGGATACGTTGATCCGGCCGGCGGCGAGTTGCAGGACCAGGCCGGCCCGGTAACGGTGGGCGGTGCCGCCAGCTTGCAGGCTGATCAGAAAGGGACTCGCCGAGATAGCCGGGGGCGCCTGGACCAGGAGATCGTGGCTGGTCGCCGGCAGGGTAACCCCGCTTACGCTCAGACCGGTGGGCAGGACGCCGACCAGGTAGGTCTGACCCGGCGACAGGGTGGCCAACACCCGGTTAGAGTCCGCATCCAGCAACTGGCCGGGGGAGTTGAGCGAGAAGGAGGTTTGGGTCAGGGCCTGGTCCAGTGACACCCGGATCAGCGGACTGCCGTCGCTGCTCTGAGACGCAGTGGTCGCCGGTGCCGGGGTGCTGACGGGCGATGGGGTGGTTACCGGTGCCGGCGTGCTCGTCTGCGGCGGGGGATCAACCTGGCCGCGGGAGGGCTCGGAAGGGGCCGGCGATATCGGCACCCCTGCTTTGCTTACCAGGTAGCCTGCGATCCAGCCGGTGGCGCCGCCGGGCAGGCTGACCTGCAGCCAGGTATCGGCCTGGCCGGTCACCGCCAAAAGCGTGCCCCGGGCCAGCACTGCCTGCACCGGGGCGGTGGTGGACGAAGCCTGCCTTACGTTGACGGCGTCGTGGGCCACGGCGACTTCCTGCGGATAAATGGACACGGTTTGTTGGGCGCTTTGCCAGTCCACCTGCCAGCCGAAAGACTGGGCGAGCCAGCGGGCCGGCAGGATCACCCGGCCGGGTGGCACCAGCAGGGGGGCGACGTCCATGGTCAGGGGACTCCCGTTGACGGAGGCGATGTTGCTGCCGATGGTCAGCTTAACGGTGGTTCCCTGGGAGACCAGGGTCACCGTGTTGTCCTTGGGTTGCCAGAAGATCTGGCTGGGGTCGATGCCCAGGGCCTGGGCCAGGTAGCGCACCGGCAGGTAGGTGCGGTTTTGCACTATTTCCGGGGCGACATCCATGGTCTGCTTTTGGGCGTCCGCATACCAGTATCTGGCCCCAATCACAAAGCGGATACTGCCCTGGGCGTGAGCTGCCGGGGCAGACAGGATCAGGGGGAAAAGCAGCACGGGCAACAGGAATATGGCCCGGAGGCGGTGTTTCAGGCTGTTGATTGTCATATTGCTACCGTCCATAGAAAATTGTTCCTTTAAGTCAGATATTCGACAAAAATACGGAATTCCTGCATGGTTTGCAGGAAACCGAACCGGTTTTTTCCTCCCTGGCACGAGGCACCGTAGCTTCTCCGGCGTCATAAGGTGAAGCAGGGAAGACGGCCCAAATTGACAAGTTCGCTGTTCAAGCGCTATAATACATATAGTTTTCGCTACGGTCCGTACGGTGAGGGAGTGAACGATGAGCACCATCTTCGGTACCGACGGGGTGCGCGGTGTGGCTAACCGGGATCTGACGGCGGAACTGGCCTTTAAGCTGGGACGGGCCGGGGCCCACGTGCTGGCCCGGGGCAACGGGCGGGGTCCCGTGGTCATCGGCCGGGATACCCGCATTTCCGGCGACATGCTGGAGGCGGCCCTGAAAGCCGGAATTCTGTCGGCCGGTATGGACGTTCTGGATGCCGGGGTGTTACCCACGCCGGGGGTTGCTTTCCTGACCCGCGAACTGGGGGCGGTGGCGGGGGCGGTGATTTCCGCCTCGCACAACCCGGTGGAGGACAACGGCATCAAATTCTTCGGGGCCAGCGGATACAAACTCTCGGATGAACTGGAAGAGGAGATATCGGGTTTAGTCACCAACTCACTGGCGGGGGTGGCCTCGCCGGAGGGCGGCAGCTTAGGCCGGGTCTACCGGGTGGAGGACGCCGTGGCCCGCTACGTGGACTATGCCGCGGCGAGGGTGCCGGTGCCGGCTTGCGGACTCAAAGTGGTGGTGGACTGTGCCAACGGAGCGGCCTTCCAGGCGGCGCCCGCGGTTCTAAACCGCTTCCTGCGGGGGGTGACCGCCATCAACGATCGCCCGGACGGAGTGAACATCAACCACCGCTGCGGATCGACTCACCCGGAGGAATTATGCCGGACGGTGGTGGACGCTGGCGCCGACCTCGGTTTTGCTCTGGACGGGGACGCCGACCGGGTGCTGGCCTGTGACTCCCGGGGCCGCCTGGTGGACGGCGACCGGATCATGTACCTCCTGGCCCGCTACTTCCGGGATAAGGGGCTTTTGGCCCTGGATACCGTGGTGGTGACCGTGATGAGCAACCTCGGCCTGCACCTGGCGCTCCGGCAGGATGGATTTGCCGTGCGGGAGACCAAGGTGGGGGATCGCTACGTTCTGGAGGACCTGCTGCATTCCGGGGCCCGCTTCGGCGGTGAGCAGTCCGGGCATATCATCCATCTGGACTTCAACACCACCGGGGACGGCATCCTGACCATGCTGCACATCTTAAAGGCGGTGGCCGGGTTCGGCCAACCGCTGGATGCGCTGGTGGCGGGCATGGAGCAGTTGCCCCAGATGATGGAGAACGTGTCCGTGGCCGACAAGGCGGCCGTCATGGCCAGCGGTATATTGGCCGCGGCGGTGGAGCGGCAGGAGAAGGTACTGGCCGGCCAAGGACGGGTGCTGGTGCGTCCGTCGGGGACCGAACCGCTGGTACGGGTGATGGCGGAGGCTCGTGACGAGGCTCTCATGCGCCGGGTGGTGGCGGAACTGGTGGCGGTGGTCAAGGACGCTGACCGGGAGGTGGTGCGGGCCGGAAGATAGCCTGACTGCTCCGTAAAACTGAATAGCAAGCGCCTGAACCCCGCATCAGCGGGGTTGACGAGGGGAGGGCTCATCGAGGTTTTCGGCGGGTGCCCTCCGGCGGCCACAGTCGTAAGGGATGTCGCAAAGCCGGCCGGCAACGGCCGGGACAAAAGGCGTCCCGGGTGGCGAATCCTGCCTTACATGGGATAGGGGTTATCTTGTGTTGTTTGCCGGCCGGTGGGTAACCGGCTATTTGTGTTTCATTGACCAAATAAATAAAACGGAGGTTTTCACATATGTGCGGCATAGTCGGTTATACCGGGGAGAGGCCGGTGGTGCCCCTGCTGCTGGCGGGGCTGGCCCGTCTGGAATACCGGGGCTATGATTCGGCCGGCGTGGCGGTACCGGAAAACGGCGGTATCGTGGTGGAAAAGAAGAAAGGCCGCCTTGCCGACCTGTGTGAGCACCTGAACGGGCGGGAGTTTCCGGCCACGGCCGGCATCGGCCACACGCGCTGGGCCACCCACGGCCGGCCCTGCGACGTGAACGCCCACCCGCACCTGGACTGCTCCGGTCGCTTTGCGGTCCTGCACAACGGGATCATCGAAAACTACCTCTCCCTGCAGGAGTGGCTGGAGGCAAGAGGCCACGTCTTTAAGTCCGAGACCGATACCGAGGTCCTGCCCCATCTGATCGAGGAGTTTTACCGGGGCGACCTCCTGGAGGCCGTACGCACCACCCTGGACAGGGTAAAGGGTTCCTATGCCCTGGTGGTCATGGCCTCGCCCGAGCCGGACCGCATTGTGGCCGCCCGTCAGGACAGCCCCCTGGTGGTGGGCCTGGGCCGGGGTGAGAATTTCCTGGCTTCGGACATCCCGGCCTTTTTGGACTATACCCGGGAGACCTACATCATCGGCGACGGGGAACTGGTGGACCTGCGCCCCGACGGCGTGCGGGTGCTGGACCGGAGCGGCCGGGCGGTGGAAAAGAAGGTCTTCCATGTTAACTGGCGAGCCGACCAGGCCCAGAAGGACGGCTTTCCCCACTTCATGCTCAAGGAGATCCACGAGCAGCCCCGGGCCATCCGGGATACCCTGGCCGGCCGGCTGGATGCCGCTGACGGGCAGATCAACCTGGGCTGCGACCTGGAGTCCTTCCGGCCCGGCGAGGGCGGCCGGATCTTCATCTCCGCCTGCGGCACGGCCTACCATGCCGGTCTGGTCGGCAAATACCTGATCGAGCGTCTGGCCCGCATTCCGGTGGAGGCGGACATTGCCTCCGAGTTCCGCTACCGCCGGCCCCTCGTGCGAAAAGGGGACCTTCTGGTGGTCATCAGCCAGAGCGGCGAGACGGCCGACACCCTCGCGGCTCTGCGGGAGGCCCGGCGGCAGGGGGCGGAAGTCCTGGCCGTGAGCAACGTGGTGGACAGTTCGGTGGCCCGCGAAGCCGACCACGTCCTGTATACCTGGGCCGGGCCGGAGATCGCCGTGGCTTCCACCAAGGCTTACGTCACCCAGTTGACGGCCCTCACCCTGCTGGCTTTGCATCTGGCTACCGTCCAGGGGACCCTGCCCCAAGCGGAGAGGGAGGAGATCCTGCGGGAACTGGCCCTGTTGCCGCAGCGGGCCCAGGCCGTTTTAGCCGATACCAAGGCGGTCGAGGAGTTGGCCGGCCGCTACAAAGCGGCCCGGGACGTCTTCTTCATCGGGCGGGGCCTGGACTACGCCGTAGCCATGGAGGGTTCCCTCAAGCTGAAGGAGATCTCCTACATCCACGCCGAGGCTTACGCGGCCGGGGAACTGAAACACGGCACTCTGGCCCTGGTGGAGGAAGGAGTACCGGTCATCGCCCTGGCCACCCAGCCGGAACTGGTGGAGAAGATGATTTCCAACATCAAAGAGGTCAAGGCCAGGGAAGCCACGACCATCGGGGTGGCCATGGAGGGCAACCGGGAAATAGCCAAGGTGGTGGACCACACCCTGTATATTCCCGCCACCCATCCCCTGCTGGCGCCGGCCCTGGCGGTGATACCGCTGCAGCTTTTGGCCTACTACGTATCGGTGGCCAGGGGGTGTGACGTGGATAAGCCGCGTAATCTGGCGAAAAGTGTGACGGTTGAGTAGGGAACAGGTGTTCGAGGGTGTTGTTGAAGGAAAATAATTAGCTTTACCGGTAAATAATTAGCTTGCCTCGAAAAAAATTAGGTTGACTGGACAGGGTTTTTATGGTACTGTTGAAGCGGTGGAATAGTCCCCCTTCAACAGTACTTTTTTGTAATGCTCCTTGGAACAGGGTACCCTTCCGAAAGGAGGTTTCCTTCGGTGGCCAAGCGAAAACGGCAGGGCGGCTCAGCAACGACCGAACGCCGGCTGGAGGAAGGACGGGGAACCGGTCGCGGCAGGGATTATCAACCATGGCTCCTCGTGCAGGACGTTCCCTCCCATGGGTTGGCCAATCGCGTGCTGGGCAGCACGACTGGCCGGGAACATCATTTGTTCAGCAACCTGGAGTTCGATTGTTTTCTCGTCTTCGACTGGGCCGATACCATCATCGACATTCGCGAGCAGTACCCGTTGCTTCCTCTGGAGGAGACCCTGTCGCTGGCGGAAGAGGCAGGCATAAAACATCCTACTTACCCCGGGACCGATGACCCTGATGTCCGTACTACCGACTTTCTCCTTACTATAAGACGGGGAAATATGACCGTGGAGCAGGCTATCGCGGTCAAACCTTCCGAAAAACTGGCCAGTAAAAGGGTTCTGGAAAAGCTTGAATTGGAACGACGGTTTTGGGAAAAACGTCAAACCTCTTGGCGCATAGTGACTGAACGCGACATTCCCCGGATCCTGGTTGAAAACCTGAAGTGGTTGAAGCCCTATCAGAGACTGGACGCTTTGTTTCCTTTGACCGGTGAGGACGTCGCTCGAATTCGCGCCGTTTTAGAACATTATCGGTCTGACACGGATATACTGACCGAAGTTACGAAGAGCGTCGATGACCGGCTGGGCCTCGTCCCTGGGACAAGCCTCTCGGTAGCCCGTCATCTTTTGGCTTCTCGCATTTGGCGAGTCGATCTTTCCCTGCCGTTGTTGGAAGACGGATGTTGCCTTCACTTTCTGGATGACTTGCATTCCCCAACCGGGGTGAACGCCTCATGAACCTCTATGTGAATCAGCTAATTGAGTGGCCGAACGATCAGGGGCAGCCTAATATTGAACGCCTGTTGTGGATCGATCAGAGTCACAGCGATGCCTATCTTTTTGATGTCCAAAACCCGAAAGCTATGCCTGTATGGCGCAGGATCGTCGATTTGGAGAGTGCCATACAGCAGGGGGAAGCAAGAATTCTCGTTGAAGATCCGTTTCTAAACGGTATGCGCCCAGAGGCGGACATTACTGATAGGCAACGTATTCACCGCGACCAGGCATGGTCGGTGCTTCAACCTATCATCGAGAGGGCTGATGGTGCGGTGTTCATACCGGAAAAGCGGGGACCTCTGGTTGAGGAAGTCTGTGCCAGCACCGGGGTAAGCAAACCCACCATATATTCCTATCTCAGGCGGTATTGGCGCGGCGGCCAGACTAAAAACGCTCTCTTGCCGGCCTTTGATCGGCGGGGCGGTAAGGGCAAGGTTAAGAGTGCAGGTGAATCCAAACGCGGTCGTCCCCCCCGGCGGGCCTCGGCCACTGAGGATACGGGAGTAAATGTCAATGACGCCATCCGGGCCAAGTTTCAAAGGGGAATCCGCCTCTATTATGAGAACCGCGAAGGACGAAGCCTACCGGAAGCCTATCAGCTTACTCTGGAACATCTTTTTAACGTGGGCTACGAAAAACGGGGCGAGACCTTTATTCCTATCTTACCTCCGGTTTCAGAATTGCCGACTTTTGGCCAGTTCCGATATTGGTACGAGAAGGAAAAGGACTTGGAGTCATCGTTAAAGCGCCGGCTTGGGCCCACCCGCTATGCCCTGGCCCACCGGCCGGTGGTCGGAAACTCGACCCAGATGGCCATGGGTCCTGGATCCGTTTACCAAATTGACGCAACCATGGATGATGTATACCTCGTTAGCGGATCCGGTCGTAACCGGATAATCGGCCGGCCGGTAGTCTATTTAGTTCAGGACGTTTTCAGCCGGCTCATAACCGGAATCACAGTCACCCTGGAGGGGCCCAGTTGGCTTGGAGCAATGCTGGCTCTGGAGAATACGGCCAGCGATAAGAAGCCCTTTTGTAATAGATTCGGCATTGATGATATTGAGTGGTGGCCATCCTGTCATTTGCCGGAAGCTATTTTGGCGGACCGGGGTGAATTGGAAGGCTATAACGCGGACAACCTGGTCAACGCTTTGGGCATTCGTATTGCCAACACGCCACCGTATCGCGCCGACGAGAAGGGAATCATCGAACAGAGTTTCCGGCTGTTGCATCTCGCTCTGGTGCATCGATTACCAGGAGCTGTCCGTAAACCCCACGAGAGGGGAGAACACGATTATCGTCAGGACGCGGTCTTGACTCTCCAGGAGTATACCCACCTGATGGTGCTTTGGGTCAAGAATCACAATCTCCACCACTGCGTCGACGACTACCCGATGACCGAAGATATGGTGGCCGACGGAGTCGATCCTTATCCAATAGACCTCTGGAACTGGGGCATCGTCAATCGTTCAGGCCATTTGCGTACCGTGCCCCGGGACATATTACGGCTGAACCTGCTACCAGGCGGCCATGCGTCGGTAACTCCCCGCGGAATCCAGTTTCGCGGCGTTCTTTATAGCACGGAACGGGCCATGCGTGAACACTGGTATGTACGGGCCCGCAACACGGGGACCTTCCATGTTCCGGTGGCCTACGATCCTCGGCTGATGGATATGATCTACCTGCGCCTGGAGGCGGGGCGGCAGATAGAACCCTGCAATCTAACGGAGCGGCACCGACGGTTTCGGGGTTATACGTGGTGGGAATATGAAGAGTGGAAGCAGGTGCGGGCAGAGAAGGCCGTAACCAGGGAATCAAAAGATCGGCAAGGCGACGCCGAGTTCCATGCCGAGACCAAAAACGTGGTTGAACGGGCCCATGCGGAGGCAGAGAAAACCTTCACCAACCAAAGCAAACGGGCCCGGGTTCGAAACATCCGGGCCAACCGCCAGGCCGAAAAGGAAGAATCTCGTTCGGCCGAGGCGTGGCGTCTTGGTAAGGCCGAGCTTGCAGCCGCTCCCCTGCGGGAACTGGATGCGGAAGAATATGTACCGCCGCCCGACAGGCTGGCAAGGCTTCGGGAAAGGCGGAAGCTCCGGGACAAGGAGGACGATCAATGAACAAACCGGGGTTCCTGGTGGGAAAGGGGGCTATAGTCGACGCGGACTATCGGTCCCAGGCGATACCCGCCTATCGCGGTAATCCCTTGATCGAGGCGTTGCCGGCCATATGGACAGAGGACGAGGTGACAGATCTCCTCACATATTATCCTGTTTACGACGAACAGGACCGCCTGACGCCGGCCCATCTGCGCCTTCACCTCCTGCAGAGCACCCTGCAGTTCTTTGAACCGCTTCCTATCCATCTGGAATTGGAACAGCGGTTTTCCCGCATGATCAGAACAGGGTATCTTGCCCGGAACCCCCTGGATCCCAGGTTCGTATCGAGTCTTCACTGCAGGGCTGACCTATTGATCGATTCCGATCTGGTTCCACCATCCCCCCGGTCGACGGCCACCGGCTTCACCATTCTGGGTATCAGCGGCATCGGGAAGACTACTGCCGTGGAAAGGATCCTCTCTCTGTATCCCCAAGTGATTTACCATCATGCTTACCATGATCAGCCCCTTACGATGGCCCAGGTAGTATGGCTGAAGTTGGATTGTCCATTCGATGGTTCCATCAAGGGCCTCTGTCTCAATTTTTTTCAGGCCGTGGACGATCTTCTTTCTTCGCGGTATTACGAGCGCTACGCTTCCGGTCGCCGCACCGTGGACGAACTGTTGCCCAGGATGGCCAGGGTGGCGGCCTTGCACGGACTGGGCGTGCTGGTTATCGATGAGATCCAGCACTTGAGTGAGGCTAAGAGCGGTGGATCCAGAAAGATGCTCAACTTTTTTGTCCAGTTAGTTAACATGATAGGATTACCGGTAGTCCTGGTGGGAACGTACAAGGCGCAGTCCTTCTTAAGTGGTGAATTTCGTCAAACCCGCCGGGGTACCGGTCAGGGTGATTTCGTATGGGATCCGATGGATAATGACGACATCTGGCAGTATTTCGTTGAGGCCCTGTGGCGGTTTCAATATACCCGTAGGCCTACGGCCCTGACCGATTCTTTGCGGGAAGCGCTTTATGAAGCCAGTGCGGGAATAACCGACTTTGCCGTGAAACTTTACATGCTGGCGCAGGCAAGGGCGATCGCCCGCGATGACGTTACTATTACTCCCGGCCTGATCCGTTCGGTAGCAAAGGATAGTCTTCGCCTGGCCACGCCCATCTTACAGGCGTTGCGCACCAAGGATATGCGCCTTCTGCAGGGGGTGGAGGACGTCGTTCCTCTTGACGTGGAACGGATCATGGCGGAAAGCGAAAATTCGGTGCGTACCATGGGGCGGTTGGAGACGATCAGGCGGAGCAGCCAACAGTCACCGGCGGCAAGTTTGCCTTCGGACACCGTTACATGGCTGATTGATGCCGGCATACCGGCGGCGATAGCCCAGCAGGCGGCCCAGGAGGCAGTGGAAAATAGTGCGGATGGTCCGGCCGTTCGCCAAAAGGCATTAGAGGTTGCGCTATCCCTTCTACCGGGCCAGGAAGCCGCCCCGCCGGCAAAACCAAGATCACGGCGCAAGGTGGAAAGTGGGCCAAAGGTCATCTTGCTCCAAAAGATAACCGATGAGGGACACCAATCAGGAAAAACACCACATGAGGCTCTCAAGGGAGCCGGATTAATTGTTGATTTGAGCAAATTCCTCACCGAGGTGGGAGCCCAATGATTACCGTTTTTCCGGATCCCTACCCGGAGGAACTGATGTACAGCGTCGTTGCCCGCTACCAGGAGCGCCTGATGGAGACAAACCGCAAGGCTGCGCTCTTGGACCTGTTTGGAACGGCGAACGCTCTGGCTGTCGTCAACTTGCCCAGTCACCTTGGCGCCCTCGTGGCGAACCTTCCGCGTGGGAGTTACTACTCGTCGGAAATCCTGATAAAACGGCATACGCTCCTACCATACTTTGCCCCCTTCCTGGAACGGGATCAATTGGCGTCCGTGATGTGGGATATGATTGGAGAACGCGGACCGGCGGTAGCGGGAAGGGCCGGGCTTATGGCAAGCACCGTGAGAGAACCTTCAACTCTGCAGTTCTGCCCCCGCTGCGCGGATACCGATCGCGCCAAATACGGGGAGGCCTTCTGGCACCGGGTGCATCAGTTGCCTGGCGTTGGTTTCTGCCCGCATCATTCAGGAACTACAGTTCTTGGCAGTTCAGTTTCTAAGCACAATGCCACGACCCGGCATGGATTTGTCACCCTAGAGGCGGTTCTTGGCGACGGGGGATGCGCTTTTGAGGAGATGGCCGGGCAATATCGGCCGGTACTTGAATTTGTTGCGCGGGAGAGCCTGTGGCTGCTGCAAAATTGGACACCTGCCGTGGGATTGGTGATGATTAAGGAAAGATATACAAGCGCGCTTCAATTGAAGGACATGGCCTTGCCAAGCGGCCGGGTACGCGTTAGGGAGTTGGTCGGTGGATTCATAGATGCCTTGGGGCGTGACCTTCTCCCACAATTGGGCTGTGATTTGCCTGCCGATTCGGAGCACACCTGGCTGCAGCGAATGGTTAGGCACCCCAAGGGATCTCAACATCCCCTGAAGCATCTTTTGCTCTTATACTTTTTGGGTCTGGATGCCGGGACTCTGTTAAACCCAGTTATCCGAAAGAATAAGGCAAAGATCAAATCGTGGCCCTGCCTCAACCCTGCGGCTGATCATTACGGTATGCCCGTGATTCCGGCACCACTTAAGATATATTGCCGTACAGACGGACGCGATTGTGGAGTCTTCGCGTGTGATTGTGGATTTTCTTACCGTTGTACCCTTGATGCAGACCCTTTCAGGGGCGCACGGGTGCTTAGCTTCGGGGCCGTGTGGGAAACCCGACTAACAGAACTCAGCCAAACGCCCGGCGTGAGCCTCCGCGGCGCAGCCCGCCTGCTTAAAGTCGATCCAGGAACAATCACCCACCATGCCGCCCGTCTTAAGCTGCCTCGCTGGGCGAAATCTGCGGAGGCAAAAGAGTCACCGACGCCGGGCAAGGATACATGTGATACTCATAGAAGAAACTGGCTGCGACATCAGGCAGACAATCCAGGGGTATCCCGCACGGAGTTGCGGCGGGCTTTGGAGGGCACCTATATCTGGCTTTACCGTCATGACCGGGAATGGTTGATGAGGACTCAACCTGAGTCACGGCCGAAGGTACGAGTGGATCGCAAAACCCGTGTGAATTGGGCTGAAAGAGATCATGCCATGGCAGCCCAGGTTGACGGTGCTGTCGAGCGGCTAAAGATGCGATCTAATCCCATTGCCCGCATTTCCGCCACGGCCATTGGGCGCGAACTGGGTTGTCTGAGCTGGCTTCAGAAGCATCCGGAGAAAATGCCAAATACTTGGAATAGGATAGGTGAAGTGGTCGAGGACCGAGTGGCCTTTGCCTGCCGACGCCTGCAGCAGACCCGGGATAGCTTTGTTGATATGGGAATCCATGCGAAGGCATGGCAGCTGCTACGACAAGCCCGGATCCGCGACGACTTGGCCAAACTTCCGGTGATCCGATCTCTTATCGAAACGCTCGGGCTAGAAAAGGAAAGGGATGGCGTCCTTGTCCTATCACGTGATTAAGTGGAAGCAATGGCCTTTCCCCAAAGGTCGTGCTGTTACTTTACATTGGGTTCAGTCACCCTTCATGGAACCAGCAAGTCGTCAGTGGAGAACAAATGCTGTCTTCCTGGACGGCCAGAACCTGGTGAACGTTGAAGTTCCATGGGGGGCGCTTCCCTTTCTTCGTTGCGGCCACGTATACCGTGACGGAAGTCCGTTGCCAAATCGAGTGAGTGACCATAACATCATCGATCTACGGCATGGTCCATCTATTATCACGGAAGAGGCAGGATCTGTAATTTCCCGTTCTCTGCTGTATTTGGGAACACGAGCAAATCTGGCTGAAAAATGCTGGCTATTTTCTATTACCAATGGGCAGCGGGTGATAATTCCCGTAATCGAGGGTATTCGGACTCTAATAGCACCCACCAGATATCTTGCCCTTCGTTGCCTGGAACCTGCGTTTCTAAAAGAAATAGTGCGATATCACCGTATGGATAGAGATAAACTCTGGATCCGCTTTTCTGAGGAGATTCCCTTGCGCTTACTGACCAAAGGCATGGTACTCCAACTTGGCAGACTTCTCCTGCTGCCTGATTTTCGATCGGCATGGGATGCCATCTATTACGGTTTGCAGCAGCCAACGACAGCCAGGTCATCTTTTCCGCCCAAGGTTGATGTGCCGATGCCAAAGGTGGTTCGAATGGTGGTGCGGGGACACTTCATAGGGGATACATTTTTAGTACGCGAGATTGTACAGGCCGAGACAACTTGCCTTACTATTTCGACCATATTATGGAGCCACCCGCGATTAGAAAAGGAAGGCGATGTCGTCCAATCGAAGTGGCGGCGGGTCAGGGCACCAAGGCGGCAACTGGAAATAGACCGCTTTTCTGCCGCTTCCGGTAATGCCTCCTTTCATGTTGATGCAATCTCGGCACTAGGGGAATGGCAACGAATAACCATTCACCGAGTCCCAATGTCCTTGCAAACCAGGAAGCGGTGGCGCCAGATCGCAGGCCCGTCCCTGACATTTTCCGTCAGCGTGGCTGACGTTGGTCCAGGAGTTAAGCGATCGTCGATAGATATTGCTCTCCATTCATCTGAGCCAGGTACTTGGCCTACCACAAATCCGGAAGACGGACTGGACGAATTCTTTTCCATGCTACGCTACCTTCGAAAAAAGTTTAACGGCTCAATTGACGTCATAGTTATGGATTTTCCGGGCAGTACTCCATTCTCCAGGATTGACGATCGTAAGCGCAAAATGGTTAAACTCAATCTGTTTTGGATAACCGGTAAAAACGTCACTATCCTCGAATTTGGCTGTCCGGATTTCCATCATATTTCAACCTTGATCCATAGGGGAGATGGAAAGGATAAGTGTACAAACGAACTTTTCAGTAACGTGCTTTCGGCCAACGGCTCGTGGAATCGGCAGGCACTTTTATACGAGTTTGGAGACGAGGGCTTTTATCTTTTACGACACAGCCGCCGTTCGGAGGACAGGTGGGCAGCTTTGCTCCTTGGACGAGCCGATGAAGTCGAGAGGTAAATACGTTATAAGCATGCCGATGAGCACTGTAGCTCGTTGGATAAGTTTTTCCTTTTCAGCAGAATTAAATTGAGTGAGGGGAGCCAACTACAGTAAACGGAACGGGATTTTAGCTGATGTAAAAACTAAGGTACACGGCGGTTTAGCCTTCCAGGAAGAGATTGTCGGAGTATGAGCGTAATATTCTTTCAAAAAGGGGCTAGACACGGTATATGCGTTCTGAGATAATAGGGTGGGACAAAATATCAGGCGGAGGACACCCAATGCGTTCGTGGCATCCACCTTTTTGGATTGGAGACCGTCTATTCACAGTTGAGGACTTGGTGTTTATTAAAAGGATGGTTCGGGAATTTGGCAAGTTGAGCCGCACCGAGCTGGCTGCAACGGTGTGCGAAAACTTACCATGGAAGGCGCCGAACGGCAAGATAAGAGTCAACGGATGCCGCTTATTGCTAGAGGAGATGGCCGATGCAGGACTGATTGTTCTGCCCCCCAAAAAACTGGGCGGGGATAGGAAGTCTTATTGTCATACAAAGGTCCCGCCAGTATTAACAACCGAGATAAAGTGCTCGTTGTCGCGGCTGTCCCCAGTAACAGTAGACGTTGTACCAAATTCAGAATTGGCCGTCTGGAACTCTACAATGGCTGCGTATCACCCAATGGGCTTTCGGCAGCCTTTTGGGGCTCATCAAAGGTACTGGATTCGCTCCGAAGGGAAGGCAAACACCATCGTACTAGGTGCGATGCTGTTTGCGGCGCCAGCAAAAGCCCTAGCTGACCGGGATGCATGGATCGGCTGGACCACTCTTCAGCGCCAGAGGTTTAGGTATCGTATTGTAAGCAATAGCAGGTTTTTGATTCTGCCAGGAATCCAGGTGCCGCACCTAGCCAGCCATGTGTTGGGCTTGGCAGTACGGCGGTTACGAAAAGACTGGGTTGAGCGGTATGGGTATGCTCCGGTACTGGTAGAAACCTTTGTTACTTCACCGCATAAGGGAACATGCTATCGGGCAGCTAATTGGCGTTTTGTAGGGGAAACCGCTAGTAATGGTAGATCTTGTAGGATAAAGAGGTCACATGCTCCAATTAGGACGATTTTCGTATACCCCTTGGTACGAAATTGGCGAGCAGAGCTTTGTGCCCCGGAGCTGTCAGTGGACGAGGAAAGTGATGCTGATGCGGTTATAGATTTTACATAAACAACTATCTGTCAAACGGGTTGGTCCTGGGATATTATCTTATAGGTGGTGAAATTATGGTCGTTAGCGATGAAGTCACGGGCAATCTTTTTGAAGCTGCTCAGTATCAAAGGCCTGTTGCAGGGTTGACCCATGACTTCTACCATTATCCAGCGAGATTTTCACCAGCGTTGGCTAGGGAAATAATTGCATCATTTACGAAGCCTGGTGACATAGTCTTGGATCCGTTTATGGGTGGTGGAACTACTTTAGTCGAAGCATCGGCTATGGGTCGAAATGCGTTCGGGAGCGATATAAGTAGCCTCGCCGTCTTCCTTTCTAAAGTAAAAACTACGCCTCTTAGCGAAGGTGAACTCTCTCGAATAAGGCAGTGGCTGAACGTTGTTCTTTACAGTGTAAATCTGCATGAAGAAGTAGATAGACCATTAGATTGGATAGAGCTCGGTTATCAGAAATATATCAGCGGAAAGAAGAGCTGGCCAATTCGAAAGTTTCTCGAGCTGGCATTGCCTCAGGTGGAATCACTTCCTCTGGATAGGCAAAGGCAATTTGCCCGTTGTCTTCTTTTACGGACGGCACAATGGGCCCTTGATTGCCGTCAAGAAGTTCCGGGAATAAGTCTATTTAAACAACAACTGTCTTTATATCTTAATGATATGATTCGTGGAATGAACGAATACAGTTCGGCTATCTTACAATATCAAAGTCAATCTGAGCCATGCTGGAGCGTTTGTCTTCATGCGTCGGCGGAGAAGATTGATCATGATAGACAAATGCAGGGTAATCTGCGACCGGCCCTCATACTTACTTCACCCCCATATCCGGGAGTGCATGTTCTTTACCACCGCTGGCAAGTGAGAGGACGGAAAGAAACTCCGGCTCCCTTCTGGATCGCTAATTGTTTAGATAGTAAGGGTGAAGCCTATTATACGTTGGGGAGTAGGAAGCAAAAGCATCTCCAAAACTACTTTAACCAACTTGAAAAGTCCTGGCTTTCAATTCTTAGACTTATAGACAATAGGACACTCATTGTGCAAGTACTTGCCTTTTCAGACTTGCCTTGGCAATTGGAAAGATATCTTTCAACAATGAAAGATATCGGCCTTGTAGAAATTAAGCTTTCGTCGATGCCCAACTCGCCAGATGGGAGGCTTTGGAGAAACGTGCCTAATCGAAAATGGTATGCAAATATGAGAGGCGACAGCTCATCTAGTCAGGAGGTCGTCCTGTTTCATCGGATGGAATAGGCATCGATTTACACGGCTTCTCCAATAGCATCACCTACTGGTATGGTGTCAACATCCAACGCCCCGAGAGAGGCTATTAAGGGAAGAATCACAGGCGCAATGGCCTTGCTGAAAGACTCTATCCTATCTTCAATGTTTTCCCCTTGACTATGTTCACTGGTATCCTCACTTTTAGACTTGTCTTCCTGTACATTTAAGTCATAATGTAACAGGGAAAGACCTATAAGGACTAGCGCATGCTCAAATCTTGCCTCTAAAACCCTGTCGTTCTGGGCACTCTTCATTTCCGTCTTCAGATAAATATTGTCCATGTTAATGTAGAATCTATAGGCCTGGTTACTATCTCCATCTTCACCGTCGTTTCTGACTCGTAAGGCGGAAAACTTATCGAAAGGTGGGGACATGGATGCCCAGCCATCTTCATTAACTAACTTAATATCGGGCAAAGCTATCCCAGACGATATGGTGCTGTCGTGTCCGTCGTCCTTGCCCGGCGGCTTCGTACCATTACGCCCCCCTCCCTTCTTATTGGACTTAGTCTCCGAAGCTTCCTTTACGTGTACTGCAAAAGTATTTTGAAATGGCATAACTCTGGAGGAATCTGACACTGTGAGTTGAAATTTTATAGCATCGCCGACAGAACAAGTCTCTGGCAACTTGACGCTTAAGGTAGCAGCGCCATTATAAAGGCTAAGTGAATAGCTGTCCACAAGGATCTTGTTCTCATCATCGATGATAGCGTGAAGATAAGATGTTCCCGGATCGGTATCGCGAGTTAAATAGTCATTTGCGGCATCTGTGTCAAAATGTATTCTACAACGGAGGTTGATATGACACTCTTTTGTTAACTCCTTCCGATATTCCTTACCCTTGAACCTAAAATATGTCGGGAAAGTTTTGCCTTTGAATTTATCATTAGAAGCCCCAGTCTTCGCAGGCTTAAAGGGATTTGATAGCTGTTTGCCCTCCAGAAAGAGGGCCGATAAGGACGGAGAGGACCTGAGTATAGATTTGAGTACGGAAATTAGTGGTTTAGAGTCGAAAAGTTGTGATGTTACCTCGTCGTTTCTCCTCTTTTCCTTGAGCGCCCTCAAGCCAGGATGGTCCTTAAGTATTTCTTCTAGAGACTCTTCAATCTTCCTCTTCAGTTCGCAACTGCTGAGCCTATCACGACTATTCATAAAAAGATCTTCTCTGGCTCTACCAGAAAAACTACTGCAATCAACCAAAACCAGTATTGAGTCAGATAGAGTGCTCAGGCCAACCTTGTTTCTTCGAAAGAAATCCTTTGTGAAGTGCCCATGCGTCTGGCCGTTAAGGAGGAATATAACTCCCTCATGATTTCTATAATTTTCGTCCCGCTTCTTTTTGAAGGCATAAACTGTTACTAAAGCAGATTCGCCCATGACCGACATGGAGTGCGAAGTCGGGAAATCATCCTCAATGTTCTCGGCCTTATTATCATCTAGGCGCGCTACTAAGCCGGACGCAGTGGTTTCATAGCTGCCGGGTTTGCCCTTGTAACCCTCACGGCATTCATGCAACCTGACTGGAAGGGCCATATATGGCAATAATATGTTAATATGTCCTAACAGCCCATCTTTCATCAATATATGGCTCTTTGCGCATGCGTATTCGTAAAGTTTTAT
>Ga0307376_10001844_pt1 | contig 21859 bp, 25 predicted proteins | sample TR2MG_FD_202536 | JGI IMG/M metagenome (GOLD analysis project Ga0307376, IMG submission 202536) | Soil microbial communities from Risofladan, Vaasa, Finland - TR-2 | ecosystem: Environmental > Terrestrial > Soil > Coastal area > Acid sulfate soil | place: Finland: Risofladan, Vaasa | collected...
GATTCTTTTTTAAAAAAAGAGATAATAATTGTGGCTAAAGAGTTGATGTCGAATATAATGGAAAAATTAGGGATTAAAAATTATGATATTCTGAAAGTTTGGCAGGGTAAAGATTTCGAAGGAATTGTTTGCTCTCATCCTTTTATGGGAAGGGATTCTCTCGGCATCTTAGCCGATTTCGTGACCTTGAAGGAAGGAACGGGGATAGTGCACATTGCTCCCGGACACGGGCAGGAAGATTACCAAATTGGGTTGAAATATGAGCTTCCGGTTTTAGCTCTTGTAGATGTTAAGGGAAAATTTACTAAAGAAGTTCCACAATTTTCCGGGATGGATGTTTTTTCTTCTAACAAGCTAATTATAGAAAAAATGCAGAATTCCTCTCACCTTCTCTTTTCTGAAGAGATTGTCCATACTTATCCCCACTGTTGGCGCTGCAAGAAGCCACTTATTTTCCGGGCTACGGAACAGTGGTTCCTGGATGTAGATAAAAATAAGCTCAGAGAAAGGATGCTGAAAGCAATAAGAAAGGTGGAATGGATTCCCAAAATTGGAGAAAATAGAATCTCTAGTATGGTGGAAACAAGACCAGATTGGTGTCTTTCCCGTCAAAGGTATTGGGGAGTTCCCCTTCCTATCTTCTATTGTAAAAATTGTGGGGAACCGCTAATGTCTGAAGAGAGCATAAGTGCTGTTCGAGATTTGTTTCTCAGGGAGGGAAGCGATGCCTGGTATATAAAAAGAGAAGAAGAGATTCTGCCAAAAAATATAAAGTGCCCCAAATGCAAAAAAAGAGAATTTGTTAAAGAGAAAGATATTATGGATGTTTGGTTCGATTCTGGGGTCAGTCATGAAGCTGTTCTGAGAGAGCGAGAAAACCTATCCTGGCCCGCAGACTTATACCTGGAGGGCTCAGACCAGCACAGGGGTTGGTTCCAGGCCTCGTTGATTCCTGCAATTGCCTTGGAAAAGGCACCTCCCTTTAAGAGTGTTTTAACTCACGGGTTTGTCGTTGATGGTGAAGGCAGAAAAATGTCCAAATCGATAGGTAACGTAATTGCCCCCCAGGAAATTATCGAAAAGTATGGCGCTGAGATTTTAAGGCTATGGGTTGCTTCGGAAGACTACCGTGAAGACATACGCATTTCTTCAGAAATTCTCGGTCACCTTGTCGAAAGTTATCGACGAATCAGAAATACTTTCCGTTTCCTTTTAGGAAACTTGAATGATTTCAATATTTCAAAAAAGGTAAAATACAAAGAGATGTCGGAAATCGATCAGTGGATGCTGCATAGATTGCAGGAATTGATTTCCCAGGTGGTAGACGATTATGAATCCTTCGAATTACATCGAGTTTATAGAGCTATCCACAATTTCTGCACCATAGAGCTTTCCTCATTCTATTTAGATGTGCTTAAGGATAGGCTGTATACTTTTGACAGAAATTCTCTTCCCCGAAGGTCGGCTCAGACGGTTCTTTATGAAATAGCAGTGAGTTTGATTAAACTCACTACACCAATTCTGTCACATACTGCCGAAGAGGCCTGGCAGATGGTGCCAGAGGTTAAGGAGGCGAGTGTCTTTTTGACTAATCTTCCTGGGGTGGAGAAAAAGTATTGGAACGAGCGACTGGCGAAAAAGTGGGAGAAGATTTTGCTCCTCAGGAAAAGTGTGGTGAAGGTACTGGAGATTGCCCGAAAAGAGAAGATTATCGGGAGTTCTCTGGAAGCAGAGGTAGACCTTTATACTCAGGAAAAGAAGTTAGCTACTCTTCTCCATAATTACCAGAGAGATTGGAATGAGATTCTCATTGTTTCTGAAGTGAAGATTCTCCAGGAAATGCCTTCAGTCTCTTCCGGGATAGGGAAGGACAAATCGGAAGTTATGATGAGAAGCGAGGAGATGTCTGAACTATATATTAGAGTGAAAAGGGCGCCGGGAAAGAAGTGTGTGCGCTGCTGGAACTGGAATCCCACTGTGGGAGAGAACAGAGAACATACCCAGCTTTGCGCAAGGTGTGTACAAGTAGTTAAGAATCTGTCAACTTCTCCTGACTGAGGTCAAGAGCTTGTAGCTGAACTCCGTCTCAATTGCTTTTTCGAGCCTTTGACATCAACGCTCGCTACTTCAGGGCTTATTGACTGAAGCCCATTGCCAATAAGAGCTTGCCTATTGACAACAAATTTGGTTGCAATATTTTGAGAACCAAGAAGGTCTCGATGGAGACTAAACCCACAAAAGGAGCAAATGAATTGAAGCCCATTAGATTTGGTCAAATGTCCACATTTGGGGCAGACTTGAGAGGTGTATTCGGGCTTTATTTTGAAAACAGGAACCCCAACTGCTTGAGCTTTATACTCTACAAATCTCTGAAGCTCGTTAAAAGCCCAAGAATGAAAAAAATACCTCTGCTCTTTTCTCTGTTTCGCTGTTTTTCTGATGCCTTTCAGATCCTCCATAACAATAATAGGTCTTCTGTAGCCTTTTGCAAACTCAACAATTTGTTTAGACACAGTATGGTTTCTATCAGTCTGCCACCGTCTCTCTCGTCCAGAAAGGCGTTGAAGAACTCTCTTGCTGGAACGAGTGCCCTTAGACTGAAGCCCAGATCGTGTCTTGCGGAACCGCTCTTTTTTGTGTTTAAGTTCCCCACCTTTGAAAAATTTGCACCTGCTGTTAGGAACAGAAGCAACAGCAAGGTAGCGTTGCCCAATATCTACTCCAATAACATCAACGGTTTCTTGGAGACTAATATCTTCAATTTCTTTACTCACAGAAATGTTAAAGTAATAACCAGTTCTTTTCTTAATAAGATGACCAGAACCTATCTGCCAGGAGCCATCAAGATACCGTCTCTGGTGGTCTCCAGATACAAATTCTACCTTTTGGCGTCCATAAAAATAGTATTAAGAGAAAGATATTGTCTGTCTATGATTTTAAAATCTCTCGGATAGTTAAGAAGAATACTCTTTCTACTGAAATTGGGAAGTTTGAATCTCTTATTTTTCCAGGCGGACTTGAAAGTAGAAGTTACCAGCCTTATAGCATTGATAGTCATTTGGGATTTAAGCCCGAATTTTTTCCTAATCTCATGATAGGCTCTTTTTTGAAGTTTAAAAGGAGTAAAGCAGAGTTTTTCTTCTATAGCTATATTAGCGATGTAGTTCAGCGCATTAGTATAAGCTTGAAAAGTATCGGATATAGTATCCGGGAAATCTTTGAGTTTGATAGAGACAGTCCTCTGTATTTTTATCATAAATGTATTATGCCGTACCTTGATGACATTGTCAAATTTTTTAAAAAAGAAAGTGGGGCACTAATTCCTCTCCACGAATGAATTGGGGAGCTTCCTTAGCGCTAATTTTGTGAAGAATCTGTGAGAGTAATTTTTTCCCACTGGAGAATAAAATTATAGTGTACTTAATTACTCTAATTCTACTATCTGTTGACCAGTTCTCTAAGTATATAATTAGACAAAAGATGTCTCTCGCAGAGTCAATTCCGATTATAAAGAGTGTATTCCACATCACTTATGTTGAGAACAGGGGCATTGCTTTCGGGCTTTTTCCTCAAGGGAGCTCTCTTTTTATCGTTATTTCCCTAATTATTATTTTAGGTATTATCTTTTTTGAAAGAAAAAAGGTTATTAAATCATTAAAGGAAAGGTTCTGTTTAGGGTTAATTTTGGGTGGTGCTTTAGGTAATCTTATTGACCGATTGAGGTTCGGGTTTGTAATCGATTTTTTAGATTTCCGCATCTGGCCTGTGTTTAACCTTGCCGATTCTGGTGTCTGTATTGGCGGCATTCTTATGGTATTTTTTCTGTTAAGGAAGCGTCCCTGTAAGGAAAGAACCGTTGGTTAGCGAGACGAAAGAATTTATTGTGCATAAGGGAGAAAAAGGAAAGAGACTCGATTTATATTTGTCTTCTTCTTTTCCTGGCCATTCCAGAAATTCCCTGCAAAAGATGATTGTCCAGGGAGATATACTGGTTAATGGCAAGACTGTTTCCAGACATTATAAAGTTAAGGAAAAAGATGTAGTAACCATAAATCTACCTCCAGTTAAGCCTCACAAGGCATTTCCTGAGAAGATTCCTCTGAATATCATCTATGAAGATAAAGCTGTAATTGTACTCAATAAACCGGCGGGCATAGTAGTCCATCCCGCATGTGGAAACTATTCGGGCACATTGGTGAATGCTCTTCTATACCATTTTCCTAGTTTAGATAAGGGAAAATTTCTCGATATTAATCGAGTGGGGATTGTTCACCGCCTGGATAAGGACACTTCTGGAGTTATGGTTGTTGCCAAAAATAACACCTCCTTGTCCCGTTTAGCCAAACAGTTTGAAAATAGAAAAGTGGAAAAGGTATACTTGGCCTTAGTTTTTGGGAAAATTATAAATCCCGAAGGAAGTATTGAGGCGCCAGTGGGGAGAAAGATTACAGACCGGAGAAAGATGGCTGTAACCTCGATAAGTAGCCGCCAGGCAATTACTGATTTTAGAGTACATGAAATTTTAGGAGATTTTACACTTTTGGAGGTAAGACCAAAGACAGGGAGGACGCATCAGATAAGGGTCCATCTGGCACACATCGGACATCCTGTTGTAGGAGATAGTGAGTATGGACGGCCTGCTCCAAAGAATTGGGGAGTGAGCCGACAGCTTCTACACGCATATAAATTGGGATTCATTCATCCTGTTAAAAAGGATTGGGTAAAATTTACTGCTCCCCTCCCCAGGGAATTCAAAAAAGTAATTGCTCAGTTAAGAAAGGATATGAAAATAGAAGGGAATGGTTGAGAAAAGAAAATATCGCGAATTGTTCAAAAGCAAAGACCTGGTGAGCTTCCGAGTTAACCAGAAAGAAACAGACATATACGTAGCTGTAAATGGTAGAGAAAAGAGAAAGCTAAAGAGTATTATCGCCAAAACAGAGAAATTGGTAGGAGATTACCGTCGGGATATTGAAAATTATATAAAGAATTATCCGATTTTTGAAGTAAGTTTTAGACCCGTGGCTGTAGATTCTAATGCTCCAGAAATTATTAAACAGATGGCCCAGGCAGCGCTACTTGCCAATGTAGGTCCCTTTGCCTCAGTAGCCGGAGCAATCGCTGGTGCAGTGGGAAGGAAATTGTCGGAAGAGATTTCCGATGTAATAATTGAAAATGGTGGAGATGTGTTTATAAAAACTAGCAAAACACGCAAAGTGGGAATATATTATGGTTCGAAAGAGATTTCTAACGGATTTGGTCTGGAAGTCCATTCTCCAGATACTCCCCTGGGAATCTGTGCTTCCAGTGGAACTCGTGGCCATTCTTTCAGTTTTGGTCGAGCCGATGTGGCCGTGGCTGTTTCTAATTCCACTGCTTTAGCTGATGCCTGTGCTACAGCTATGGGAAATTTAGTAAAGGAAAATAGAGATATCGCCAAAGGAATCAATTTTGCCAAGAGTATCGAAGGGATTAAGGGAGTAGTTATAATTAAAGGTGGTCAATTTGGATTCTGGGGTGACATAAGAATAATTAGTATTTGACATATTTTCTATTTTTAGCTATAATCAAAGTTTAGGTTTAATATGACCCTTCCCTCAGGGAAAAAAAATGGTAGTAAGATTGATTAATATAGGTTTTAATAACATAGTTGTTAATCAGAGAATTGTCACGGTAGTTAATCCTACTTCTTCGCCTGTGAAAAGATTGATAGAAGTAGCCAAAAAGAGAGGTAGTTTGATTGACGCTACCTGTGGCCGGCGTACTCGCTCAGTAATCATTACCGATAGTAACCACGTTATCTTATCCGCATTGCAACCAGAAACGATTGGTGAGAGATTTCAACAGAAGACAGAAAAGGCCAACAAGAAGATACTGTCGACTTCTACTATAACAAAGCAGTATAAATTAAGAAAACGGAAATAAAGGTAATGGCTGAATCTGGACTACTCATAATTATCTCTGCTCCTTCAGGCACAGGTAAATCGACTCTGTGCAGAAAGTTAATTAGTGATTTCCCAAACGTCTGCTATTCAGTCTCACTCACTACCAGGGTTCCCCGTCGTGGAGAAGTTCAGGGAAAGGATTACTTCTTTGTCTCCAAGAATGAGTTTAAACAGAAGATCAAAAGGGGTGAGCTTGCAGAGTGGGCATTGGTTCATGGTCATTACTATGGCACACCCAAGAATTTCCTGAAAAAGAATCTGGTTAAAGGAAAAGATGTCATATTAGACATAGATGTGCAGGGTGTGATGAAATTGAAGAAGAGGTATCCCCAGGGGGTGTTTATCTTCCTTGCACCTCCGTCATTTTCTGAATTGGAAAGAAGGATTAAGGGGCGAAGGAGTAATAGCGAAGCAACTATTAAAAAAAGGCTCACTAATGCCCGCTGGGAAATGGGACGAATAGGAAGTTATGACTATTTAGTGATTAATGACCGGTTAGTAGATGCTTTTACAAAGGTTAAATCCATTATACTGGCTGAAAAGAGTAAAGTAAAAAGGTCGAAAAAAAAGATACAAAAATTGAACCTTCTGTAAGAAAATGTGTAAATCTGGCTAATTCTGGATTTAGTAGGAGTAAAAAGAATGGAAAAAGACAAAGCTAAACCTTCGCTGGATGAATTGTTACTCGATAATGTATCTAATAAATACAGGTTGATTATTTTAGCCTCGAAGTTATTAAAAGAGAAGACGAAGAAAGACGGAAAGATTAAGATGACACCGGAGACAATTATAGAAGTGCTATATGAGATGGCCAGTAAAGATACCAATCAGAAGAAAATCTCAAAGGGAAAGGCGTCAAAAGAGGAAAGTGTCGAAAAAAAGAAACCTGAAGAAAAATAGGCCTTTTTTGGGTAGGAAGCTCGTTTTAGGCATAACCGGTAGTATTGCTGCTTACAAGGCCTGTGAGATAGTCTCTCGCTTAAAAGAATTGGGTGCTGAAGTTTTTGTAATAATGACCAAGGCGGCTACTCATTTCGTCACTCCTTTGACTTTTCAGACTCTCTCTGGGAATAGGGTCTATTTAAATCTTTTCGATTTGCCGGAAGAGTGGGAACTCGAGCATATTTCCTTGGCCGAAAGAGCGGACTTAATTTTAATCGCCCCCACTACAGCCAACACCATTGCAAAATTAGCCACGGGCATTGCTGATGATCTCCTGACAACCACTGTTTTAGCCAGCGAGTCGCCTATTTTAATAGCACCAGCAATGCATGAAACTATGTATAAGAATAGCTTTACACAAGCAAATATTGAGAAGCTGAAAGAGAAGGGATTCAAATTTATTGGACCCGAATATGGAAAGCTCGCCTCGGGAAAGAGTGGCTTAGGCAGGTTAGCCAGTAATGATAAGATTATAGATGGCGTTAAGGATATTTTGAATAGAGAAAAAGACATGGCAGGGAAGACTTTTCTCATCACTGCTGGTCCCACTCATGAATACCTCGACTCGGTGAGGTATATAGCGAATGCTTCTTCCGGCAAAATGGGCTATGTTTTGGCTGAAGTAGCACAAAGAAGAGGGGCAAAGGTAACATTAATTAGTGGTCCTACAAATATTACACCACCACAAGGAGTGAATACCATATTTGTAGAGTCAGCCCTGGATATGGAAAAGGAAGTGGTAAAATACGCTCCTCGCTCCGATGTGGTTATCGCTTCTGCTGCTGTGGGTGATTACCGTCCAGAGAAGAGAGAGAAAGAGAAAATTAAAACTAACCTCCAGAGGAAAAGTATAAATTTGACAAGGAACCCTGATATCATTGGTCAATTGGGTAAACAGAAAGATGCGAAATGCTTGATCGGGTTCGCTTTAGAGACAAGAGATTTGGAAAAGAACGCCCGGGAGAAACTGAAAAAGAAGAATTTAGATATGATTATAGCTAATACTCCTCGAGCAATGAGCCAGAATGAAGCCACGGTTAAAATTTTCACAAAATCGGGGAAGAAAATTTTCTTACGAGAAATGCAAAAGGAAAAGATAGCTGAAAGGATACTATCCGAATTAAAAGAATTTATCACGAAATGAGTTAAGGATTTAGAATTGAATAAAGGCAAAGAATTTGCTGAGTTAATTTCAATAACCAGGAAGTTTCTGGAACAAGAAAGAAATAGGGGAATAAAAGAGTTTATGCAACATTGGGAAGAAAAGAAAGCTGAATCAGGAACCTTAGATGATCTGGCAAGGCGCATAAAGGATTGTCAGAAGTGTAAGTTGGGAAGAACGAGGACAAATTTGGTGTTTGGAGTGGGGAACCCCAATGCTGAACTAATGTTTGTTGGTGAGGGGCCCGGTTTCGATGAGGATCGATTGGGAATTCCCTTTGTAGGGAGAGCAGGACAGCTTTTAACTAAAATAATTGAATCGATTAAACTGACAAGAGAAGAAGTATACATTTCCAATATTGTGAAATGTCATCCCATGAAAGACCCCACCCACCCAGAAATGAGAGGTAACGACCGACCGCCAACTCAAGATGAGGTAGCTCAGTGCCTTCCAATTTTGTTTAAGCAGATTGGAATTATCGAGCCTAAAATCATCTGTACTTTGGGTTCACCGGCTACCAAGGCGCTGTTGAACTTAACTGAAGGCATCGGAAAACTTCGTGGTAAGTTCTACGATTTTTGTCCGCCTTATGGAAAGTTTGGAGAGCCTATAAAGGTTATTCCCACTTACCATCCAGCATATCTTTTGAGAGACCCGACGAGAAAACGGGAAGTGTGGGAAGACATGAAAGAGATAAAGAAGGCGATGACCTCTATTTCTCCACATTGAGGATGATTCCGCTATTTTCGAAGAAAGTTAACAGGAAGAAAAAAATAAAATAGAGTTGACCCCATTTTCTAAGGATTATTTATGGCAATACAAGGATGTGTGTCAGTTGTTTTTCCTATCCCCTTTAATAGAATTTTCCACTATTCGCTTCCCCTGGAACTGGAGTCAGAAAGACTGGCAGGAAGAAGAATAGTAGCACCTTTTGGACCCAAAGGAAGGATAGGATATATTGTAGATGGCTTAACGAGGCCAAGAGTAAAAGGCATAAAAATGATTAAAGAAATCATCGATAAAGAACCCTTAATTTCTACAAATCTATTAGAGCTGGCTAAGTGGATGTCTAAATATTATGTTTGTTCTCTGGGGCAGGCTCTGGATATAATACTCCCCCACAATTTTCGGCCTGTAAAACTAAGAGAAAAGATTAAAAAGACAGAAATAAAGGTTTTCTCTGCCTTTATACCATTTTCCCAGCAAAGGAGAATACTAAAGCCCATTCAAAATAATATAAAAGAAAAAAGTTTTACTGTCTTCCTTGTCCACGGCGTAACTGACAGTGGCAAGACAGAGGTCTATCTGCAGGCTATAGCTCAAGCTCAGGAGGTGGGAAGGCAGTCCATATTTTTGGTTCCGGAAATATCATTGACTCCACAATTCTTGAGTGTTTTTAAACAGAGATTCGGTTCCAGTCGAATCGGCCTGTGGCACAGTCGCCTTTCCCAGGGAGAGAGGTATAGAACTTGGCAATCCGCCTACCAGGGAAAGATAGATATAATGATTGGAGCAAGGTCAACGATTTTTGCGCCTTTCCCCAATTTGGGTCTAATAATAATTGATGAAGAGCATGATACTTCTTACAAGCAGGAAAAGAGACCTTTGTATCATACTAGAGAATTAGCCCAGAAGAGGGCTGAACTCGAGGGGGCGACTCTTGTCCTGGGTTCAGCAACTCCCTCTATAGAGGCTTTCTATCGGGCGTTAACAGGAATAAAACCATATAGACTTTTAACTCTTCCGGAAAGGATATATGAAAGGTCTCTTCCTTCAGTAGATATAGTCGATATGCGTGAAGAACTAAAGAAAAGAAACACTCAAGGCGTCCTCTCTCAAAAACTTTCTGAAGCCATTGCTGAGAGATTGGAAAGAGGTGAACAAATTATCCTCTTCTTAAATCGGCGAGGGTATTCTACTTTTATCTTATGTCGAGAATGTGGCTTCGTGTTAAAATGTCCAAATTGTAACATTTCCATGGTCCACCATTTTAATGAGAAAAGGGTTAAGTGTCACTATTGTAACCATCACGCTGAAGCGCCAAGATTCTGCTCTAGGTGTGGCAGTAAAAAAATTCGCTATTTTGGAACGGGGACGGAAAAAGTAGAACAAGTAGTAAAAAAGATGTTCCCCGGGGCAAAAGTTATGAGAATGGATAGGGATACGATGCGTTATAGACATGCTGCTGAGAAAATATTTAATGCGTTTCGTCAGCGAAAAGTCGATATCTTAGTGGGTACTCAGCTGGTGGCCAAGGGGTGGGATTTTCCCGATGTTACCCTGGTGGGAATAATCTCAGCGGATACAGCTTTAAATTTGCCAGATTTCCGTTCTGCAGAGAGAACTTTCTCCCTAATTACGCAGGTTGCCGGACGGAGCGGACGAGGACCTAAAGGTGGTGAGGTTATCGTGCAGACCTACAATCCTGACCATTATAGCATAAAAATGGCATTGGAACATAATTACCGCTCATTTTATGAGAGAGAGATGGAATTCCGGAAAGAATTGAACTATCCTCCTATTACCAACTTAGTAATTATTCTGGTAAGAGGGAAAGATGAAAAAAAAGTTATAACCACATCTGAAAAAATTGGTTCTCTATTAAAAAGAGAGCTTAATCAAATCACAATACTAGGACCCACCCCAGCCGTACTGGATAAGATTGCCGGAAAATATCGCTGGCAGATTATCATCAAAACTACTGATATGAAGGGTATTGGTGAATTTTTTCAGAGACACTGCCTGGGATTTGAGCAGAAGGAGATGGAGATTAGTGTTGACGTTGACCCTCTCAATATGCTCTGAGAGGAAAAAAAATTTGTATAAAGACAAAGAATTTGTTATTATTAAAAACCACTTCATGCTATCTTAAACTTGGAAGTACTTGACTGGACCAGGAGGAAAAGTTGCGTATCTTGTTTATGGGAACCCCTGACTTTTCCCTCCAGTTCTTGAGAAAGATAATGGAGAGTGACGAAATTGTAGCCATTGTCACTCAGGGGGATCGCCCTTCTAGACGGGGACATCGTTTGGAGTACTCAGGGGTAAAGAAGTTTGCTTTACAGAAAAACTTTACTCTCTTTCAACCCGAAAAGATTGCCGACAGCAATTTTGTTAGAAATATTAAAGAGTTAGCTCCGGATTTAATTGTGGTTGTTGCTTTTGGAAAAGTCTTGTCATCTGAAGTTTTAAATATTCCTAGAAAGGGTTGTGTGAATATTCATTTCTCTCTGCTTCCTAAGTACCGTGGCCCGGCTCCTGTGCAGTGGGCGCTTCTTGAAGGCAATTCTTATACAGGAGTATCGTCGATCTTTATGAAAAAAGAAGTAGACACGGGAGACATTATTTTACAGAAAAAGATTTCCATAGATCCTGAAGATAATTATTTAACATTACAGAACAGATTATGTGAAGCAGGGGTAGTTTTACTGGGAGAGACACTCAATTTGATAAGGGAGGAGAGAGTTTCTGGTCACCCTCAGGATAGCTCTGGCATCAGTTATGCGCCATTGTTGAAGAAGAGTGATGGTCAGATTAATTGGAATGACTCATCTCGTAGGATACTCAATCGCATTCGGGCACTTAATCCCTGGCCAGGAACTTACATTAAAATAAAAAGTGGAAAGAAAGTGAAAATATTAGAGGCTAAAATTATACCAGTACCTGTTGAGGCTGACAAGGGAGGCTTTCCTAAACCGGGAAAGATTGTGGAAATTAGAAAGGGGGAAGGATTTGTAGTAGCTTGTGGGGAAGGAAGTTTTCTGGTCACTGGGGTTCAGCCAGAAAATAAGTCTGTTCAGAGGGCTTATGATTATCTTCAGGGTGCCCGATTAACAGTTGGTGATATGTGGGGGAAAGAGTGAAATCTGCCAGGAGAATTGCTTTAGAAGTCCTATATAAGATTGAGGTAAAGGGTGCCTATAGCAGAATTGCTTTAGATAGTGCGCTCTCGACTCACGAGTTATCAAAAGAGGATAGGGCACTGGTTACCGAATTGGTTTATGGGGTGATTCGCCATCTCAATACTTTAGATTGGGTATTGAATACCTATCGTTTCAAGCAAAACACAGAAGAGTTATCCCCCTATGTGAGAAATATTTTGAGGTTGGGAGCTTACCAGTTAATGTATCTTGATAAGATTCCTGCCTACGCAGCAATTAACGAGTCAGTAGAGATGAGTAAGGAATTTGGGCACGCTGGTATTATTTCCTTGGTCAATGCACTACTACGTGCAGTTAGTGATAATGTAAAAGATATTGTCTATCCTGACCAACAAAAAAACCTCTCCCAATATCTTTCCATAACCTATTCTCATCCACAATGGTTAATTACGCGTTGGTTGTCGCGATTCGGAGAGAAAGAAACAATAGAGTTATGCGAAATCAATAATCAAGCACCTCCCCTTTCTATTCGCACCAACACACTGAAGACTACCCGGGAAGAGCTTATCCTTACCTTGGAGAAAGAAAATTTAAAAGTAGAGGTGAGTTCAATTGCTCCTGGAGGACTAAAGATAAAAGATTTTGTCTCTCTGACTCAATTGAAATCCTTCAGGAAGGGTCTGTTTACTGTCCAGGGAGAGAGTTCTCAGCTCATCAGTTATATTCTTGCACCTAAGCCTGGAGAGACTGTGTTGGACGCCTGTGCCGCCCCGGGCGGAAAAACTACACATATGGCAGAACTTATGAAAAATGAAGGTTCAATCATTGCTCTAGATATTCGTAAACCTCGATTGGAGATGATTAAAGAAAACTGTATGCGTTTGGGAGTAACCAATGTGAAAGCAGAACTTTTGGATGCTACTAAAGTAAGTTCCCTTTACTCAAAAAGAGTTGACCGATGCCTTGTGGATGCGCCTTGCTCCAGTCTGGGAATTATCCAGAGTCAGCCGGAGGTTCGTTGGAATAGAGATTATCGGGGGACTCTGGTTAAAATGCCCCAGGTGCAATATGCAATTTTAGACGAGGGCTCTTTATGTGTTAAATCCAAAGGTGTTTTAGTTTATGCGGTCTGCAGTTTGGAACCAGAAGAAGGCGAGAGAATTATTGAGAAGTTCTTAAAGGAGAGACCGTTATTCCATCTGGAATCAGTTAAGCCCTATCTTCCTGTTTCTAAAGAAGAACTGGTTGATGAAAATGGTTTCTTGAAAATTTATCCTCATCGTCACCACATGGATGGCATGTTTGCTTGTCGGATGGTGAAGATGTGAGAAGAGATATAAAAGATGTCATTGCGAGGCGAAGCCGTGGCAATCTCGAGATTGCTTCGGTCGCTTCGTTTCCTCGCAACGACTCTCGAGGGCGCAAAAATAAACTCCTCCGATAAATCGGAGTCAGACAAATTTTTGCTTGGAAGTAGAATAGGTCGTCCTCGTTTCTTGGCTAAAATTCCTAAGGCCTTTCACAAACTATCTTTTGAATCTCCGTTAGTAGTAAAGCGAGGGCAAGGTTAAGTTATGAAAGCAATACTAGGAATTTTAATTCTAATTTCTGTTATGTTACTTGGGTTTTTTTCTCTCCAACAGGGGATAAAAAAATTTATTAAACTCATTCTGGCTACTTTTGCCTCTATAGTATTTGGAGTTCTCATCTTCAACCAATTGATGGGGATAGTTGTTCATCAGAAGAAAGAGATTATGATTCCCGATCTAACCGGAAGGACTGTGGGGCAGGCTTTCCAGATTTTAAGTGACCAGGACTTATATATTAAGAAAGTTGGCGAACAATATAATGAGAATATACCCGATGGCAGTATTATTTTTCAGGAACCGCTGCCAGGGTCAGTAGTGAAGGAAGGAAAAGTTATTAAAGTTATCATTAGTTCTGGTGGTCAGGTTATTTTCGTTTCTCAGCTTGTAGGAAGGTCTTTACGCGAGGCAAAGATTCTCCTTCGTCAGACAGGCTTGGTCCTGGGCGAGGAAACAGGAATTTACTCAGAGGAAATAAAAAAGGACTTTGTAATAGCGCAAGACCCTTCACCCGAAGAAATCGTTGCCCGAGGAAGCATGATTAATCTGGTGATAAGCCTTGGTCCAGCCAGAGAAGCAGAAGTGCCTTTAATGGTTAATCTGCTTGGCCAAAATATTAAGAGCGCCCGGAAAATATTGCGGGATATGAATTTATCCTTAGGTGAAATTAAAGAAACTGTTAATGATAGTGTTCCTCAAGGCACTATTTTAAAACAAGAACCTCACACGGGTGAAATCGTCGATGAAAATACTATAGTCAAAGTAACTGTAGCAAAGAAAAGCGAAGAGCACAAAATAATCCGCGAAGCAACAGTATATTATGAAGTTTCCCAGGGAGTTTTAGATAGAGATGTTCTCATTGTGGTAGTGGATGGTCAAGGTGAAAGGGAAGTTTACCATAAAATACATTCTCCAGGAACGAAAATTTCATTGCCCATACAAGTTTTGGGAAAAGCAAAGGCAAAAATATTTGTTAACAGTATTCTGGTTAGGGAGATAGAATTGTGATTAAGATTGCTCCGTCTATTCTAGATTGCGATTTTACTAACTTAAAGGAATCGATATGGCTGGTTGAAAAAGCGGGAGTTGATATGTTGCATCTCGATATTATGGATGGTCACTTTGTTCCTAATATTTCTTTTGGACCTCAAATCGTCAAATCCATAAAGAAGATAACCAAACTTCCCCTTGACGTCCATCTAATGATAGAGAATGCTCAAGAATTTATATCTATCTTTGCTCGTGCTGGAGCAAGAATTATTACAGTTTCTATAGAAGCTTGTATTAATCTTAGAGAGGTAATTGAAGCAATTAAAAAGGAAGGGTTGGAAGTAGGAGTGGCTCTCAAGCCCCAGACGCCTGTTGAGTCTTTGTTGAACTACTTAAATCAAATTGACATGGCCCTGTTGATGACAGTAGAGCCAGGTTTTGGGGGACAGAAGTTCATTAGTTCTGTCTTACCCAAGATTGCTCATCTTCGAGACTACATTTCAAAAAATCGGTTGGATGTAGATATTCAGGTTGATGGCGGAATTGACCTTAACACGGCGCGGTCGACAGTAGACAATGGCGCAAATATTCTGGTTAGCGGTGAGTATATTTTCGGCTCACCCGATCCCAGGAAAGCAATTGCCGATCTCCGTCGAGCGTGTAACCTCTCTCAGAAGAAATCCGCCAGTAAATAAACGAGAGGTACCAAACTGCAATTTTATTATTTCCTATTTAAAAGGAGGAAGCGCATGTCCATAATAATTAGATTGAAGAGAATTGGCACACATAAGCGGCCTTTCTACACTATTGTGGCAGTTGATTCGAGAAAGAAAAGAGATGGACGAGTATTAGAAATTCTTGGTCATTATAATCCCCGCGAGGCCAGAGAAAGAGTTGCTTTCTTTCAAGAAAAGATTAAAGCCTGGATGAAGAAAGGTGCGTTAGTTTCACCTACGGTAAAAAGTTTATTGAAAATTCACAAGGAAAAAGAATAATTATCAGGCATCAAAACTCATTATTATGTAATTTTGGAGGAATAGTTGAAAGAATTAGTTAGTCATGTAGTTAAACAGTTAGTAGATAATCCCGAAAAGGTTAAAGTCAAAGAAGTAAAAGGAGAACAGAATATAATTTTGGAACTGTCTACAGCGAAGGAAGACATAGGCAGAGTAATTGGCAAGCAAGGAAGGACTATTAAAGCACTTCGCACATTGCTTAATGCTGCTTCTGTGAAGACAGGACATCGAGTCACGATTGAGGTCATTAAATAAATGGTGGCTCGGGATTTAGTTTTACTCGCTGAGAATTTTTTGTAAGCATCCCGATAACAATCAGGATGCGGATTAGGGGGTTTGTCTTTGCCCATAATCTGATGGGCAAAGACAAGGGGTCGCTGGAGCGACGAATAAGGAGCTCCGTGTTAGCGACGGGCGCGAGATGGTGAGCGCCCCGGAGGACAGAGAAGCAAATGTCCGGTGGACATTTGGTGAACGCCAGAGGGGTGAAACCCCTATGGAAGTATTCCCGAAGGGAATATCTTCTTTGACCACCGCCAAAAATCTCAGTAGCTGCAGAGCGAGCTCTGCTGAAAAGAAGCAAAGCTTTCGCTTTGCGGCTACAATCTTCGATTTTTGGCTAAAAATTCTAATGCTCGCTTGACTAAATTCCCTCGCTTGGAGGAGGAAAGGAGTAGCGAAGCAAAGCTTCGCGTCATAAGAGTCTGTACAGGAGTCTCGCCCAAGCTGGGGTGTTGGCAAAATGGAAGAGAATGATAAAAATTTAATCTTTTTGGGAGAGATTGTTAATACACAGGGACGCAAAGGTGAAGTGAAACTCATTTCCTACCTGTCCTTATCAAGCTTCGTCACCAGAGACGGAAGGAGTCTTTTAGAAAGCATGAAGAATGTCTATTTAGTGAATCCAGATGGGGAGAGAAAGGAAACCCGGATACTTGGTATGAGGGAACATAAAGGATTCATTATCCTGAAATTTGCTGGTTATGATACTATTAGCCAGGCAGAGCAGTTGAAGAAATATAAGGTCGCTTGCAAGAGACTTCCCTTGGCGAGGGGAGCTTACTATGTTCGAGATTTGATGGGAATGGACGTTTTTGCGAAAGACAAAACGGGTCTGCGCAGGCTTGGAAAAATTGTGGATATTTTTGGAACAGGGTCAAATGATATTTATGTAATCAAAGAAGAGACTAAAGAGATTTTATTTCCCGCACTAAAAAAATTTGTAAAGGAAATTAATATTAATAAAAAAAGAATGATAATTGATCTTCCTGAGGAGCTATAATTGAAGACGAAAATGCAGATCGATGTAATAACTATATTTCCACAAATGTTAGAAAGAATAATTAAAGAAAGTATCTTAAAGCGGGCGCAACAGAAAAACATTGTTAAAATTAACATCCATAATTTGCGTGATTTTGCTTTAGATAAGCACTCTGTTGTGGACGATTATTCTTATGGTGGTGGGGCGGGGATGGTTTTGAAACCCGAGCCTATATTTCGCGCTGTAGAAAAAATCGTAGGTAGTAGAAAAAGAAAACGTAAGGTGCGCATTATTCTTTTGACTCCCCAGGGACAAACCTTCAATCAGGCTAAAGCCAAGGAACTTTCACAGGAGGAACACTTGCTGTTTATCTGTGGGCATTATGAGGGGGTGGACGAGCGGGTCAAGGAGAACTTAATTACTGATGAGATTTCCATTGGCGATTATGTTTTGACAGGGGGAGAATTGCCGGCAATGGTAATTATCGATTCTCTGGTAAGGATATTGCCAGGAGTTTTAAATAAAAGAGAGTCTTTTGAGAATGATTCCTTCTACCAGGGATTATTAGATTATCCACATTACACCCGGCCGCGAAGGTTTAGGGAGAAGTCTGTTCCCGCCCTTCTTTTATCGGGGAACCATAGCCAAATTAAAGAGTGGCGAAGACAAGAAGCGCTAAAAAACACTTTAAACAAAAGGTCGGATCTTTTAGAAAAGATAACACTTTCTGCAGAAGACCAAAAAATCTTAAAAGAACTTAAGAAAAAACAAGACAGGGGCAAGGCGATTACTTTCTGAAGGTGCAAATAGATAAACTTGCGATTATAGAAAGGTGGAGTTTATGGACAGTTTGCTAAAAAGAGCGACTACGGAGATGTTAAAAAAAGAGCTACCACACTTCCTCGTTGGCGATACAGTGCGTGTCATTTCAAAAGTTTTCGAAGGCGGGAGTGAAAGGGTTCACGCCTTTGAAGGAGTGGTCATTAGCCGTTCTGGGAGGGGCGTAAGTGAAACTTTCACTGTGCGAAAGCTTTCTTATGGTATAGGAGTGGAGAGGGTTTTTCCTCTCCATTCTCCTCAGATTAAAGAGGTAAGTGTTATTAAGAGCGGAAGAGTTCGCCGGGCAAAGCTGTATTATTTGCGTAAAAAGACAGGTAAAGCTGCGCGAGTTAAAGATAAAAAACTAAATGAGTAATAAAAGAATAAATTTAGGTAGAAAAGGGGAAGACATATCCGTAAAGTTCTTAAAAAAGCAGGGATATAAGATTATGGAGAGGAATTACCGTTGTTCTTTAGGTGAAATCGATATCGTTGCTAAAGACAAAAACATTCTTTGTTTTGTGGAAGTCAAGACGCGAAAGACAAAAGAATACGGTTTACCTGAAGAAGCAATAGATGGGCATAAACAAAAGAAGCTTGCTAAAGTAGCTTTAGTATATCTTAAAGAAAAGAAAATTTATAAGCAAGATCTTAGATTCGATGTTGTTTCTGTTTATTCCAATCATATAGAACTTATTAAAGATGCTTTTATTGTAAATACGGATTATGCCTACTAAATGCGAGATGTAGCCATGCGTCTTTTTGGAAAAATTAAAGAAATCAAAAGAGGGCAAAAACTATTTGAATTGGGAATTTTTGATGAAGCCATTAAGCAGTTTTCTATGGCAATTTCCAAAAGAAAAGATATTAACACCTACTATCTTTTAGCAGAGGCCTATTTAAATAATAAAGATTTTACAAATACAAAAAAAGTCCTTGGGGAAGTAATCGCCTTAGGTCCCTCAGAGGAGATGGTTAGAAAAATCTGCGAATTGACAGGTATGAAAAAAATTGTAAGCGATGAATATTACAATGTCTTTCCAGCATTTTCTCCAGATGGCAACAAGATAGTCTTTTGTAGCATTCGGCGTGATACTAATAACGATGGTGTGATTGACCAGAGAGATAATTTTGGAATTTACATTATAGATGTGGAGAGAAAAAATGAGAGGCAAATTGTGAATGATGATTGTCAGAATACATATCCTTCTTTCTCGCCCGATGGGAGTAAGGTAGTATATTTAAGCAGGCGAAGGGATACTAATGGAGATGGCAAAATCGATTTATTTGATAATCCGGGAATATATATAAAAGACTTAGACGGAAGAGATGAAAAATGTATAGTTTCTGATGAGTACCATAATAAGTTCCCTTCCTTTTCTCCGGATGTTGGCAAGATTCTATTTGCCAGCTGGCGAGAGTACAATAGTGGAATCTATACGATAGATATCGATGGTAAGAATGAAAAACAAATAGTCAGTGATGAATACGATAACACTTTTCCTTCTTTTTCACCCAATGGTCAAAAGATAATTTATGCCAGCTGGAGAAGGGATACTAACAAGGATGGCCGGATTGATTTGCGTGATAATAGTAGGATATATACTATAAATACTGACGGCAGAAATGAACAGGAACTTGTAAGTGATAGATACAGTAACTCTTTTCCCGTTTTTTCCCCGGACGGCACTAAAATAGTCTATTTAAGTAGGAAGAGAGATACTAATAAAGATGGGAAGATTGACTCACTGGATAATAGCGGAATCTATATATGTGACACTAAAGGAAGAAATAAAAAGTGTATTGTGAGTGATAAATCCTACAATAAATTCCCGTCTTTTTCTCCCGATGGAAAGAAGATACTATTCTTAAGTAGCGGCAAATCTCATCGCAGAACGTCTGGTGAAGGATTCTTCGGCTGGAAAGGAATCTATACAGTTGATATTAATGGTCGAAACAAATGCCAGGTTGTAAGTGGAAAATATTATGGAAATACAAATCCTTTATTCTCGCCCACTCAGGAGAAGATATTATATTTAGCCTGGAGAGAGGGAACCCAGCGTGGAATTTACCTCGCCGATGCTAATACCCCACCCAATCTGCAAGAGTTAAAAAGCTTAGTAGAAGATAATCTTAAATAGAATATTTTTATAGCTCTCGAACTTGATTCTTACACGATATTTCAATCTCAAAATTATATATATCAAAGGAGGTGAGAAGAAATGTATAAGGCGCTAATTTTTTCGTTGATCCTTTTGTTAAGTCTAATCTCGGCTAAGCCAGTAGCTGCTCAAGAGGAACAACTGTCAGAAGAACAGGTAGAAGTAGAAGAGACGAAACTTACAGTAGAGACCAGAATAGGGGTAGGAGTCGAAGAGAGCGAGCTTGTTGGAGAGGCTTCCACTTTCCCGCTTTCTGTGGACAGAGTTTACTGTTGGACTTGTGTGAAAGGGGCAGATGAGCCAACGGAGGTCATCCATGTCTGGTATTATGGTGTAGAGAAGATGGCAGAAGTGGTACTTCCTGTCAAATATTCCAGACACCGTACCTGGAGCTACAAAACGATTATACCTGAATGGAAAGGCCAGTGGAGTGTGGAGATTCTCGACGCGGCCGGCAATAAGTTAGATTCCATTGCCTGGGAAATAACAGAAATAATAGAAGAGACTACTGAATAGACGCAATTTTGTTTCAATCGAGAAGTAAGGGAAAATTACTTCGGCATAAATTTTTTCTAGTTGGACAAAAGAGGAGAAGTCGAGGATGAAGAAATCGTTGATCGGGATAATTTTTATTCTGGGAATTTTTCTATTCACTGGCTTTGTGTTTGGAGGGAAAGCTAAGTGGGAATACAAAGTAGCATTTCTTATGCCCGAGGGAAAAGCGATATTCTATACTACCGCTCTTCAGGAGTGGAAAGAACTGAGAACAGAAAGTGAAGAATTTAAAGACTTCTGTGAGAGATTCTATCCCCAGGGACTGAGTCCGGGAAGCGAATTAGAAGCTTTTAAATCATTTAAAGAATTTGAGCTGGAGAAAATAAAGAAGAAAGGAATACCCAGTTTTGCTGAGCAGGAAGAATTTCTTAATAACCTTAGAGAGGACGGCTGGGAGCTTATCGCTGTGGAGACTTATGGAGAAAGCGGTCTACCTGTAGGGTATTTTAGAAGGGAAAGTAAAAGTAAAAAAGAGAAAAGAGAAAGAGAGGAGCCTGTTACTCCCTTCGACTATCATGAACGAGGATATTAAATTATGGCCCATTTTACCTTTGTGGTGGCCACTAAAAAATAATTATTGACAAAATTTGCAAAATGTTGTAGTATAATATTATCAAGTCGATGTAAACTTTCCTTAGGACAAGCCTGCTTTATCAAATCTTAGACATTTTCCCTTTAGTTAATACTTTCCGGAAAGTTTTATCCTATAAAATAAGGAGGAATGGATAGTGGAAAAAACTCCATTAGATATAAGTGCCCTGTCCAAGATGACCATAGCAGATTTAACAAAGAAAGCAAAAGAGTTGAAAGTAGAAGGAATATCTAGCCTCAGAAAACAGGATTTAATTTTCAAAATTTTGCATGCCCAAGCTGAATCTAATGGACTTCTATTCGATGAGGGGGTACTGGAAATTTTACCTGATGGTTTCGGTTTCTTGAGGTCTCCTAACAACAATTACTTGCCCGGTCCGGATGACATCTATATTTCTCCTTCACAAATTAAGCGTTTCAGTTTGAGTAAGGGGGACACTGTTTCTGGGCAGGTACGTCCACCAAAAGAAGGTGAGCGTTTTTTTGCTCTTTTACGTGTAGAAGCGGTCAATAGCGAAAATCCAGAGAATGTTCGTGACCGCGTACTATTTGATAATCTAACTCCTCTTTATCCCAGTGGACAAATTAAATTAGAAACTAAACCTACGGAGGTATCCATGCGGGTAATGGACATTTTGACTCCCATTGGAAAGGGACAGAGAGGGCTGATTGTTGCTGCACCGCGAACAGGGAAAACTATTTTATTGCAACAAATTGCAAATGGTATTACAACTAACCATCCAGAGATTATTCTGATAGTGTTGCTCATAGATGAAAGACCTGAGGAAGTTACCGATATGCAAAGGTCAGTAAGAGGAGAGGTGATCTCTTCAACCTTTGATGAGCCGGCGGATCGCCACATCCAAGTAGCAGAAATGGTTATGGAAAAGGCAAAGAGACTGGTTGAACATAAAAGAGATGTGGTCGTCTTGCTGGATAGCATAACTCG
>Ga0307376_10001845_pt1 | contig 21838 bp, 18 predicted proteins | sample TR2MG_FD_202536 | JGI IMG/M metagenome (GOLD analysis project Ga0307376, IMG submission 202536) | Soil microbial communities from Risofladan, Vaasa, Finland - TR-2 | ecosystem: Environmental > Terrestrial > Soil > Coastal area > Acid sulfate soil | place: Finland: Risofladan, Vaasa | collected...
TGCGTATTTAGACGTAATTCTTAGAGGACTTCTACAATCAACACATACGCTAGGCGCCGATGCTTTTGTATGGGGAGATGTAGGAGATGCTGTATTTGATGGTCTTAATGTGTGGGCATTTGCAACGGTGGAGATGTTGTCTGCAGGGAATCAAGCTGTGTTGTGTAAGCTTGATGCTAGCAAATTTTGTCCTTCAGGACCCACTTTATTGGATGTACAAAGAGTTATTGTTGATCTTTTCCCATCAGTATTTATGTTTCCTCCGGGGCATAGTGGGTTAGGTGTCCCATTACCATTTATTCAGGAGGGAATGACGTTTGATGGAAGAGACGTTTGGGCTATTTTGGAACACAATATAGGACAACCTTTGACTGGTGGGATAGGGCGTCTCCCTCTTGCTCTTATCCGCAATTAAACAATATAAACAAACCTAGCTGGTGTCTCATTTAATTCCACTTTAATACTTCCTGTAATCCACTGTGTTAAACCCGTGGCTACCCGAGTAGCCGCCACGGAGGTTAGGGTGATTGTTCCCGCCATTATGACTTCCATGACGTCATGTAGGTTGTCTCCGTCCTTAGTGGCTACGACTGCTGCTGGCCACATCGTATTGATAGGGCCATTATTTAGGTAGTCTAGGAAGGCTTGCTCCATCAGAGCAGCTGCACCTTCGGGGTCGTCTACTACAGAGAAGGCATCGATAAGTCCGAGTTCCAGTGCTTCGATGGCCGGGGCGCTGAGATTGGAGCCTACGGTGATATCGATTCCATCAAGGGTGGCGGCAGCGAAATGTGCGGCGATGGCCCCAGCTAGGTTACGAGCTACTTCGGAAGTGTTCTTGGCCGATAGGGAATAAGCCCCAACAAGGATATTGGCGAAGAGGGGAATATTGGTGGAAAGAGACATCTAAAATATTTTCTCGAGAAGGTCAATCTGTTGTAGGATGTAACCGTCGGGGGTTTTCTTCAGCATAAGGCGAACTCCATCGGCACCCTCTAGGCAGTTTTTACAAATTTGACCGATAGTACATCCCCCGTGCTTGATTTCTACAGAACCAGCTTCGGGTTCTTTACAGCATTCAAAGACATCACACATTGTTAATCTCCAGGTGTTTGAGTTGGTGTAGGACTTCGAGTTGCGCTCGAGTCATACCTGTTGGGTTTGACGTACCGCGTGCTATTTCGGCCATCCATAGAGCATCGGCTTCGTCATCGTCTTGGTCGGTACCAGTCCATATGGTCCATCTTGTTTGGGCAGCTTTTACCATGGAAGTTTTGCTAGCTGACCCTCGTCCTGTGGCAAACTTTTTCACTGCGGTAGGGGCTGCTAGTAGAACGGGAATGTATTGGTCGTAACACAGTAAGATAAAGAGTCCACGTACTTGACCTAAGAGGTCGGCTTTCATAGAGGCTCCATAGGCTGGAGCTTCAATGACAGCGTATTTTACGAGGCTTCGATAGGGTTTTAGGAAGGCTTTACACGCGTTGTTTATGAAGTTCAGGCGCTCCCCACCCCGACATGTTTTTGGCAGAATTTTACCCGCACACTTATATCGGCCTGTGTTATCTAGAAGAGCTAAGCCCGTGCTTGTGGCCGAAGGATCGATTCCGAGGAAGTAAGAGTGCGGCAGTTCATTCATGCACCCTAATGGTAACTAGACTTGTCCTACAACACCACATATAATTCATTTAAGCTTCTTGTAGCAAAGGATATTTTTTATGGCAGAAATGACGGTGACGTACAGTCGGGAAGTTTTGAGTGACGGTTATTTTCTTGGCGTGGAAGTTGAATCCTACCCAGATACTTATCCCGCGGGTGAGCTCGAGGAGTCTTTGGTCGTGAACACGTCGGATGAGGATATTTCTAGATTTTCGTCCTTGTTTGATTTGGAAGATTTATCCGTAGGACCAGCCTTGCGGTGGTTCCAAGCGGATGCGTATTCAGGGGTACCTATTGTAGGGGATACTCTTCGGTTTACAGTGCTCCCAACTCCTTGGGTTGAAATGGGATACGCGGCTCCGTTGGATTTCGTAATTACGGATGTAACTGGGTCTTTGTATGCCTTAGAAGTAAACGCAGGAACTCTTTTTCCATGTGGATTTACAGGGTTTGCGACATACACAATTTTACAAGGAGGCGGGCCGTCGGTTAGAGTTGCCTCTACGAGTATCGTGCGGTTTACTATACGCCGGTATGACCAAAATTCATCGGGAAATCCGTTGTACGTTCGAGTGGCACAGGCTGCCAAGACCTTTACTACGGTAATAGAGGCTGCGAATAAATACGAAGCGTTGCGAGCAGAAGCGGCGTCTTTAATAACTGATTACGATGCACAAGAGACTTCTTTTTCAGGTACTATAACCGAGGAGTATATTTGATGGCGGTATCTATTACCCTGCAGCAAACACAATCTATTCAACCGGACAATCTTTTCCGAGTGCTCGATGAAATCACAGCTTCGACTGATATTTCAGAATATGTTTTTGTGTTTACAACGGAGACTCAGGCGTTTTCTCGGGTAGCAACTGTGTATGATATCGAGCATGTATTGTACACTACGTATGCTGAAGCTTTTTCCCAAGGTGCTGAGTATTATCGGTTAGCCTCAGTGCAGAAAGATTATGAAACGCAGGCTCAAGCGGAGTCTTTTGCGATATATACCCAGGGTAGAGTTGATGCTTTAGCGGGTGATTACGCTGAATATAGCGATGGATTCGTAGGAGTAAACACCTACGTTTATACGGGGGCGTGATAGAATGTTAAATACAAACGTATTGATGGATAGAACGACGATGCTTTTGCCTGATGGTTCCAGTATTTATCAGATAGATGCGACGGTAACAGACAAGGGCGAGCTCCCACACGCGAATCTTTTTGTGGTGCAAATTGTAGATGAGTTAGATACCACGCGTGATGCGTTTGTACGCGTTGGCAACCCGTATGATTTAGAAAACATTTATAGAACTCGAGTAGAGGCGTTAGCCAACGGCCAGGTTTACTACCTTACTGCTACTATGTACTGGCGATATACCGATTTGAGTTTAGCAGTTCAAGCTAAAGATGCCGTTCGTTCCCGCATTGATAATGCTGTGAACGCCTGGTATACATATAAGACCGCGTTTGAAGGTACTGAGACTGTTTATCACCCAACAGCTGAAGCGACGTATGAGCAACAGCTAGAGGATGATTATGTAGCGGCTAGGGATGCCCGAATTGCGGCGGATGCCGCGGTTGTAGCGGCAGATACGGCATTGTCTAGCGCACAGACTACTGTGGCCGATGCTGTTTCTCTCGGAGCAAAATATAAAGAGTCTTACGACTTTACGAATCAGTCGTATGGCATTTATTGGTTCTTGTATTATGCGGGATTGGGGAGAACTCAGGTTGGTATTCCCGGTATCTTGGGAAGTTGTGTTACGCTGTTAGAGGATATGAAGACGACATTTGGAGCTATTGGGTTAAAGCCGTTTGACCCAGTAGCAGCGACCTTAGCTCCTTATACGTATACGTCTCTAACGTATCACGCATATTTAGACGAATGGCTCCACGAGCTTCAAGCTCTAAATAACGCGGTGTTAGCGTTTAGATCCATAGAGCCCAATGGTCCACTGCTGGAAACATCTTTCAGTAATTTCAGCGGAACTGCTGAAGGAAATTATGCTTCCCAGCAAGGCGTCATCGCCACGGCGAATGTTGCTGTAGCAGCAGCTGTCACAGCAAAAAAAGAGGCCGAAGCCTCTTTAACGTCAGCACAGACGGCAGAGGACGCAGCTCTCGCCGCAGTCCGTGCCGTTTGTTCTGATTTCGATCCTTTGAGTGTTTAATTTGGTTAACTAATGTCGGGGAGGTATTGGTTTCCATAGTACTTAAAAATATCGAACATACTTTCGAATTCCAAATGGGTCCATCGAGGAGCATCCCGTCCTTGACTTGCATAGAAGGACAATTCCACTCTGTTTCCCCAGTTATAAGGTTTGACGGTCTTTATAGGATAGGTTGTTCCACTTGTCCAACCTCCCCATGACCGTTGAGAAAACGTTATTTCGTCAGTGGCCATTACTAATAGAGCTGCAGTTTTATCAGATAGTTTTTCGGGTTCGTGGTATGTCCAGTCACGGTGTTGTTTGGTTAAGTTCTCTTTCAGGTAAGATACGGCTTCTTTAATAGACAGTGTTTGTTTTATGTATTGATCTGAGGGGTGTGTAGTCCTTCGTATGTTCACTACGAGGCCTTCCCCTTTTTTGTTGGAGTTTGAAAGTTTAAGAAAGATTTTAAACCTATCGTGTCTCCAATCAAGGTCTCCGATATAGTTTGTGACAAAAGCCAGGTCTTTACGGTTAATTTTGGATATTTGTTTTAGGTAATGAGTTTGCAGTTGTTTTTCTGTTATGCGCGTAAAAGACCTACAGGTTAGGACGTATTGTTTAGACCGATAACCGTAGATTCGGTGGTACGAATCGCAGGATGTTTTTAACGTACAGATTGAACAGAGGTCTTTACATGTCGTTTTAATTCTTGATCGGGTTGTTGCTCCGGCAGATTGTCTTTCGTACAACTCTTCTATATTTTCGAATGAGTGGTCCTCTGGAGGACGTAGATAGGGGACGAAACCACCGCGTTTTCTGTTGTTTGTTTGATAGTGTTGCCACCCGTTTGATTCGGAACCTTCTAATGTTTTAGTATAAAGAGGAGATACGTAGTTGAATTCTCCGAGACGGGGGTGTTTTTTCTTCTTAAGTATTTCTACCCAGTCTTCAGCAGCAATGTCGTTATCTTGGTCTTGTCTTGCTGTTTGCCATATACAAGGTGTTCCTCCTATGTCTGAGTAATCGTTTATACAATTAGAACAGGGGGATAATCTACGTGGCGATGAACATTCGTACGTAAATTCGCGCATAGTTTTAATGTGGATTTCCCCTTGATTGGTTACGATTCCCAGTAAGGCGTTGTAGTCATCTTGACCAAAGGGGGTTCTGTCGAGGTCGACGTAGGTTGTTACTTCGGTGAAGTCTCCGTTACGGTATATGTAGAAAGTTTTGTCTAAGTTTAGATTTATGAATATTTCCGCTATAGCTTGGATTTCGTCACGGGTTTCTGCGGGCTGTTCAAAAAGGAGTATTCCTGAGTCATCGTGAGGGTCTGTTTTGGCTATCGTATAATGTTTGATAGTTGTGGATGGCTCCGAGGAGCTCTCGATGGAGGTTTGTTCCTTTTGCAGGGTCGACATATTTGACATATTGTACTTTACCTCTTAACCAATGTAATAATTCCATTGGGGTTTTAAAACCTGCGCGCTCATATTGTGTTTCTAGCCCATAAACTAGGCTGTTATGGACGATAGCACGCAGGCGAAGATACTCAGTTCTTGAAATGGTTATTCGGTCGTTGAAGTTTAAACCTAACAGGTCTTTGTTTCGATGTGATGACCGAATATGTACTTTATATCGATTAACTGTATAGCCTGTTTGTTCGATATGATGTATTAGGTCTCTTACTATTTGTACTTTTTCTGTGAAAGGAAAATCCCTACCACAGGTAAAGGCTAAATCATCGGCATATCTTGAGTAGACCCATACCCGCTCGTCTTTAAGGCTATAGTGAGTGTTTAATTCAGCGAGATATTCACAAATGGGGAGGTCTAGGCGGTAATAGGCGACCAGGTTACAAATTGAACCTGAAGTGGGAGCTCCTTGAGGTACTCCGTAGCGTTTTGACCCTCTTTTAAAACAAGGGATATCCCGGACAGTTACAATATCTCTAATAGGCCCTGCGACTGCATTTGGTAGACCTAGGTTTTTTTCTAGGACGTTGCCTACCCAGCGTCTTTTTGTATTATGGAAGAAGTTTGTTAGGTCCATTTGGATGTAAGCGCCCTTTCGAGGGCAGTTATGCTTAGGAGGAGTTTGTTCCGCAGAATCACATATAGGACAAGTTGCGACGTGCCTTTTTACAGCCTCTGGGATATTGTGGTTTGGTCTATATGCCGTAACGTACTCTGGAAGTTTGTCCTGCAGTAAGTTAAGCAGATTTTTGTTTAGGCGTTTTTGGATAAACTTAACCGCAGGATTTGGAGCGTGAAGGGTGCGGATTGTTCCGTTTTTCTTTCTGATATGGAATTGGTGGTATTTTTCTTTGTCAGAGGCTAATACACAATACCACAAAGATTTGACGCTTACACCGATGTGGTTGGCTAGGTTGTTAGCGTCAAACAGGGCTATTCCATTTACTGTTTCTGCGGGTAGTGGGAATGTTTCAAATGACTTAGTCATAATTCGCTCCGATGGTCTGTCCTACATTTTTCAGTACCAGGACTACATTCACCGACTAGGTGATAGACACTACGTGGACAGTATGAACATGCCTCTGTAAATTCGTTATTTTCTAGATAGTACATTTGACCAAAGCCCCCGTTGAAATAAGAACTTTTGCATTTAATAGACTGAGTAGAGTACTGAAAAGCGTAACGTTGCTGGGAAGTTACGTAAGTTGGTACGACAATACAGGCAGTTTTTCCCATGAGGGCTCTGCGTGCTTCATAACTGTGTTTTGATGGAATTTTGTTCCATTCTACCGTTAGCGTTGTAATGACGGAAGCGGTTGGAAATATGACCCATGCTGTTTTAAAGAGCTTACTAATTTCAGGTGCTGTAACGTACGGAACAATATAATATGTAGTCCACGGTATTCTATTAGGGGTCTTCGGCATAGCTTTAAACGGATGCAGAGTATCTGGACGACGTATTTTTAATATTTGGTCCATAATTAATCCTCCAGTTGAACTACTGTATCCTGCATAGCCCGGTCGATTGTTCCGTTTTTACAGATTACCCAAATAACGTGGCAGGGAGGTTTTAGGGAGGGCATAGGACCAGCTTGTGCGTCTGAGACCGGAGCGTAACCATCAGTAAATATTACCAGTAAATCTGTAGGGGTAAGAGTAGTATTTGGTTTTTCGGAGGCCCAATCCCGGTCTGTGTCTCTTCCTAGTACACGTCTAAATGGAGCACAAAATTCAGTTCCTCCGTAACCGTGCCGGGTATGAATTTGTTTTGATATTTCGGCTATTTCGCAATCATTTGATGTCCGTGTAAATACTTTTTCCAGTTGGATTCCATGGTCGAATAAAATATAACGTAATTCAATACCTTGGTACTGCCGCATAATAGCCACGATTTCACCCATGAATATTTTGAAGTCTTCGTCGGAAACAGAACCGCTGGTGTCGGTAGCGCAAGTAATGCGGAAAGTAAAATCGTTGTTGTATCCAGGATACGGTTCAATGCCTTCTTCTATCAGGGGGAAGAGGGAGATGTTCGGCATGGTCATGGCGGATATTATTTTATTACTTATAACGCTTTTAATTTGATTCCGAAGGATTATTGGCCAAGGTACTTTTGGTTCCGAGAATAGTTCTTCTATAACCGCTTGCATACATCCAGGGATTTTTCCTTGGCATTTTTGTGTCTGTTCGACGGCTGTTTTGATAATACCTCCAGTGTTGCGTTGGATACTGTTGGACAAGCGTTCGAGCTCTGCCCCAGAAAGATTTTTTATTCGTATGATTGTATCCTGGTTATTGTTGGAGTCGCCTTTCGAACATTCCTCGCCCTCTGAACCTTCTCCCGGACTATTAGCGAATATTTCGCAGTTAACTTCGATTTCTGAATCTGAAATATCTTTTAAGATTTTGTCACGTAATGTTTTATCTTTCATAAGCCTTAGGAAATAATCTTCGAGGCTTAGTTTACAAGGCAGGTCATATTTTTCAGGAAATAGAGCGTGTGCTGAGATTTCTTCGAAAGCTTGTTGGCTTATTTCAATAACTAGAGGGCGAATAGCAAGGTCATTTACGGCTAAATCTCCTGCAATATTGAGAAGTTTCCATATCTCTTGCAGCATGTCTTCTTTGTGAAGGTTTATTTTGCCCCCTACAATACGCAACATTCGTTCATAATGCCGAAGAGCGAGGTGCCCGGCTTCGTGAACCATAATGCAAATACGTAGGAGTACCGATTGTTTATTGAATTCGGGAATGTTTGCTTGGAGTACGTAGCGGCCTTCATTGTCTACTCGTACACCAGCGATAGGGCCGTTGTCGGTAAATTCACGTCGACAGCTGTTGAGAACTCTTCCGAAAAAGTTATTATTTCCACGATAACTGCATAGCCAATAAAATGCATTTTGTATTGGTCTTTTGTCTAGGGGTGTCATTTGGTTTCCTTTTCGATTATAATTGCTGTGTACGAGTAACTCGCACGATTGAGAGGACCAATGATGGATTTTATTAATATTACAAACGACCCGGCATTTTCAAATCTTTGTGTATTGTCTTCACGGTACCCTAGGTTGGCTGAATTTGCGAAGACTGCAGAGCTTTCCCCTGAAGAATTTGATCATCTCCCGGGAGACGCGTTTGCTTGGCCGGAAAAGAGGGCTTTCCCTGTCCATACCAAAGAGCACGCGGCGATTTCAACTGTGTATGCGCGGCATGCGGATGGTCTTCCTAATTATGTACAGGATAACTTGAAATTTGCTTGTGAAGCGTATTCCATACCGGAGGATATTTTTGTAGAGGAAGAGGTTAAGACCGCGTCTGAGGAGTGCTGGCTTCTGTCGGAGAGCAAGCGTTTTCGTGTGGCATCTGCGGAGGATGTTTCGTATGCGTATGAGGCCCTGGAAAAGAGAGCATACATTCTGACGGAGGAACAGCGAGCGGAGGCCTACCTTAACCTAGCCAAGGCCGCAGAGGTCTACGGGGTTTCTGTACAGCCTGAGTTACATAAGTTTGCGGGAAACACGTTGACGAATACGGATATTCTAGCGGATTGGTTGGATGCGCGTGCAGCTGCTGCTCACGGTATCGGTAGTGATAAGGTCGCTGTTGTTTTTGAAAGTATGGGTAAGACATATCGAAATCTAGGGCAACACATTGCATTACGGGATGACCAAGTTAAGCTGGCTCAGTCGATTGCGGAGCTAGACCGACTAGCGGGGCTTGAGCCGTTCGTTGGTAAGAGCATCCCGAATCCAATTTTAACTGTTTGGAATACGGACAAGATTGCCGCGCAACAACTTGCAATAAATGGCATGTACTTTGATAAAAATATGCTAGCTTCATTACCTCTCACTTTTTGGGAGGATGCTTTAGGCCCTGATTTTGTAGCGGAATTTGCGCCTGGCGGAGAGATAAACCCTTCTTTACTCGAGCAGGTTTTACAGACTCTTCCCGCGGATATGAAGGCGACGTTGGTTACGCAGCTCTCGGCTTACGCCAGATAAAAATAAAATGACTACTGAGTTACATGAAGGACTGAAAGCTTTTTGGCAGCTTGTTCCGGAATTGAATGCGGGAATGCTGTCAAAAGTAGCGTCAGAAACAACACAACATGACGCCTTACGGATATTGAAAGATCCGCGTTCGAATACAGCTGCTGGTTTATATTTAGCTGCGCGTACAATGTACGGTGAAGACCTCTTAAAGTGGGAACCAGAGACAATGTGGTTAACCTTCAGTAAAGACGGGGTTAATCTAGATGCGGAAGAGCGCAATAAGTTGCAAGCGGCGATCGCTTTGATTGTGCACCCCGCTTTCTATTGGGATAATCTTGTATTTCAACGTACGACACAGGCTTTAAATGGAGAACTCTTTGATCCCGAATCTCTGCAGGAATGTCATGCGGCACATATGGCCTGGGCGGTGTACGAGGCGGGGGTTATTCGTGGGTTGGATAATGATAAGACCGTGATCCCCGATTTTGACGAGGATGTTCAGCAGTATATGGCAGTGTGTCTTTTTCGAGAAGGGTATGTGTATCCACCAGAGCCTCTGCATGAGATTGTTGATGATAATTTAGAGACTCTTTTTCCAAAGGGTTCTACCGCATTTTCTTTAAAGAAAGAGGTAGCGGATAGCTGGGATAAGTTGGACAAGTCGGCACTCGATCATACAGAATTTTTTGAGAACGAACTTGGTGTCCAACTTTCCCAGTTATCGGCTTGCTATCTTTACATTAAACAGGGTGCTGATCAGATTGCGGAAGATATATCTTCTCTACGCAATAAGTAATCCGTTATTTACTTTTTTGTAGTGCTTTCTGTACGTCGTCGTGCGCTTTCCCAATATGGTTCATATATTGGCGGAATTTGTTAGGCCGATCCGGGTCTTTGTCCGCGTCGACTAGTGAGTTCAGCACTTTAACTCGATAGGCCTCTTTGTTGAAGCTTTTTGCGGTGGGTGCGATATTATCAGTAAGCAGAGACGTGTATTCAGCCGCGGTATCATCAAATAACCGTGAGATAGCGGTATATACCTTCTCAGTATCGTATTCGGTTTCGAAGATGTAGTTTAAGAAATTATAAATAAATTCAATAAGACGCGGTTGCTTTCCGGATTCCTCTACTAGGGCGAATTTCTTCATAAAATTATCCGTATTGGTGAGGAATTCTATAGGGGAAAGGATTATTTGGTTATCTTCGATGAAAGAACAAAATTGAGTCGCCGTTGTCATATTTAAGGTTGCGCCGAATCGATTTTCCGCACGGCTTCCAGTTAGGTTAATCCCGGCGGCTTCCATCGCGTAGCATTCAAGAGAAATTGTTTGCCACGAAGCGGGACAAGCAAAGGGTTTGTTGGCGTTTTTAGTTTTTTCGTCGTAGAGCATGGTACGAGCTGTACTGATAAATGCGCGTACGTGGTCATGACATGCCATACCCAGGTTAAGTTGTTCTGCTTTTTCTAGGTTGGTTTTGTAGAGTTCTTGTACTTGTTTTGTTTGAACTACTGGAGATTTTCGGTCACTGTAGTGAAATTCTCGCGTACGAGCGTGTGATAGCCATTCTTCTGGAGAATGTATCGCGTAAACAAATTTTAGTCTTCGGCGTAGGGCAGCATTATTTTCAATCTGATTAACAGAGTAAGAAGCGGTTGAAGGGTTCATACAGGCTACAACAAGGCAGTCATCGGGTAGCTTGTAGTCATAAATTTGCCGGTCTTCGATCACGCTAAAGAACATCGCAATAGCATGCTGCAGACCTTGGTTGATTTCATCAAAAAGAACGATACTTTTTTCACCTGCTTGAGGGAAAATTTTAGGGACTTTAATTGTGAAGAAGTTTTCGTCGGTATCTTTTACTGAGGGGACACCGGTACCTAATAGTCCAAATTGAGCGGTTCTAATGTCACAAACCCTAGCTCCCAAAGATCGAGCTGCTTGGTGTACAGCTTGAGACTTTCCAAGCCCCGCTTCGCCTACGATACAGTATACGCCTCGAAAAAGACGTTGTTTGAAGCTTAGTTCTAGTTCGTCTTTTATTTGTCCTATTGTCATTTGTGGAATGTTGTAGAGTTCTGCGTATGACATGTCGGTAGATTTGTTATCGTTTTCGCTCATTTTCTGTTATCCTTTTATTGTATGAGGTCTATTTCTGCCACGTTTTCAGATGTTTGTGAAGCCTGGTTGCACTTAAACGGGAAGCCTTTTCGTTTGGATATGTGGCCTGCGCATCGAGCTTTTTATGATGGTCGCTGGCGCCGTACCCTATTGAAGACAAGCCGTCAGGTTGCTAAGTCTACGACCTTAGCGAATTTTGGTATCGCTGAGTGCTCTCTTATACCACATTTTTCTGTTTTGTTTGTAACGCCGTCGAAGGAGCAGACGATGAGATTTTCTAATTCTCGCGTTACAAAGGTCATGCGTTATTCCCCGATTATTAACCGTAAGTTTTTGAGCCCAGAACTTTCTGATCGTGTTCTTCACAAGCAATTTACGAATGGCTCAGAGATGGCTTTTGCTTATGCGTTGGATGATGCTGACCGGCTTCGAGGGCTTTCTACAGACCGGAATGTATACGATGAGGTACAAGACCTCCTTTATGACCCAGTAATCGTGATCGGCAATGAATGTCTAACTAGGTCTAAATATGCGTATGAGACTTATGCGGGTACCCCTAAGACAATGGAGAATACTATCCAGTACTTATGGGAGCAAAGTACTCAAACGGAGTGGGTGATAAAGTGTGAAAGTTGCGGGTCTCATCAGTTTGCGGACTCCGAAAAATGTCTAGGTCTAAGGGGAATGATTTGTATTAAGTGTGGGGGTTACCTTAATACCTTTGCAGGTCAATGGATTGATACTGCGGATCCATTATCTACTAATTCCCTAATTGACGAGGACGACCGTATAAAGGGTTTTCATATTTGTCAGCCTTCGATGCCTGATTGTAGCCCCGTAGCGGTAGAGAGGGCGGGGTATAACCAAGAGCTCGTATTATTTGCGGAAAAACAGTGGAAGGATGTTCTTTATAAACACGAAAATCTACCTCCCACTAAATTTAAGAATGAAGTTTTGGGCGTGTCGGATTCAATCGGTACGCGCATGATTTCGAAGGAAGAGCTTGAGGAGTTGTGTTCGGGACCAAGCTTGGCTATGTCCCCGACTACAGAAAATATGGAAGGCATGTCCATAGTCGTTGCGGGAGTGGATTGGTCTGGAGGTGGGACGCGAGGTGTATCACGGACGGTTCTTTGGGTATGGGGAGTTAGAAATTTTGATAAGTTATTGCGTTGTATGTATTACCGTATTTACCCAAGTGAGAATCCAGTGAATTCAGTAGAAGAGATTGTACGTGTGTGTAATCTGTACAGGGTGTCATATGTAGTCGGTGATGCGGGGGAAGGTAGTGTTCCTAATGATATCATACGTAATGCTCTAGGCCCGAACAGGGTTACACAAGTTCAGTATGGTGCATCCTCAAAGGCAATGCATTGGAACGGGCAAGATAGGTATCTTCTGGACCGTACGACGGTTATTGATAACTACGTGATGCTTTTGAAAAAGAAACAGGTGCAGTTTGGCCCCGCTGCAGAGATGGCTACGGCTATGGCAGATATTCTGAACGAGTACGAAGATGTAACTATGCTAGGAAGAAAAGTGTGGAGACACTCACCTCAGCGACCAGATGACTGTCTCCACGCGGGTTTATTTGGTTGGATAGCCGCGAAGATTATAACGAATGACCTTAAATTTTGGCAGGAATGAATTAACTAGCTTGCCGCCGGGTGCCTGAAATTGCTTCTTCCGAGAGTTCATTGCGTATTTCTAAATCGATATAATCGTCTTCTTCGTCTTTTGGGGTAGGGTTATTTGAGAGATATGTCTCAACAGACATTAAATCTCCGTAGGTTGGACCCACACTGGTATCCCAGGCAAACGGTACGGGGAGCCAAGGATACTTTTTTGCTATTTGTTTTAATCCATAATCCTGTATGAAGTCAGGCATTTGATTGACGTACTTCTGGTGCAGTTCGAACACTAATGAGTCATGTACGGTGTTTAGCATGTTTCCATCAAAGTCATGGTATATAACAGGTTCAGTTTCACCGAGTACTTCCAGTACAAGTTCAGCACTTGTACTTTGAATTCTGAAATTGACTGCTTGACGCTCGGCTCTGCTTCTTAGGTGGTTTGGTAGGTTTTGTAGGCTAAGATGCCTTCGTCTACCCAAGAAGGTTTCTACGAGGCCAAGACGGCGGACTTGTTCTTTAGTAGTATTGATGTAATCTACAAGAGAGGGGAACATGCGAAATAGTGTGCGAATAATAGCTGCAGCTTGTTCTTCAGGTATCCCAACAATTCCTGCAATTTTCGTCTGAGCGGCACCATAAATAATTCCGAACACAACACGCTTCATGTTTTTACGTAGAGTATTTAGCTGCGTTCCATAATCTTTATTTGTTATTTTTAAGGAATCTCGAGCTTCAAAATCTTCATAATTCCACGCATGGTTTTCATCGATGCCTACGGTAGCAAGTACGGACTTGTGTTGTGCTCTAGGGATACCCCGTAGAATGTTTTCGGGGCAGTATACGGTAGATGAGAAGAAGCTGTGCGGGTCCATCCCGTCATTCAGAGCGGCTATGAGCGCTTTGTCTTTACTATACGCGGCGTAGATACGAACTTCCGCGGCTTTGGCGTCACAATTAACAATTACGAAATCTTCTTGAGATGGGACAAAGATCCGTTTGATGTTGTATTGAAAAGGCGGTCGTCCCATCTTGGAGGGGATGTTTTGCATATTTTCTTCTGAGGATGAAAGTCTAGCCGTTGCAGTAGAATGTTGATGGAAGTTGGTATGCAGTCTTCCGTCTTCGCGACTTAAGACTTCGATATTCTCGATGAAAGTTGTTCTGGCTTTACTGATTGCACGGAACTCTAAAACAGCTTCGCTGAATTTGCACTTATGAGTCAACGTCAATAACTTTAAGAACTTAGCGCCGGTTGATATGGCGCCTTTCTCAGTTCTTTCAGGCTCTATTTTCCCTGCGTAGCAAGTGACTTGTTGTGTTTCCGGGTCTAAATATCCCGTAGAAAAGAGTACGTTGGCGACGTGCTGAGTACTCGCGGGGTTGAAATTGGTATGTCCTACAGGCAACATATCCTGGAATATTGATTCCGAGCTTGCAATATAGCTATCCATTTCCTTCTTTAATCTCATGACATATTCTCGATTTACCGGTATTCCCGTCAATTCCATTTTGGCGAGGACGCGGGTGGTAGGGAGAATTCTATTTTTCATGTTGAAAAGAGGTGGGTTAGGTATATTACAAAGTGTTTCTCCTACCTTCCGGGCACGCAGGGTAGGGGCTCTTTTATGTGCGAGTCTTTCGTGATTTAGTGCGTTACACTCATCGGTTAGTTCTTTTCGTTGTTGCATAGCGCTTCTGAATGTAACATCGGCGTCGAAAGCGGCATATACTAAGAGGTCCCGTAGGGGTATTAATGCATACCCATCATCCGCCTCTAGTTTCTTTTCCAAACGTGATTTTTTGGGTCCTTCTTCTTCTTCTTCAATTTTTATTTTCTTTTTCCGAGTTGCTTTGGGTTTTTTCAGTAGTTGTTCTTCGATTGTTTCCTGCTTGATGTCTGGTAATTCAAGGTTTTCTCGGTCTACACGTCCTGCATAGATTTCTTTTAGTTCATCTTCGTATGATGCAAACTCCGGTAGGCGCAATCGGGCGAGATGCTTTAAACCGTAGAAGCCTTTTTTGTCTTCTTCGATTAGATGTTCTCCGAGGATGACGTCCCAAGATAAACGGTTAATTTTAAAGTCTTTACGTTGTACTACTTTGATATCGTATTTAGCATTAGCGAAGATTTTAGGTTTATTACATTGAAAAAGCTTCTCGAGGTAGGGACGAGCGTCTTCTAATTTAATATCGGATTCAGGGTGTTCGAGTTGTATTGCCGCGGCTTTCCCCACATCCCAACCTAGCGATACCATTAATATTTTTAACTTTTCTCGGTGTGGATATAGGGTATTAGTTTCGGTGTCTATTGATAATGGGGAGGATGCTGCAGTTTCTCCCGGTACTGCGTAATTTAGAATTTCTTCAGTTAACAGAGCAAGCTCTTGTATCGTCTTTGGGTAACGGTAATTTTTGGATAGACGAGAAAGGATCTTATGCCTTTCTTCGAGTTTACCTTCCTGGTTCTTTTGCACCATTTCTAAGAAAATTTCTATTTGTCTTATAAGTACTTGTGAATAACCTGCTTTGGCTGAGAGTTGACGTTTAGACATAGAGACGAATACGTAAGCTTTTCTTCCGCCTATTTTAGTTTCTATTGTTTTACTAATAACATCGGTATATTTTCCGAATTTGATACCGAGGGACCTTAGACCTGTAGCTCCCATAACGAAAATACAAATAGGGTTTTTTGGATTACTGTACTGGAGTATTTCGTCTACGAGGTTGGGGGCACAGGCCTTTATTTCTTTTGCGTTAGGTTTTTCGACTTGGCATTTTACTGCATAAGTAAATCGACCTACGGATTGGTTGTATTTTTTTTCCGCGATATCGAAGAATGAAACTATGGTTCTTTCGATGTCAAATACCCAACCGGAATGATTTTCTTTATGTACAAGGCTACTTAAGTGAGGAGATTCTGCTACGCAGAAGAAGTCAGTGTTGCCGATCTCGCCTCCTTTACTAATTGTATAATGATTGGTTTGGTAGCTAGGACATTCAGGGCAGTGTTCGTGACTCCAGGCATTTGAAATACGGCAGATATAACAATCGCTAGAGCCATTCGCTGGTTGCGGTAACAATTTTAGGTACCTCTTCTTTTTCTTTGTCTTTTGTTTCGGCTGTAGTAGTTTGTATGGATGTTGATGGAGTTTTTGTTGCAGGGTGTTTATTAGGGGTATGTACTGGACCAGTTGTTTCTGCATACTCTTCTAGCCAATATTGGAGATGAAATACCGCAACGTCGTGTAGGCGTAAGCCAACCCCCATATTAACAGAAGCTCTATTGATGACTCCCGAGTTTAATATTTCAGAGGGTGTCAGTGCGGCTTTATGTCGTTCTAGAAGGTTACGTAAACCCATAGCTGTGATACCGGATTTTAATCTGACTTGAAAGGGCATTAAGGTATTAATAACTTGTTCTAGATTGAAAAGCAGGAGTTTATCTTTCTCGTCATAGAATACTCCAACTTCCGCGTCGTTGAGTTGACGGAGCCAGAGTTTATTTACGAGGACGGTGGCTAACGTGTGCAAATGGGTATCGTCTTTTGACTCCCCTAGTTTTATTGTTTTACAATGAAAGATTTTGGACATGAAACTTTCAGATTCACTAACGCCGGTGTTCCTCTTTATAAGAATTTCGTTGCTAGCGATATAATCTTGAAAGAATGATTTGTAGTCTACTCCGATAGCATCCATGACTGCGAATATTGGGAAAAAAGCCGACATATAACGAAATTCAACTTTGATAGGGAGGGTGGCATTAATCGCGGCGTAGCTATGTCGGAGTGAGTCATACGTCTTACGAATAGTGGGGATATACTTGTACATACCGAAATTGATAGCCCTCCGTAATTTCGTAAACTCTCTTTCGCCATACGTACGGTATATGGCTGAATTTGGATCCTCTCTCCCGTCTATTTTTTTCATGTTTACCGTAATTAATCGATTTAAGTCTTGGGGTTTTTCGGTTCCTGTAATACTGGCGAAAACAACTGGGACGTTATACTTATGGGTAGTTGTTCCTTCCCCATCCATTTTAGAGACGGTACGGCTTCCACCCCCAGATGTAATACCTCGTAAGGATTCCATAACGCCTTCACTGTGTTTTCGTTGGGTAGAAGAATCAAATTCCAGCTCGTCGATACAATGTAATACTGTACTATGCGAAGCTAAACGCGTGAAGGCTGAAGCTGTAATTTTAAGGAAGTACCGAGAGGCGTATAGAAGTTGAATAGACATGTTACTTGAGTCTTTATCTACTTGGCTAAATACGGATATAAGTGTTGATTTTCCAGACCCTGTATCTCCCGTGAAATGTGTGACAATTTGCCGGTCGAAACTGGACATAATTGGGAAGGTTAATATTAGACCAGCTAGGAGTTTACAAGTAGATAATTGGTTGTCGAAGGAGAACCCCGTGTCAAAGTATCGTATTAATTCGTTATAAACATCGAGCATATCGTAATTTTGAGAGTCGAGAAGTAGTTGTGGTGTCACAGGCTCGGGGGTATACCAGCATTCTCTTTGGTAGGAGTCTTCGCCATAAACATCAATAAGGTAGTTGTCAATTCGCGCAGTTTTACCTTCTTTAAAGAGTAAACTGTCTTCGTTGCGGTTAAACTCATACGATTTCGCTCCGTGAACAAGCATCTCCCGGTCAGTTAAGTAGTGATATCCATTTCTTAGTTTTCGTAGGCCGTCCATGTCCGGTGCTCCGGATGCCAATGTGAGCACTGCTTCTTTTACGTAATATCGAAGTTTTCTATCTTGGGACTGAAGGATTGAGACTAGCTTTGATGCGGTAGTATCCTCGCCAATTAAAAAATCAGGAAATCCAACGCTATCGACGATGAATGTATGTAGAGTTCCCGCAAGTTGAGCAATTTCTTGAACGATACTTTGTTCGCTGTCGAGTTTTAAGGTTGTGAATCTACAGTCTTCGCGGTGATAAAGAAGAAGGTCTTTTCCACCGCGGTCACTATTTTTGACACCTATGACGTCGTAATGGTCAATAATGGTATCTGCAATTCGAGATATGAAACCGGTTTCTCCGTCACCCTGGGAGGTTAGTGCTCTTTTCAGGGGTCCAGGTTTAACGATAGGGTACATGTCGTGTACGTAGAGCACGTAGGCGTCGATGTCAGACCGGTTGTTTAGTCCCTGTCCAAAAGAGGCGGCACTAGCGATAAGGGCAGCCACGTTGTCTTCGTGGTAGGTTTCCAGGGTAGGTTGCGCTCGGTCGAATGCCCAGCGCCAGGCAGGGATATAATTTCTAACACCATATAGTGCAGTTTCGATAGTTTCTGAGGATAATCCGGATTCCGTATAGGCATGGTCTAGGTCGTTAGCCGGAGTTAGTTTCTCCCAGGATTCACCAGAGAAAATTGATATATTTGCTTTGGAGATGTGTCGAGTCCACTGTGAAATAATTGTAGACCCGGTATCGTTAGCAGCTTTAGTGGGGGAGTCCCCCATCAATAACATATTGTGTACGTCGTTAGCTTCGATGAAGTCATCGAACAAGGCTAACGAGCTATTTCCACCAGCACTGATTACAGGACACTCTACCTTATCTGTTTGTAATACCCGGATCATTGGTTGGAGGGCGTCGAATTCCCCCTCCACGACAATGTAAGATTTCAAATTCCCCGGGGATGCTGTCCGGTGGTATTGTTTATACGGTTGAAAATTGACTCCGAAAAACCCCGCTCCAGGTTCGAAGTTATCTTGGAATAAATTAATTCTTTTGGATTCTCCAGGTTCGTTAGGTTGTCGAATTCTGAAAGAGGTTATATGCGAATCGGTAGTACATAGAGGGAAAACCACGGAGCCTGTTCCGATAGCGACGGCACCTTTATTTTGGTCTGCGGAGAGGAAGTTCTGTAAGGATTGTAGGAGTTCTACGATTTCGTATTCTACATTCCCCATTTTAGACATTTGATTTTTTATGGGGTATTGCCGGGCTAATATTAGTATAGCCGAAAGAGGTGGCATAATTCCAATTGGTAACTGCGGCAAAAGGTCTAGGGGTATTTTTCTAACTTCTACAAGCCATCTTATTGTAGCCATAGCATAGTCAAAATCTTTAAGTCCTATTCCATCTGTTTCAAATCCTGTGATAGGGATAACATTACTAGGAAGCGCTTTTGCTACAACGATGGAAGTCGATTCAGTATCGTTTTCGTTTTCTCCAGGGTAATCTGGTTCAGTAGGTAATTGTTCTAAGCTGCAATTGGCCAAGTCATCGTCCCGAAGGGTATCGAAATTACTAACTGTGCTTCGGTGAGTAAGCCCACTTTTATAGGTCTGTGCTGCTAAGACTAATTGCTCGTGACAGACATACATAAATAAATTTTTAGCTTCTTGTATTAATTGTTGCTGACCTAATAGAGCTAGGTTAGCTCCAATTTTTAAGGTAGAAGCTCCGGGGATAACGCTGGAGATGTAATTTAAGGAATCTAAGTATGAGTTCTGCGTAATGTTGGCAACAAGTTCAATCGGGTCTGTAGGGTTATATCCACATCCAAAGCAATGTCCATGGTGTTGCCGAGTATAGATGTGAAACGAGGGGGTTGTGTCGGGGTGGTCTGGATGGGGGCACAAACACACGAGGTCGTTTTGTTTATATGTCCGGGCGGCTAAAGAACCCATATTTGGTAGGTTCAGCCAATCACTGGATGCCATAGCATCCCAGACTTTCTTTAATTGTGCGCGGGAGAGTTTAGCAGTATTTGCTGCCTTTGTCGCTTTCGCACTCATTTTCGGCTGCTCCTATCACTTGGGGACTGAGTGGACAGAGTATTTGGTAATCACACCATCCACATAGTTTGCTCGGTTGTCCAACGTCTAGATTGATAGCCGCGTTTCCTGTTGCTTGATTTAGGTGCTCCACCACCTTATCTAGCAGGTCAGGAACGCTTGGAACTTTAATGGGGTTACCTATTTCGGTGATTGTATCTTGCACCCAATGAATAGCCGGTACCACATGAGTGATATGCGGGTAATTTACTTTTGCAAGAAGGGTGTAAGTTAGGAATTGCCAGTTGTAATAATTAATTCCTCGGTTTTTACCTGTTTTATGGTCGATGACCATCATATGAGGTCTGTTTTTAAATAGGATGCCTAGGTCGAGTACACCACGGAAGAAACCCTTATTATCGAAGAATTTTAGTGTTTTTCCTGCGAATGAAGACGCAAGTCTCCCTTCAATAAGAAGGTCTGCTCCGCCCATTTTTTCTATGAAAGCAGTAGTCCGTCGGAGAAAGGTCGATACGGCTGGTATACCGGCGTCTACTTGTTCACGCTCAACAGTAAGAAGTCGAGCTTTAGGGTCTGAGACTGTTTGCTTCCGGGCGTCTTCAAGAGGTTTTCCTGCTAGGCTTAGCTCGAGTATTCTGTGTAAGGCAATCCCTACTAGAGCTTCTGTTTTAGGCCTTCCTTTTTGGGTCTTATGCACATACGTGTGTTTGAATTTGAGGGGACATTGTTCTGCAATGTCAGACTTGCTTGCGGACCAAGGGGTGTATTTTTTAACAAAAGGTGTTATTTCGACAGGCATGGCATAATTCCTTCCGGGAAAAAAAGACCACAAGAGCGCAGTTTTCCTTGGGGGTACTTACGCTCTTGTGGCCCGAACTTGGACTATTAATTAAGCGTCTTCTGCAAGATCTGAATTAAGTTCGCCGTACCCGAAGCCTGTGTCAGTTTCTGGGGTAACAACTTCAATGTCTGCGGCGCTTGAACCGCCAGTAGCCGCGTCATTTATGGCGTCGGCATAACAGCGCCCGATTATAGGTAACACGTAGTCCCGGCTAGCAGCGGTACAAAGCGCGTCACAAATTGGAAATAATTCTTTGGAAACATTCCGGTCTTCTTCAGAGGATACTGTAGCCTCATAGACGTACCAACGTTGCGTTGGCTTTTTGGGGTGAACTTTGACAACAGTTTTTATCGAATACCACCTGGACCAAGGTTGTGAAGTCCGGCTTGCAAATTTAAGAAGCTGATGTCCAGCACTACTTGATGACCGGTTAAAACGAATTAAGACAATTTCTTTTCCACTTTTTGCTAGCAAAAAAGCGTGAACAAACTTTTGGCAGTAAAGAGGAGTTTTAGGGGCGTTGGGACGCCAAACGGGGAAGTATTGGCATGCAGCGCATTCCCCATAGTAGTTACCAAATTTACGGTCATTTGAATAACAGAGAGTCGTGGACGTAGCTCCGCCGTCTGTTTTTTCGACAAGCTCCTGCCCCGCCCAAAGAGCGATGGGTGTTCCAATGAACTCTGCCCCAACTTTTTCTCCTGAGCTGAGATACATATTCCCTGGAGGGAGACCTTGAGGGATATTGGGGTCATTTCCGATACCTTGGAATATACGGAGGTCCGTATGAAAGGATTGCGCTCGGTCTGAAATGATGCCTTTTTTCTCTGGCTGTAGTCTTTTCAACACATCATATAAGGCCTCTTTTTGGGGGAGGTCATCGGACAAAGTGTCAATCATATCTAGGATTTCGTCTGGGTCTTTGTAATCACGTTCAGCGCCCAGGATTCGTTGTCCATACGTTTTAATAAATGTAGGGACTTCTTTGTATCTTTCGAGTAATGAATCGAAAGATACGGGAGCAATTGCATCTGGTTTTGCGGCTACAATAGCTGTTTCTTCTGTTGGTGTTTCTACTTTTTGGTCTTGGTTCATTTGTGTAAATTACCTTTCTTCTACGCTTTCTTTTGTTTGATTCTTCCTTGTGAAGAATACTACCATCCGAGTGTTGTCTGATGCAAGCTTCATGTGTTCTAATAAGTAATTATTGGGAG
>Ga0307376_10001846_pt1 | contig 21823 bp, 16 predicted proteins | sample TR2MG_FD_202536 | JGI IMG/M metagenome (GOLD analysis project Ga0307376, IMG submission 202536) | Soil microbial communities from Risofladan, Vaasa, Finland - TR-2 | ecosystem: Environmental > Terrestrial > Soil > Coastal area > Acid sulfate soil | place: Finland: Risofladan, Vaasa | collected...
CGTGAGCATTATTTCGCACCCATTGGAAGAGATTGGCCGGCGTCTGCGGCCAATCAAACGTGCAATTGCTAAGGCGATCATAGGTAGCAACATAAACTGTCGTGCGAGAACATGCCACAGCCATCGCCGCAACCGCCGCTTAAATGAAATGGCTTGGGTCGAATATTCTTCCTCCCGTTCCGAATCAAAGGGGGCGGTTCCATCTAAAGATGAGCATATATCAGGTGTAGGATTGCTTCTCATATTTCCGGGAACTCCAATGACGGCCAGTTAAGCGATATACTTGGTCGACCTGTGTGGTCAGGAGCATTACACTGAAGCTCCGTCACTTCCAGCCCATCGATGGTCAGGGAGGTAGTCTTTGGATCAGGTACGTAGAAAGTTAAACCGCTTAAATCAGCGGCGGACAATTCGCCAACGGAATTTTCAAACGCTTGAGTATTCAGATCGATACACAAGCCATTTTTATTCAATAGACTGTTGAAAGTAATCTCTCGAACAGCACGACGGTACCCCAGCAACCGGCGAGTCGTGGTAACAAGAATTCTCCCACTCCTAAACGCTTCGGCCAACCGCCGAAAGGCCTCGACTGCTCTGTAGTTAAATGGGACTTTGGGATTGTCTATCTTCCCAAGATGTGTATAGAGAACACACGTCCCGCCGCGTCTTATTAGGCGATTTAGCATCTCGTCGGTCAGCACCTCACCAATGTGTCTGCCCTGATCGCGGAAACTCACTCCACCCCAATGTGGATTACAACGTATGAATTCATACACTGAACTTCCATCTCTCAGAACTGTTGGGCGCAACGTCTCATTTGGTCCATGTATTGCATATTTCTTATTACCCCACAGGGCAAGCTTTTGTTTAATCGCTTCCTTTAATAACGTTCGCCCAGAAGCCACTGGATGGTCACAATTAAATATCCCTGCAAGGGATGCGCGAATATCCTGCCCCGTAATGCTCGTCACTCGCCCGCACCAGATGTACTTTACGCCGTAGTCAATTGTCAGATCGGCGTGGTATGCTTCATGACCACGTTCATCACCGTGGCCTTGCATTATATCCGAGCCAAAGTTGGTCGGAGCCGTCCCGTGATCAAGCCACACTTCCAATTTGCAGTCATAGTGAGCCAGTTCATCTAATGCCCTCGCCGCATGTTCGCGTTTTGTTGCCAAATCGCCATAGGAATGCAGACAATCAATGTGACCGCTTTTTATAAGAGTTCGAACCATCTCTTGGCCTGCTTCGTCGGTATTCCAGTATGCGAACTGGTCCGGCGGCATATCGAAATAAATGGAATTACCAACCTCCAGCCCGACCCCCGGCCCCATGGCTGTGTCTTCCTCAGAGTTGAGGAATCGCATGATCTCCCAATACACACGCCGATCAGGCGTTTCATCCAAATCGCTGCAAATCGCAAGCATTGCGCGGCAAGGGTATGGAATCTCCCGTAACTCTACACCAGCACTCACGCCATTGAGTTTATTAGCAGATGGGTTTTGAAATATTGTCACGATTATTGAAAGTCTTGAATAGCCCGCAAATAGACTTCACGTGTTCGAGCGGCCACTTTCGCCGGATGGAATCGATCCAGGGCAATTTCCTTACCCTTTGCTCCCAGGGATCGGCACAATTTATCATCCATCAAGAGCTGCCCCAGTCGCCGGGCGATATCATCCGGATTGTTCGGATCGACCAGGAAACCGGACTCTCCATCGCGAACCATATACGGCATCCCGCACCGATTTGAGGCAACCACCGGCACGCCGGCAGCCATCGCTTCCTCGATTCCCATGGGAGAGCCTTCATCCAGAGATACAAGTGCGAATACAGTGGCTGATGATAATTCATCCCAAATCTGCTCGGTGCTGATATTCCCAAGCAAATGCACATGATCCGTCAGGCCTGATGAAAGTATCCATTTCCGGATCGTTTGCATGTACGATTCATCCCTAATCCCCCCAGCCAAACGAAGTTCACAGTCAAATCCGTTCTGAATTAATTTCCCAAAAGATTTAATCAGGCCTAATGTATTCTTTAGTGGATATATTTTCGCCGCCGAGAAAATGCGCCCTTTACATTCCCGCCTCTTGATCTCAAAGCATCGCTCATTTACAGGATTTTCAATATCATAAACCACACCGGCAGCGATGCCTGTCAGGTGCTCTCTAACAACCGGGCTTATGGAGATAATATGCGGCTGGTCCGCCCAGCCTGACGTCTCGATATATTTCCATATTTTTGATCGCAGCCAGGAAAATCTTGTGCCTGAGAACATTGTATTTGTATATATAAATCCATGAATCGTAAACACCCGCGGAAGAGCTAGTCCCTTAACCAGTAATCCATAAGTGTCGTGAGCATGGATTATGTCCGGCTCGATCTTACTCAGATATTCCTGCATCTGTCGCCGACCCGGCCCCACTGCATTTCGGAGCATACTGCCACCCGCCCATGGGAGCCGGTGGATTTTAACCTTTCCCCAGCTTTCCGTTCCCGATGCATAAGAATCCTGCCGCGTTGTTATAACATCGATATCCAGGTCTTTAAATTCCGCTAGTGCCTTCACGAGATTGACACTGACCGCCTCCACTCCACCCCCCGGGGCTTCAGGATCATCGGGAAATGATGTCACAACCGCAACCTTCAAATACTATCTCCACCACAGTTGTCACCCACTGATTGGACAACATCACAAAAAACCTGCATGAATCGTTTCATGGCCGCATCCACTGTATGATTTTCCATATAATATTCACGAGCGGACTTTGATAATCTTCGCCATTTTTTCTTCGAATCCAATAATTCACGAATCCCTGCCGCCAATTCGGGAACATTATGACCTACTTTGCCGAGGCCGTTATCTACAATCACGTTATCCGGATCGAAAGTTGAGACAACCGGCAGGCCATGGCTCCAGGCTTCCAGGAATATATTGGGAAAACCCTCGGCGCTGCTTGTGCAGATCAGGGCTGCGGCTCGTTGATAGAACTCATTCACGCGTGCGTGAGGAACCGCTCCGTGTAGATGAACGTTCGGCATGGTCTTAGCTCTCGACCGCAAGTTTTGAACGTATTGTGATTCACTATTGCCGTCGCCGACGACATCGAATTGGGAATCCGGAAGTTGTTCCGCAACGTCCAAAAGCAGCTCCAATTGTTTTATGGGCTTAAGCGAGCCGATCCAGAGAAGTTTCTTCCCTCGAGAAGATGCTTCAATATCATCCCCATCACAATGCCCGAAATCCGGAGCGCAATTGGGTATGACCGTGCTGTCAATACCGAAGTTCTCGCGGAGGAGTTTCTGCTGGGTTCGTGTCTGGGCGATGACGAGGTGCGCTCGCCGGAGGCCATAATGGTAAAGAAAACGTTCATGCCTTGCCGGACGGAGTGGTGGATCATTCATGCAATCGTAGTCATGCGCAACTGCATAGACAAACTTACGGCGATGCCGGCGGCAAAAAGCCGCCACAATACCGGTGATACTGTCACCCGTTCTTTGGTAATAGATGTCAGCGTCAGCCCTCCTCATCGCACGCCAGAGGCTGGTAAGCCTGGGGTGCAGAAATCGTAGCATCCGGATTCCAACATTCGGATCATACGCCTTAATAATGCGCATCCCGTCAATTTCCATCTCATCATCCTGGCCGTGATCGAGTGTTATAAAACTGACTGGATATCCTCGCCTGGCAAGCTCCCTGCCAATAATCGCCTGCTGAATTTCTGCCCCGCCGATGCGGCCGTACTTTTGGTCGTCCACCAGCGTAGCAAAATTCTCCAGCGAGACAAAACAGATACTGGGCTTACTGTTGGTGTTAGTACATTCGTTCATAGACTTAGTCTGCCCGCTAATTTAAATGCAATCGGCTTAGGCAGCAACTTGAGAATTCTCAGAAGGGCTCGCTCGTGAGCAGTGAGATTAAACAGGTTCTTTGCATCCTCGATGGTCTCGGGGCTGATAAAACGTCCCGCACCTGCCTCCAGAATCAGATCGTCCATGACCATCATCCTCGCATACGGACGGTACTCTTTGACCACCTCAGGGCCAAGCTCAATTGCACAGCGCATATTTCTGCAAAGGCTCTTCAACTGTGAATCACGAGATACGGCTCCTTTTTGAGACAGAGAGTTGGCATTGTCTCGATAGTAACGCCATTGGACTTCTTCGCATACTGCAACTCGCGGGTATCTCAAAGCAATCCTGCGCCACATGTCCCCGTCCATGCCGTTTGGCATTGCAGAATCGAAGTTGCCCAGCTCATCAAATACAGAACGTCGGATGAGGAAACCACATTTCCCAAAATAAAATCCGGCCATTGCTCCGTAGAAGTAAGATAAAAATCCATAACGTTCAATTTCCTCTTCCACATCCTGTGGAATCTGTACATGCGGATGACCATTTTTCATGACTTCCTCATGGCGGCAATAAGTCCACTTTACATCTGGATTCTTGGCGATCAGCTTAATATGAGATTTTATAAGTCCCGGCAGCCATTCATCATCGGCATCCAGGAATGCAATCCACTCTCCCTTCGCCTTATCTATCCCATAGTTCATTGCGCCAGAGAGCCCTGTGTTTTTCTGGTAGAAATAACGGATCACATCACCATATTTACGGACAATCTCGGCCGTTTTGTCGGTCGAGCCGTCATCAATAACGATAATCTCATCCGACGGCCGTGATTGAGCAAGGACGCTGTCTATAGCCCTTTTAATTGTCGATTCGGCATTATATGCAGGTATAATCGCCGATATATTCATTACAAAGCTCCTCGTTCAACGAACTGCCTAAGCCACAGACTTGCTGTCATCCCACAAACACTCAGAAAGCTACCAATAAATGTTGGAACCATCCGGGACACAAGAAGGGCTTAATCGCATAATATCCTTATGAGAATCCGGCCGCTTAGATCCTACCGAGATGTAATATGTCGAGGCGTGATAGTCCCAGTTTCCATTCAGGTAGATTAGCGAGAGTCGGTTTATCTCATGCAGTCTTTTTAATGCAGACGGTGAAAAACGCCAGTAGTCGTGGAAAACATCATCCGATGAGTTGCACTCATGAACTTGCTGGCTCCAAGGCACAATAACTATAACAATGTCTCGACTAAGTGCCGCAAGATTCTCGAATGCTGTGAAGATATTGAATACATGCTCCAAAACTGTATGGCATATTACTATATCATAACGCCCAACTAATGATGGATTTAATGGACGTTCAAGGTCAATGGCTACGTCCGGCTTCTTACTAATTGACTTGTCATAACCTTCATAGATGCGAATCTCACGCATAGATATATGATACTGAGATGCTTTAGGAAAGTAATTTCGATAATACCCACCCTGTTTATCCTCGTCACACCAACCAGAACAGTTCAATACATTTCCTGACAAAAGAACTCCTATCTTCTTTAGTTCTTGGTTACTCCACGCACGAGGTATTCGATAGATGCCTTGCTGGCGGCAGAAAAGGCGTTTCCATATCCTTTCCCAAATTGGGATAGGGACTGGTCCTACTTCGAATATAATCTCATTATGATTTTTCTTAGAATCACACATGGTTCTGTACTTCTATATATACACGTTTGTTAGCCAGGATCAGAATCGTCCTCGGAAATCACAAGCGTTAAATAATGCAACGCGTTAAGTCCAACAACGCTGTTGGATAAGACAGGCTTATCAATGGATGGTTTCACTATCCCTCTAACATTATGTGGCAACTGATCCAAACGAATGGAAAATCTGTCGCTCAGTTTTGTGTGGAAGGCACTAAAGTAGCTGGGTTTTCTCTCTTTTTCTGTGTACACCCATATTCCGGATCGGGCGAAACGGTCATTCCGCTGGCTGCGGATTTTTTCCCAGCAATCATAGAAGTTTTTGAAATGATCCAAGGGCATTAGTCTTTTCAATCCTCGGTAAATAGAACGATATAATGAATATAGATAGCTTTCATACTTCCTAATCTCATGGCCGGACAAGGGCAATCCTACCACAGGAATCTGCGACAGATGACTTAGACCATCGGCAAAAACCTTGTTAATTAATGTACTTCTATACAATTTTTTCTTGAATCTCAAATCCGGTCTGACTCGCGAGAAAAAGTCCATCAACTCGATGTCAGCACAAGGCAGTATCCATTGACAATTGAACAAATCATAAATCCTCACGGAATTTACGATATGTCTGGCCTGTCTGTTTTCACCCTCCCAGGTTTCGTAACTTCCTATGGCACCGACTTTATCGTTATCTGAGAATTCAGGAAGCGATCCTCTTATCCGCTCTTCAAAAGAATCCTTGAGATTCGGACAAGCTTTACGCCAGGACCACAGCCAGTAATGTCGAGACAAAATAACTTCAGGCACCAGCATACTATATCCTAAGTTTTTCTCTGCATAATAAAGTTTATCAGGCACCTGACTGCCGGCGATAAAGCCAAGAGAAAGCCCGGGCAAAAAAACTACATCATTAGCTGAGGTCTCATTCGTAATCTCTCTTATGGCGGGCCAGTCGTCAATATTAAAAACACTTGAGTAGTTATGACCGTAGCTCATATGTTCACTTAATCGCTGCTCACGAAACCAGTTAAACCAAGACATCTCATCGTAAGGGTAAAATAGCCATTTATAACCTAATGCTTGGGCGACTGCGCTGCTGGCTTTCGCTTCTGGATTACCGGGTCTGCCATAGCTAAAGCAGATGACATTTTCCACGCCGCACTTTTTCAGCATAGCGACAACAAGACGTGAATCCCAACCTCCGCTTAGGGGAATTATGGGCGTCTTGCCTTTCAAAGCAATTGCATAGCGGCTAAATATCCTATGCAGCAACTTAGAAAGTTCTTCTTCCAACTCCTGCTCATCTGCTTCAAGATAATTTCCGAAGGTTAATCGGTAATATCGATGGGTACTTATTCTGGGTGGAGCATCCTTGGAAATTTTGACATCCAAAATCTCTCCGGGCTGAATCTGGTACAGTCCTTTATATAAAGTATCTTTTCCGGTCACATATCCGGTTACCAAGAATTCTGCCGCGCAAATATCATCGAGTTCCGCATTATTTAGGCATTTCAAAACCTCTTTAGCATTATCCGACAGAAAAAACTTACTGTTTTCCACTGCGTAAAAAAGAGGAATACTTCTGAGCCGGTCAACAGCCGCCAAAACATCGCTATCAGCCTCATAGACTAAAGCCCAGCATCCGTTGAGTCGGGGGATTAAGTCTTTGAGAATCGAAACACGTTCTTCAGCGGAAACTACCTCCAGATGATCGGATACATACCGAACTAATACATCTCCAGAGTAGTATTGATCATCAATGAAAGCATACCCACGCATCCGAAGGGAATATGAGTATCTCTTCACTTCATCCCATGTTGTATGCTCATTCGTGCAATTTATAGAGATTGTTCTTTTTTGTTCCATCGTCCAAGCAGTAATACCCTGGTTATAATATCAGCGGTGAAGTCGCGAATACCGGGATCAAAATGATATAAGCCATAAACGTAGATGATAGTAGCAAATACAAGACTTGCCAAAACCAAAAACATGTTATCCAAAATCCACGCAAAACAACATGCGGGAAGCAATAGCAAAGATGATAGAACCATGTATTTTACAGCTATTTTCATTCCCCATCTTAAAGAAACATCACAGTTGCGCAATATCCAACTGAGCATGAAGATCCAGCCAATTACGCTAACGATAACGAAAGCGGCCAAAGTTATCCTTGGTTCACCCATTTGGGCAGCAAACAGTAAAGCAAGCGTTCTACTTACTACTAATCCTATATTGAAAGCCAATCCTGTTCCTTGACGTTGTAGAATAGAAAATGTCGTACTCAAAGGAGCAGAAATAAAAACAATGAGTGTCCAGGGACTCAAGATTTGCGCATAAACTCCGGCTTCAATCCATTTTTCTCCAAACACAAAACCGAACAGCGGTGCACCCAACAAGCCTAACGCTACTATAGGAAAAATGCCAATCTGAACGAGCTTTCTGAAAATATTGCTGACAACTGTAGATAAAGTTCCCGTTTCGTTGTATTCTTTCGCCGCAGTGGGGAAAAATACTTGACGGATGGAAGTGCCAAGCAGCATCATCGGGAGACTGATAAGCCTCTTTCCTATTGAGTAGTAGCCAACCACCGTCGTAGAGAAATATAAACCGAGTATGATTGTCGGCAATTGAACAGAAATGGCGTTCAGTAGTCCCGTCCAGGTGCTGAATATCGGGAACTTTTTATGCTTCTTCGCCACCGTCCAAATCATCTTAAAATCGAGATCGGATTCCTTGATGTCAGATACCAATCTTCGGCTCAAGAATACCAGAAGCAGAAGAATGCCAAAAATGATGCCAGCAAAATGGCCTGCAAATAATACTAATGCCGATGCTCCAATGATCAACGCCCACGCTATATTAACAAGTTTGCCGCTTAATTCGCAGCAAAATTCCGCCCAGGCCATCGCACCGAATCTTCCTTCGCGTGCCGCCCAGTATCTCAATGCTTTCTCCACACCACCAATAAAGATGGCTAATGGAAGCAGCCAAAGAAATATACTCAGCTCAGGCGCTTTGAACCATCGTGCCATACTTCCTTTCGAAAAAGGCACTGCTGCTAGCACTAACAGGGTGAAAATGAGCGTAGAAAGTAGGCATATTATAATGCTTGCACTGGTTTCCTTTTTGTTTACCCCCAGGGGTATTGAAAGTTCATATCCCAAGCATGTTATTACACCGATAATACCAGCTATCGACCCAAATATCTGAAAGATGCCAAAATGTTCCGGCAAAAACAAACGCGCTATTATCGGTGCAGATATGAAACTTAATAATAGCACAGCCAGTCTGCTGGAAGTTAATTTTATAACGTTACGACCTATTGACATTCAACATTTCCAACTTTTAAAAGGTTGTTTAGTTATGATTTAGCCCAAACCACGGGTGTTTGCGATACTGCAATGTCCTCGGTAGGGTATATGGCGGCTGCTGCTAATGCTCCATTGGCCTCGGCCAAGAGGCGAATCCGAGCGAAATGTACTCTGAGCATTACTCCGATGGCACACCAGCAGCCGACATCAATCCTGTCCGGATAGAAATATTGGCCGCCCATATTAGAAACTAAATGGCCGGTCAAAAGGGCCAGGGCGACCCCTCCGGCTGCCGTGTAGAGAGGATCTGTTCGATCGACAAAAACACTAATGGCATATACCCAGATGAACGCGTGCAGGCCGATAATGATAATAAAGCCGATCAAGCCGCTATCGAGCAGAACCTCTAAATAAGCACAATGTGGATGCGGAACAGCTTCCCATTTACTCACTTCTTGTTCGATAGTCTTTTGTACACCTGTCCGTACCATAGCTTCGCGCCCGAATCCAAAGATCGGAGATTCTCCGATTTTATCAATAACGTACGGCCAAAACTCGCTTCGCCCCGCAGTAACGTTGTACTCGTTTGTAATTTCCTCGCCGGTGATATCGGTTTCGCCGAAGCCCATCAACATCCTCGCCGTGGCTCCTGGGAATACAATGGGCAGGATGAGCACCATAAAAGGCAGTAGTATCAGGTATCGCCGCCAGCGAAGAATGCATAGAAGCACCAATGTCGCACCGCAGGCGATGTAGCCGGAGCGCCCCCCAGTCAGGGCCAGGGCGTAGAAGCTTATCAAGGATGCACCGACCATTAAGAATTCGTACTTCCGCTTTTTCAGAAGAGGTATTACCGCCAGCATCGCCCAGGGGACGCCGGACATCATCTTTGATGCTCCATTGACATTTAATCCAATGTCCTCGCCTATATTCGAACGAGCTTTCAGATTTCCGGGCTCTAACACAACTGCTGCTGGTACATACCTAACTATCTGAATAGCGAACAGGGCAAGCAATAAAAGAGTGGTAGCAAGGGCCAATTTTATACGATGACGCGTACGGCAGCCGTCAAATAATAACAAGCCCGCTATGGGCCACTTAATCGTGTTAATCAATTGCTCACTGATAAGATCTGCCGTCGTAAGATGTGCCAGAAGACTTCTATCAAGCATCATCCGCACCCAGCCAACCAATATCACACACAGCCAAAGCATCAAGAATACATTGATATGCGCCGGCATGTCCCAAACGAGTCCCTGACGTCTGCGATTTACCAGCCAGGCTAAGAATATATCGGCGAGGAGAATATTCCACGTGTTCAAGCCCTGGATGCCTCCCAAACTCTGGGGGAAATCCAGGCGACCCATGATAGCCGTCAACAAAATCAGGCCGCAGAGGCTTACAAACCAGTCTCTCCAGGCATAGATCAAAAGGATAGCTATAAAAATGTATACGGCTGATTGACGGAGAATGATAATCATATTTAGGGTAGATGACCTTGATGAAGTAAGGATATCACTTGGATTGTTTAAGACGAGAAAAGTAGTTCTGGAGATCATACAGTATTACAAGGAGTTTTATATCATAGAGATAGCTGTACCAGTCATTTTTAAAACGGAGCTTGGTCAGTAACACGAACGGCATCGCAGGAAAACGCTTCCAGGTCAAAAAGTGCTTTACCGGCTTTTGGTATAACAGAACCAACCACCTCCCATGTAACGCTAAATACTTGCCTTTGGCGGGTATCCAAGGATACTCGACATCTCCATGAAACCCCAACGGGTCGTCCTTGCAGTTCTTTCTTTGGGCCCATTCCTCAAAAGAGGCCGGTTCTGTGTAGCCATATTTATCCACGATTTCCTCGTACAGACTTCCACCAGGATAAATACGAAAATACTGCGGTCCAATAATATGGGCATCAGTCTCACGGTCCAAAATGAACTTGATGAGCTTGACAGTATCTATGTAGTCATCCACCTTTTGCTCCGGCAAACCCACTATGAATGAATAATTCCCCTTTATAGACTTGGATTTGGCTACTTCGACAACAGCTCTCTTGATTCCATCGATACTGATACCCTTGCGAAGATAATCGAGGACCCGCTGAGTGCCGCTTTCGATACCCATTTTCAACATTTCACAATTGACACTTTCCAACTGCCTGACAAATTCCGTATTGATATATCGCTCGTTGAAGTAATTGGCTCGGCAGGTAGCCTGCCAGCGAAAAGCGAATCCTTTGTCTTTATACAGGCGGATAAAGTCAAGGGCCCGTTTCTTGACATGAAAGAAATTTTCGTCTCGGAAGTAAACGACTTTGGGATTGTATTTTTCAACTATCTTTTCCAGTTCTAGGGCTATGTCCTCAGCAGGCCTCGGGTGGAAGGTCTGACATATGACGGAATTATAGCAAAACCGGCACCGATATGAACATCCCCTACCCGTGATAACCTCCATATAATCGTGAAACTTGCTTCGGGTACTCTTGGGAAGCAGGTCATAATCAGTGTCATAAAATCCAACGAACTCCGGCGGTGGGTTTTTTCTCACCGCCCCGCTAATTTTGAATATCAGCCCAGGCACCTTTTCGTAGTTCGGATTAGGTCTGGCTATCTCTTCAATAAGAGAAGCCATCGTCTGCTCCGCTTCGGTATAAGCCACGAAATCAATATTCTTATAACGGCAGGTTTGTTCTGGTTCCAAAACAGCATGGGGACCACCTATGATGATTTTCGTTTCCGGGTTGGTCTCTTTAATAGAGTCTACAAGTTTCTTGACATATTGCACGTCAGTTGTAAAACACCCGATACCCACAAGCCGTGTACTGGGCAAAAGCTTCTCTAACTCACATCTGAACTCAGATTCAGAGAGGGTGCTTGCGTCAAGAAGACGAACATCACGCTTCTTTGTATTGGTGAGATAGCTTCCCACGGCAAGGACACCCCAGGGAAAACTACATTGGGAACTGCCATGATCTGGTGAAATCAACAATGCATCCATAGACCGAGATTCCTCATTTAACGCTTTTCGAAATCGGTGGTGAGAGAAGCTGAACGTGACAAATACGCTTGCTGGTAATAGTGACGCTCCAACTCTCGTTCCCCTTCAGCAATAGTCAAATCAAAAGAGTCAGCAACACCGGGGAATTCAGCTTTGCACTTGCTGCATTGTAGGCATTGATTGTCTGGTAGCTCATTAACTGTCAGTTCAAGCGGTCCATGACAGTTTGGACAACACAGAATATCAGTCCATATTTTAGTGATATCACAATCGGACATTATGTCCATCGCCTTCTGCAATAAAAATTACCAGCATTTAATCATAAGCAGATGTGGCTAAGAGCTTATATTATATCGTTCTCAACTCGGTGTCTCGCCATGCGTGAAGGATCCAGCCCATGTGGTAGGGGCGGCTTTCATAGTCGATTGAAACTAGCGTGAAACGAACATCCACTGCTGGCGCCTTACTGTCTAAACGCGCGAAAAGCCTGCCTTCTTCCCTTCTTCATTCCCCACTCCCTACGTTCGTCACTCGCTGAGCTACTTCGAGTTCTTCTTTTAGCCACAGAGCACACAGAGGTCACAGAGCTATATGTCTTTTCTTCGTGACCCTTCGTGCTCCATTCGACTACGCTCAGGACAGGCCTTCGTGGTTAATAATCCGTACTACCGTACTACTATATGACAGTCGATCAGTTTGACCGTCTGTCCGGCTCACAGAATGAGGGGCGGTTCGCCGGCCAATTCGATTTTGTACAGGAAAATACCGTCCATTGGGGCCGGGTTATTATCGTACTGGCAGAAGCGAATCCGAAACTCACTGTTATAAGAAAGGCCCCACTGTGCGATAGCGGCGTCTAAATCGATATCGAAGGCTGTGAACTTATCGGAGCGCAGGTTCCTCAGGTCCTGAATTTCGTACCATGTAACGCCATCTGTACTTATCGCCACACCGTCGAAGTCGGCATCGCCGGTAAAAGGGTTCGAAGGCGGAGCGTGCGGCTCATCGCCGAATTCCTTCGCCTCGAACGACAGCCGAACCTGAGAGTATCCCATCAGGTCGTAGACCAAATTAACACTGTTACGGGCGTACTTAAGGTCCTCGACCGGATCGGCCATTTTTATCGATATACTGCCGGACAGGTTCGTCAGATCGACGCCCGGGCCATCTTGCGTTATTGTAATTGGTTCAATTATCATTGTTTCTTTCCTTATTTTTTACCACGAAGTAGACAGTTTGACAGTATGACAGTATGACAGTGTGACGGTTTGACAGTGGTTTAGAATCGTGCGCACCATTTATCGGCATCTGTCATCATACGTCCAAGTTTCTGTCCTATTTCATGACATTTAGAGATCAGTTTCTGATATTCTTCTGTCGCTATATATTCACACTTAAGAGCAGTTTTAAGCCAATGCCGCGTTTCCAGTTGTTCTCCATCAGCGTCAGTCAATTTGCTGATGAAATGAGCTTTGTATCGCCGTTTTGACCAAGCCTCTGCAATGTTCGCTCCTATTGAGCGTGAACTGCGACGAATCTGATCGGTCAACGAATACCTTTCTTCTTTCGGAAAACGCTTGCTTAGTTCATATATCTCCTGTTGCAACTCGAATGCAAGCAGGTATACATCCAAATCCTCATAGTCTTTTACAATTGCCATCTTGCTCCAGTTTGACGGACGTTCAGTATGACGGTTTGACAGTTTGACGGTTTGACAGTACTACCGTCACACCGTACCACCGTACCACCGTACCACCGTATCACCGTATCACCGTATTACCGTATTACCGTACCACCGTATCACCGTATCACCGTATCACCGTCACACCGTACTACCGTACTACCGTATCACAGTATTACAGCTAAAGTACTGCCGCGATGGTATTGCTCGGGATGCTTTCGCCCGCCTTGTTCGTAGCTATAATGCGATATTCCCAGTCCTTGCCGCGCTCCTGATTGTTCAGTGTGGCTTCGGACTCTATCGCCATGTTTACGAGCATCCATGTTCCGGTGGGCTGCTCCCGCCGTTCGATCTTATAGGCGGCTACAGCACCGCCGTCGGCCGGCTTTTTCCAGTCGAGGAAAATCCAGCCCTCGCCCTGGCGGGGCGATTCGAGCGATCTCGGCTGGCCGGGCACTTCGAGAGCGGTCGCGGCCGCCATGCCGCCCCAGCCGAGTGCGGTCAGTTTCGGATCGTCGAAGTTGACGGCGTCCTCGGCGTATCGCAAATCGGCTTTCATCGCCGTAACCAGTTCCTCGAGTCCGGAGGCTTTTGTCTCTGTGGCCTGCTCGGCGGCGGCCAGAGCGGCGACCTGATCGTCGCAGAGCGTTATGAAAGAAACGAGCAACGCCTGCAAGTCGACCGAGGTGATTGGTGGGGTAGGATAATCCGCCGGATTGGCCGCCAGGCCGGTTACAATGTTCTGTGCCAACGCCTTGATCTGTGCTTCTGTTCGTGGGAACCTTGCCATTTCTGTATCTCCTTAACAAAATGTGAAAATAGGTCAAGCTCCTGACTGTCAAGAGCTTATCAATCCTTTGCTACCTCCGTAATTCCACGAATTAAAGTCTGTCAGTATGACGGTTTGACAGTCAAACCGTACCACCGTACTACCGTCACACTGTACTACTGTACCATCGTCACACTGTACCCTTCGTGTTCTTTGTGGTTGAAAATTCATAAGTCCTTGAAAATAAGTCGCTTACATAGTCTTGCACAATCTTTTTCAGGCTAAAAAGGCCGTTTACATTGCCTTAATGCACGCCTGCAATGCGTCGATGTAAGCTTCATTTACAATAGATTCGACCTGCTTTGGGCCGGATGAGGTTGACATTGAGACGATGCGTCCCTGCAATGCGATAATGTAAGCCTGCAATACCGTATATGAGGCTTACATCACATCAAAACAGACCGATTAAGCCTAATGTAAACATTCAATGAAACGATGGCGGCTCAATCTAACACATTGTTAGTTCACAATGTCCCTCTTTTAAAACATCTCACTCTATAATTTGGTGCGGTAATTTACAATTAACAGGAAGGGCCAATTGCTTCAAGAAAATAATCACTTTATCCATAATTTTTTTGGCTGTCCGTACCGATGAAGACGGTCCCTATGAAATGTCCGCCGGCGGAAGCGAGACGGGTCAGTGCATTGATTATATCCGAGCGACGCGATACAAGTTCCCGCTCGACTATTATCGTACCATCTACCTGGCCTGAGAGTATTGCCGCATCCGCCACCGGCAGAACAGGGGGGCTGTCGAGCAGTATGATGTTGTAACTCTTGCGCAGCTTGTCAATACAGGTTTTGAAAGCTCCGTTGGCTATTTCCTCGAACTCCACATCATCTTCGCCCTGCTTTCCGGCAGGCACGATACTCAGTCCGGAAGTGTCCGTTGGGAATATGTGTTTCTTGTAAACAGACCTGTGATGCAGAGATTGGATAAAGCCGGATTCCTCGTAGAGGCCAAAGCGCCTGGTTAGAGTCTTCTTTTGGAAGTCCGCATCTATCAAGAGGACCTTCTTACCCGACCGGGCAAGACTCTTGCCCAGCATCATCGTAAAGGTCGATTTGCCGGTCCCTTCGGCGGCACTGGTAACAAGGACCGTAGTGCAGTGCTCACCATTGAGCCGGGACAATAATGCCGTCCGAACGATCCGGATAGATTCGATTGTGGCAGGGCTGATTTCGTTGACTGATGATCCTTCAGCAGGACCCACAGGTATGTATCCGAGGAACGGAACCTGCATTGGATAGGGCATGTCCCTGGGAGTATAAATGGCCTTACTTCTGCCGGCCCTCAGGTATGCCAGGCCGCCGCCCGCACCTAAGGCCATAACCAGCACCATGGCAGTGAACGCAGCTCGACGGTCGTTATAAGGCTGGGAGGAGGAGCGGGCCCGTGTCAATACCTCTATTGAGCCGGGTACGTTGCGTTCCATTGTCTTTTGATCCAGACGCTGGCGAACCGCGATGAATAACTCACGCTTGTGCTGCAGTGCGTTGTTCTCACTCACGAGCAATTGGGAGCTTTCGAAAAGCTCTGCAAATTCTAACTGCTGTTTTTTGAGCTCACCAGCCAGGAGCTGCTCCTCACGTTTCAACCGGGCCATTTGATACTCCAGGTATATCAATACTTCTTCATAAGAGAGGCTACCGGCTCCGGCGAATGTTGACGCTCCAGCCGGATTGTTTAGCCGGTCGCGCCGCTGCTCGTTCAGTTGCGTCTCTCGCAGTTGAAGCTGCTCTTCTGAGAACTCCAGTTCCTTTTCGAACCGAGCGGCATCCGGATGATTGGGTGTAAGCAAGCCGGTGGCAATATTGTGCCGCATGGTTCTTACATTAGCATCCAGCCTCCGCCATTCATCATCCTCGTAGTATTTTGGAGGCTTCTGCATCCTGTCGGTAGCAGCAGTCGGAACATCGTTGCCGTCATCGGTAATGTCTCGCTTCATATCCCATTCCAATAGAGCAATACTCTGTTGCAATAGGTCGAGACGGGCTTGTGTCTGGTCCAAACGGACCCTCTTACCGGAGATTAGTTCCTCCGGAGTACCCGTACCGAGCGTTCTGCGTAGCCCGGCGGCTACTATCTCTCGGCCAGAGATTTCGGTTTCCAATTTTTTGTACTCATCTCTCAGTTGGCTATAAAGCTTGTCTTGAGTTGCATCAGACATTTCCCCGATGTATCTTATATAGTGGCCCAAAACAGTATTCACAATAAGCTGGGCTTCTTTAGCGCTGGAGTCCATAAATGCGACGTCAATTATCTCGGTTTCCCGTCGAGGCCTGGCTGAAAGGGCATCTTTGAGCCTATCGATGGGAGAAGGCGGGTATCCGCGCAGTCGCGAAATAAGCGATTTCGGAGGCTTCTTGTACCACTGTGTCTCCTGGACTTCCGGCTGGTCCAACACACGTTGTAGGACTGCCGTACTGTTGATAATGGCAACCTGAGTATTCACGAATAAGTCATATAAGGGGATCTTTCCGCTTTCTTCTGTCTGGAAGACCAGATAGGGCATAATCGGCCGAACTCGTACTTCCGCCTGGGCTCGGTACTTGGGCACTACCAGTGTCCAGATAGCGGCAATAGCGGGAACGGCCACAATCACGAAAACTACCAGAATTGTCCATTTGAAACGGAGCATCGATTCTATGATATCGCCTACTGAAGGGACGGCTTGCGTGCTGCCTGCCGTCGTCATAAACTGAGCAGGCAATAATGTTGCATCGGCGACAGATATCCGCTTTTTAGCGCCCGGTATGATTTCTGCCGGCTGTGCCACTTCCTGGGGCTGGCTGGAATCGTCACTTGCCTGTATTAATGGCTCTTGAAGGTTTTTGTTAATTTCATTTGCCGGGTCCGGATTTGATTTAGTATTATCTTGCAGATTATCCACTTATCACCTCTTCTTTATCCAACTTGAATTGTTTCATTCAGGGTATCTATATCCAATTTTCTGAAGAAAGATTGCTACTTACTTTATGCTTATTGACTTTTTCTTTAGTGTCTCTAATACGAAGTGACTCAAATACACCTATCGCTTCAATCAGTCCGTTTGCCCCTCATCCGACATGGTTAAGTCAACCGTTTTTTCCCCTATAACTTGGAGAAAATAGGGAATCAGGACTTTTTGTATCCGCCATCTTTTATGTGGTTCACATATAAGACGGTACAGGAACTCGGTGCCGGTCATGCGAAAAATCTTCGGAGCTCGCCTAAGACTACCAGATGCGATATCGAAACTGCCCCCTACGCCCATGCAAATATTTGCATTGATAGCCTGCCAATTATTTTGGATCCAGTTTTCCTGTTTTGGTGATCCCATGGCTACGAACAAAAAGTTCGCTCCACTGGAATTTATCTGCTCAATAATCGTGTTTGAATCCTCGAAATACCCATCATGCCAACCTACAATCTTCAGGTCGGGATATCTCCTCTGCAGTTCCGCGCGTGCGGCAGTGTTGGATTGAGCGGAAGCCCCGAGCAGATAAACGCCCCATCCTTTTCTGGCCGCCTCAGAAAGAAGTCTGAAGAACAGATCACATCCGGTACACCGAACTATACTCTGTCCATGAAGTATCCTGGATGCGATCGAGACACCTACACCGTCGCAAATACCGACATCTGCTTGTTGCATAAGTTCCAGCAACTCCGGTTTGTGCCATGCGTGATAAATCTTGACAGGATTGATCGCAATCCACGATGATTTCGAACCCGACTCAATTATCTCTTCAACGCATTTGAGGGCTTGATCGTATGACTCGAAGGGTACCACTGGGATTCCCATTACGTTAACAGGTCTGGGAATATGTGCCAATTTTTCCAGAATCTGCTTATTTGTAATTGTCACATATGCTAAGGAATCTGTTTTTGTTCCATGCAAATGATCCGGTGGCGGGAACTCGTCCATCAATCGGCCTAACAGCATAGCCTGCTGGCCGCCCATTTCAAGGTGGCCATCTGCCAATATATCTACCCTTATTTCGTATTCCACTGCTCCATTTTCATTAAGTGGCAACCTAAGCTTCATAGTTCTGCCGGCTATTGACTTTCCTTTTGGCGCTTTCCATACGCATTCCTTCGAGTAACGGCCGTCTTGGCGATTCCACAACGCAATACTTTGAAAACGCATTTCTTTGCCCATGTCACATAAAGTATCCCACCAGGCGCCAAAAGACCTGGATTGACGCATCTTTACTTGGGCAATCTCAAAAATATGCCTTTCAGCCTTTACTTTACGTGCGATGGCCCAGTTACGTTTCAGGGCTTTTAGTATCTTGCGGAAACGGCTGGATTGCAGGCATGCGAACATTGAAAGCGATAATATTAATCCACACACCAGCAGCACAAACGACCAGCCGCCTTGTGCGGTTAACATAAGTATTCCGATGCAGGCACTAATAACTGTCACTGAATAAATGATTATAACAACTGTCATCTGACGCAAACCAAAATCCAATAAACGGTGATGCATGTGGCTCCGATCGGCAGCAAATATCGAACGCCGATCAAGAATGCGCCGACAAATGACAACAAAGCTCGTATCGAGAATTGGCATACACAATACCAGAAATGGAATCGCCAATCCTACGAGTGTGGAAGTCTTGGTTTGGCATATTATACTTCCGGCGCCGATCATAAAACCGAGAAATATCGATCCGCAGTCACCCATGAAAATCTTGGCGGGATGGAAGTTAAATATCAAAAAGCCCGTCACACTACCCAGCAGAGCCAGCATCAAAACCGCCATGGCCACTTGGCCGCTCCAAAGAGCTATCAGTACAATTGTACCGCACACAATGATTGCTACTCCGGCAGCAAGACCGTCCAATCCGTCAATGACACTCATACACACCGTTATCATTACGATCCAGAATATCGTAAGCGGCCAGGCAGCCAAACCGGTCTTAAATACAAATGACGTCCCGAGCGAAATTGAAGAAATGGTTGCCCCGGATGCACAAATCACCAGCGAGGCCGCGATAAGACATAGGAGTTTGATATAGCCTTGCACAGGATGCAGATCATCAAACAATCCCACTGCAAACATCAAACCGGCTCCTGCCAGTAGTGCGATAAATTCCATACGCGACTGGCGGAAAGATTGACCGATCTCGTTAGATAAAAAAAACACGGCCAGCACCAGAGCATATGTCGATACCACAAATGCAATACCACCTACACGCGGGATGGGGATCTCGTGCACCTTTCTCGGACCTGGGGTATCGAGCAATCGATACCACTTAGCCAGCCGCGAAATGATCGGCACCAGAAGCATTGCAAGTAGCAACGTCCCAAAGTAGACTGTTACATAGGTTTTCACTTGCTAATCAATCCGTTTTTCTTTTAAGGGTTTGTATGTTGAACCGCTTACTGTTAGCCAAGCCAATAGACTGTTGCATCGTTGGAACCTGTGCTCCGTTGTCCGTTGAGCCTCCTGTCATATCAGTTGCCCTCGACAACAACCTAATCTGTGCTCGAAAGCCGGTTTTCTCACTGGCTGTCTGTGTTGCATTCTGCTATAGCGACACCGTCGAGGATCTCCAGGATCATGCATCGGGCTGTTCAGATATCCCCAATGTCCCTATTATCCTCTTGACAACAGCAGTCGGGTAGACTCCGTCCCCGTGGGTTGCAGAAGAAAATCCCTGATAACCATCTATGAGACAATAACTTATGCGTGCCTTTAGACACGCTTGTCAACCACGGGCGGTCTTGGCTCTTGCGAAATCTATCACGATCAAGCCGGTGTTTTCGCACACTGCCCTCGCCATGCGCATATCTACAATGAATCAACAAACATCACATGCACCTCAAACCAAAAGACACACGAAGTACCTTTTATAAAACCATTTTTGGAGCTTCCGTGCTTTTCAGATAGAAATGCCTCTTCTTAAAGGGATGTATTTCATCACCACAACTCGCACCCCTTCATTTTCCTAACACTTTATATTAACACATTTTCCTGCATAAAGCAAGTTAAAACTGTGTTTTCTCTTCTTTTAGTGTCTCTTTGAAAGTGAGATCTACAGTCAATTTACATGGATTTTGCGCACTACGAACCACGTCATACATGAGTGGCCCTTTTTAAGCCATAACTTGTACGTCCGAGCTTTTTCGGAAGCGATGCCTCCTTGATAGGCATGATCTTATTCACCAAATTTTCATGCCTTCATCTTCCCAAACTATGATTAAACAATTATAACATTTGTTCCGGCAGGATGCTATTGTGGTAAATACGTATTTTTTAATACTTCCCCATTTTTAGATGAAAAAGCGGCCTTTCGTGCTAATATAGGTAATTTATCTTAAAAATAAGCTTGACATGCGGAAAATATTATGCTGTTTTTGGATCTTTTTACTGAGAATTTGGCAGCTTGTGCCAGTAGTCTCACCCCTATCCCGACTTGGCAGCGGATTGGTCAATCCCACAGTGGCACTTCGCCTGACAATATCCATCAGGTTATTGGCGCAGAGTTTTTCCAAAATCCCCAATCTGCAATGGTTGTTGAGGTTTGTCTCGATATCATTGACGGCTAATAAGGATTGCTGAAATGTCAGATTAGCCATCTGGGACAGATGGCCACCACCATCTGTTCCATAAATTCCAGTAGCTATACCCCTACCTTGTACCTGTAGGAAATCTACATGCAACTCAGGAATGTAAGACTTCTATTTGAAAATATTTCCGTACCTGAAAACCAGATGCAGCCTGACATCGACTTAAGTATATTCTTGACTTTATAATACCGAAAAATGTATAATGGATAAGGTTTGACATGGCTTTCTGTGAGATTATAGACACCTACCTTGTAGTATCGATCAGCCAAGACATTTTTTGATAAAAAAGAGCAGGTAGAAAGATGATAAAAAGTATAAGAAGTACTTCAAGACACTTTTGCCTCTGGAAGATCCTCACAAGCTTACTGACACTTTGCCTGACTTTGAGCATTTCATTGTCAGTGGTATTTGGTGTGCCTGATGACCCCAATCAAGGAGATGTTCCTGATGAGCCGATACCGACTGAGCCTCAGACAGATCCCAATACTCCAAAAGAAAAAACCATAGACATGGGAAATGGCATCATAATGGAGTTTGTTCTTATTCCTGCAGGGGAATTTGACATGGGTTCTCCCACAACCGAGAGAGACAGGGACAATGATGAAGGTCCGGTTCATCGAGTGAAAACAAGCAAACCGTTTTATATGGGTAAATATGAAGTTACACAGCAGCAGTACTATGTTGTCGCGAAGAGTAAACCCAGCAAATTCAAGCAAGAGGGTCGGCCTGTAGATAGCGTATCATGGAATCAGGCAAACATATTCTGCAGTAAGCTTAGTGAGATCAAAGGCGGCTCCTATCGATTGCCTACAGAAGCTGAGTGGGAATATTCGTGTCGAGCCGGTTCTCAAGATAGGTTCTACTTCGGTGATGATCCTAAGTACTC
>Ga0307376_10001847_pt1 | contig 21818 bp, 50 predicted proteins | sample TR2MG_FD_202536 | JGI IMG/M metagenome (GOLD analysis project Ga0307376, IMG submission 202536) | Soil microbial communities from Risofladan, Vaasa, Finland - TR-2 | ecosystem: Environmental > Terrestrial > Soil > Coastal area > Acid sulfate soil | place: Finland: Risofladan, Vaasa | collected...
TCATTGTTGTAAACATTTTGTATTCCCTTTTTTAAGTTTTCTCTTTTCTTATCGTATATATATTATACCACATAAAACAAAATTTATCAATAGAAAAGATGATACTGCTCACTTTGTTTCGGTTTGTTATGAACCTGGGAATGATTAATGAACCTGGGAATGATTAATGAACCTGGGAATGATTAATGAACCTGGGAACCACACAATCATTGAATCTGCATGTAGCGAAAAGGGACTGCTTGCACTTGTCAAGCAATCCCTTTTATTCGGGGTTATATTAACAGGAAAAATCTTTAATAACAATCCCGTTCAGCATTAAAACACATTGTCTATTGAATGCTTCTTTAAAGGCTTTTTTTCTGCAAATAGTTTCTTCTGAATAACAACACATTTCATCAACTATCGTATACATGTTTACCCCTTATTGATTTTTGTAAGATTTATATTTCCGATAAGTCAATCTGTGAAACGGCTTTTAAAATTTCATCTTCTGACGGTTCCGGCTCTTCTTTACTTTCGGGAATAACCACATTATCAAAATTTGACTTTTCCTCGAAAATATGCCCGCATACTTCACAAACAGAAACATCTCCCCATTTTACCGTATTGTCAATTGTGCAATCATCTCCAGAAATACGATCAGGCATCTCCATCGCATCTTCCCATGTCGGGAAACGTGATTGGCCACAACAGGAATTTACCGGAAACCTTTTATTATACTGATCTTTACTTTGGGAAAACATAATAATATTCCCCTGAAAAGATTTTTCAGTTTCACCGGATTTATTATACCGTTTTCTACCCTCAGCGCCATAATACTTTTCATTTACTCCTCTGTCAATGCTTTCAGATAATAGAGTACCCATAAAAACACCCCTTTGTTAAAAGTTAATCACTATAAAAATCAAACCTTAAATTATTCAATTCTTCGCATGCATAGTCTTCTATATTCATATCGTTTTCTATATCTTCATCAGGGAATAAATTAAATGTACTGTAATTACTTATAGTTGCAATAGGCTTTTTTAATTTCTTTGGAGGGTCATTAAATAAATTGCCATTGGTACATTCATCACATATACCTTTATAAGTTGCGCAACCTTCACAGGCTTTATATTTCATTTTCTTTGCCATTATGCACCCGTAACAATAATTGAAACTATCAAAGCAATAAAACCTATAAATGGAAATATAACCTTCCCGGCAATCACTGAAAACTTTATTATAGTAGTAATATTAAACATTATATTTTCCCTTTATTAGGTTTTCGTTTTCTTATCTTGTATATATATTATACCACCAAAACCAAAATTTATCAAGTAAAAAGATGATACTGCTCACTTTGTTTCGGTTTGTTATGAACCTGGGAATGATTAATGAACCTGGGAATGATTCCAAACCTGGAAACTTATGATTGTGTGTCAGACATAAGAAAAGGCACCTTTCGAGAGGTGCCTTTAAGGATTAATGGGAATACTCTTTTATGTATCCCTGTTAAAATGTTAATCCATAAACTCTGATAACATACGACCAGAAAAATACATATCTCTTTCAATAGGCAAGCCTAGCCCGCCGCGGACTGTCAGCAATTCATTTAGGGTAAAATACCCTAGTTCCTTTTCATGCCCATCGACTAGCCCGAAAAAAAGCCAGTCATCCCCTTGCTTTTCACCTTCCAAAACATACCAGGTCCAATTTGAGTCAGGAGTAAAAAACTTTACTACAATCTCCCTTTTATCCTTTGGAGCGCCATCGGTAGCATAAAGAGCGGGCATTTTTTTGATGATTTCTTGTGTAAGTAATTTCATGCTTTCCCCTTTTTAAGGTTTTCTGTTTTCTTATCCTATATATATTATACCAAAAAAAACATAATTTGTCAACACAAAAAACATCTTTTTTAAAAAAGTTTTTAACGATTGATTTTCTATGATTGTGTGTAGTACAAAGGAAAAAGCCCATTGCAGGAGACCGGATATCCTAACAAAGGACTTTTATTAAAAAGGGGGTTATTATCTGTAATATGCTTTTCTAATATCTTCAGGGGCCGAATTTTTTTCGATGAAAATATCCCCTTCCTTTTCAATGTTAATAGTACCATCTTCCGCAACTATCGTAAATTCATTTATACCTAATACTTGATTAATTTCTAAAAGAGTACCAGGCATCCTGTTATTCTCTGTATGGAATTCCATAACTTTCCCATCGAATGCCTCAGGACTTCCCGGTTTTTGCTCTGGGGCCTCCGCCAGTGCCAGTGCAATCTTTTCTACTGTCTTGCGCTTACTGTAACTCATTGGATACAATTTTAACATACTATCCCCTTTTTAAAAATTTATAAGATTTCCGTTCTGCTTTATTTGCAATACGCTTACCTGATTTCTTCAGGTGTTTGGCCCATTCCTTTGTTCCTATCTTCATTGTCCCCTTTTTTGCCATTGCCTTTTTTCCCCTTTTTAAGATCTTCTCTCCTCTTCAATTCCATACTACAATAACAGATTTCATCGGCATAATACCCGCAATTAGGGTTAAAATCTTTTTGCCGATCAATAACTTCTTTGCATTCCTTAATAATGTATCTTAAAGTATCATCATCGTATTTTTTTACCTTTTTTTGGTATTCTGTATGATCCATCACTTTTGTCGGTGCCATGCTTTCCCCTTTTTAGGTTTTCTGTTTTCTTATCCTATATATATTATACCAAAAAAAACATAATTTGTCAACACAAAAAACATCTTTTTTAAAAAAGTTTTTAACGATTGACAAACAGGGAAAATATTAACAGGACAATTGATGATTGTGTGTCTGCAAGGTTGTAAGCCCCCACAAATAGCAAGGGCTTTTTTAATTATTCGTATGTAGGTAAATCTTCAGGGAGAATATCCCCATCATTAATACAACTTATTAATGTCTCTTTCAAATAGTCGGTACTTTCGGAATCATAACAGGCCATTCCGTTACCTTCCAATAGTATAACAATTTGTTCCCGACTTAACCAATTAATTGCCGTGTGTACTTTTTGATCCATGATTTTACCCCTTAAATAGGTCAAGGTGGCATTCCGTTAATTCATTATTAATATGCATTGCAGAGACCCATACATCATCAACTTTAAAGTCAAAAAACCAATGAGTCATCCGGTCATCGCTCCAATATATAACCTGTTCCTGTACTGCCTTTTCGATTTCTTCAGTTAATAGTTCCGGCTGCTTACTTGTTATTACCATTATTTTATCCCCTTTTCTTCAAGTGCCTTTTTCCCTGCAATCCTTTTATTTTCAAGAATACTATTTACCTTTTCCAATTGTTTTTGCCTTGACAATCCAGATAAACTATTGGCAAGGCGACGGGCTTCACCCATAGAAGCACAACTATTTTTAAATATCCTGAATATATCTTTTTGGTCTAATGGTTTATTATCCATTTTATTTAACCCTTTGCTTAATCGTATCTAAAAGCCCCTTAATAACTATAGGAAAATTAATATCTACATCGAGTAACAATGCAACATCCATCGCCTTCAGGATAATGTCTATTGAGTATGAGCCTATGTATTCAGATTGAACATACAGGCTTAAAGTACCCTTTGAAGGGCTTAAAGCCGTTTGTGCCTTATAATTCCCGTTTGGTTCAGATCTAACCTCATAACGATCATACTGCCTGATTATAAAGTCCCTTGTCTCGCTTTTCTGTAACCATTTTTCATATGCTGTATTATCCATACTTACCCCTTTTTTATTTTTATTCCTATGATATAATTATACCATAAAAAACAAAGTTTGTCAATAAGAAAAAGATGTTTTTCTAAAATAATTTTTTCCTACCTGGGAACCACACAATCATGAAATATGGTTTACAAAAAGAGAACCACCTGACAGTCTCCAGTATGTTAAGTGGTTTAATGTTTATCACACTTTAATACTTACATCTCTTATATGATCAGTCCCATCACGTTTAACAATATCAATAAAATGCTTTGCATCTTGCGCAGGGACAAGAAACCGACCACCACCACAACGAACTAAAAGTAATTGCATCCGATTCTCTTTTATTACTTCCGATAAATCAGCATCGGTAATAAATCCCATATTTTCATCAAGTGCTTTTTTTATAATACTCATGTTTACCCCCTTACCAGAAAACTATATTGTTAAAAAGTCCTGCCTGAACAATGCAATCAGCAACATCACTATCCCCTTTTTTAAATATATATATGCCCGAAATTAGGGCACCCTTCAGCAAAAACTATTTTTACATGATATTCTGTTAATATTCTTTTTACCCATTGTATTATTGTTCTGCGTTCACTACCCGACTTTTTAATATTACCATCACTATTAGTGAAAACAGCATGATACATACCACCATAATAATCAACATATACAACTTTCAAAGTATCAATATCATATTTCCTTTTTTTCATACTATCCCCTTTGTTTTTCTTATCCTATATATATTATACCAAAAAAAACATAATTTGTCAACAACTTTCTGCATCTTTATAAAAATAATTTTTGCCAACCAGAAACCACACAATCATGGAATCTGCATGGCAAGAATGAAGTCCTGCAGGATGAATTTATCCGTTTCCTGTAGGACATTTTTAGGGGATATGATTATTTAATTTTTGGGTAATATACCCCATCTGATTTATAATACCAATATTTTTCTGGTGCTTTTTCAATCCCGCTTATATCATGGGAAAAATGATTTATTTCTGCATATAATTTCAAACTATCAGGAGTTATACTGATACCAGTATAAACCCATTTAGCGCCCTTACTTTCAAAAGTGATATACATGGGTCTATCATATCTATCATGTGAATAAGGTTCCCCCATTTGTACCATTTTACCGTTCATAGTCACAGGAGGAAGGCATCCTATAACATGATCCATTATTGATTCATCGACATCATCCCCGACTTGTAAAAATTTTGTCAGGCTTAACCCCGATCCGTTCCACTGTTCCATTGTTTTCATACTATCCCCTTAAATATTGTTTAACTTGATTCTTATTTACTATCTTAAAATAAACTCTCAATAAATGAGTGCTTTTATCTTTTGTATTATACCATAGCCCGGCGACGTGTTCCCCCTTCATTTTAAAATCGTTATATACTGTAAATTCATTTTCTAAAAGTGTATACCTTAACCTTTTTCTTTTAAGCCTTTTTAAAAGATATCGTTTAACCTGTATTATATCTGATACCTTAATCATCCTTTTATATCTCCTATTGTATATTTTACCACATAAAACTAAATTTGTCAAGTAAAAAAGCATCTTTTTTAAAAAAAGTTTTCAGGACTTGAAAAGGAAACTAAACCCGAAACGGGGAAAGACTCAAACTCAACCAGATGCAACCATCGATCAATCCGACACAATCCTTTCTGTGAATACCTATACGACATTACTCTATAGACTTATATTGACCTGCTAACCACCTCCAAAACCTGCCTAAAATGAATCACAACTAACTATTAATCGCCCCTATGACTATTCAACGAACAAAAGAAACCAGAACATCGAGCATCCGATCAATCCGACACAATCCTTTCTGAGATGACCTACTCTGTGATACTCTATACGGTCTGTATTAGCCCCATTGAAGCCCGTAGAACCAGTTTAAAAACAATTAGCCTATGAAGCATCGAGCATCCGATCAATCCGACACAATCCTTTCTGAGATGACCTGAGTCAATCTGACCGGATAAGGTCAATTTGACCGGTCATTTTGACCCGTTTGATATTCTGTTCTATTATGAAACGAAATTGAAAATGATGATTGTGTCTTGACAGCGAAGGATACCCCGACCAATTGGACCGGTCAAGGGTTATCTATTAAAAAGGGGGTTATATACAACAGTGTTTATACTTCTTACCACTCCCGCAATTACAGGACTTATTTCTGGGATACTTCTTTGATTTTACTGGAGGAGGTAATTTCTGTACTTCCCTACCTAGCGCCATTCTGATTGTATAAATCATTTCCTTAATCATGCCTTTTCCCTTTCGATAAAACGATAATTAAATATAACGAGCTTGCCAGAACTGACAAGGAACTATGCACAACATTTTTTATACTTCTTACCACTTCCACACGGGCATTTTTCATTACGTCCAACTTTCGGTATCACTTGAATAGGTGCAGGAACTAACATAATATCACCTGTACTCTTTTTCGTGTATATTTCCTGTATCCCGTATTTCTTTTTCCCATTGCATATATCAAAGAAAAGATCGGCAATTTCCGGATCGGTTTCTTCAATAGGTTTAATATCTATTCCCATTGCGTCAATCATTATTTATACTACCATATCTTCAAGGTGATAAAATTCAATTTCGGTTACTCCGTTATACTCACACGCTTTTTCTATACGGTCATTATAATTATACACGGCTTCTATAATATCAAAGTCATCTTTTGAAACGTTACATATAATTAGATATTCGCAATCCTGACTATCAAATGATAAATCACATTCAGGTACAATATTACCGACTGCATTTAAATACATTGTTCCATCGATTACACCATCGGTTATATCCTTACTATGTATAGATACTTCTTTCCATGCACCCCAACTGTAAAAAGCCCGTCCCTGATTAAGTAACTGTTCAACTGCTAAAGGGTAATTTTTTCTATCCTTTGCACTCGCAAATTTAAAGGCTTCTAATTTAAGAGTATTTTCTATATCAACTTCATCATGAAACTTATCATTAGAATACTGCAACATACATCCTTCAGAATAATCACAATATACGTATAAGTCCATAACTGCAATTATAAAATCCTTGCTTACTTCTTTGGCATTGGTAGCAATATAGAAACTACCTATATACACATTATGTTTTTTTGCAAGTCTTATTACTGACTGTATTTTTTCAGGGACTATAGAAGGCTCTCCACCTGTAAGAGTCAATTCTCCTATCCTATCAACACGCTTAAAAACATTCTCTATATAACTATCTTCAATATCTATACATTGAGCATCCCCACGCATACAATGAGAACAAGACATATTACAGCGGCGTGTTAACTCTATAACTAAATTGCTAATTTCTACCCTTTTCATACTATCCCCTTTTTAAACTTTTCCTATCCTTATATATTATACTACAAAAAACAAAATTTGTCAACTACAAAAAGATGTTTATTCAATAAATTTTTGCCGACTCTCCGACCACACAATCTTCGTTTACCGGCAAGGCAGGACAAAGAAAAAGCCCCTGACTCATTTGTCAAGGGCTTTTTCTAAATTTTCAATGTGCTTACTGCCCCCCACTGGCTTTAGTGCACTAGTCCAGTCCGTCCCCTCAAGGGCGGTAGGTTTGGGAGTGGTTCGGTCATACCGTGTATTTTATCCCCGTTTTATTCCATGAAAGATTGTATACGGTCTTTCACAGCATCCACTGTTTTGATAGTTGAACGTCCCCTATTTTGAAGGGCAGTACACACACTGTTTTAGTTTTAATGTTTTCTTATCGTAATTAAAGTATACCACTAAAACCAAAGTTTTTCAAGTTAAAAGATGATTACTGTTCACTTTCTTTATTAAACTCAAGCCATACGGTAACGGCTCTATACATTGGACCACTCAACATTGACTTAAACAATACTATTCTTATACTTTACATAACGGGAATAAAACGATAGACTTATAAAGAAGATAAAAAACAAAATTAATAAAACTACAAAACCGACACAATCATGGATTCTACTGTTAAAACGAAAACAGCCGATGCAATCAACTGTTTTCTTGTTTGTCAATTAATCTAAAATAATACCCGTCATTTGTGCGCATTCATTTTGACTTTTTGTATACTCAATATCAGTATTCCATTTTCCTTCACTGTCTTGATATGATACAATATCATGCGAGTATACACTTCCCATCTCGGTATATATCCCGTACACTTCACACATACGAATATTGCCCCGCTGATTATCTTTTATAGTTGCCTCCCAGCCGTTACGTAATTTTACCCGCACACCTTTTTTAAAATCATTGGTTTTCACGTTTTCCCCTTTGTTAAGGTTTTCTTAATCCTTTAATTGTTTTCTTTGTTATGTTTTCCCAGCCATCATTATCACAAAAAAATATTTCATTGTCATATACTACTATATCACCCACAGACATTGAGGTATGCTTTAAACCCAAAACCCGTATTAATGGTTTTGCTTCACCGTTACGACTCCATACCTCACCCTGAAAGTATGTAAAAATTTCTTCCAAATCAATTGTACTACCCGACATTGTAGGCCTATCAATCGAGCTTGCAGGATATACAGCAAGTAATGTATGTGTATCTTTTAAATCCCCTATTGATAATTGATTTACAATATTTTCTTTATGTTCCAATAGAAAATCAAGGCCCATATTTAAATCCCTGAATAATTCACTTTTCATATAATAAATTAATGCTGTTTTCATACTATCCCCTTTATTTAATTTTTTCTCTCATATTATAATTATACAACTAAAAACAAATATTGTCAAGTTATTTCTTTTCAAATGGTAAAATAAATATTCGAGTAAAACAAAAGATGACACACAATCATCGATTCTACAAAGCAAGAAAATCAATATTGTTTTTATTGCCTTGTATTTTAATCAATGAATAAACTATCTATTTCCCGTATATCATTTTTATTAATATCTTCTTTCCCCTTGCCCGTTAATAATTCCTTTTCGCTGTCAGTCCATAAAGATTGTTTTTTCTCAATAATCGGTATCACTTTTGATTTATCACTTTCAATAAATCCACATTTTGCACAAATCAAAACAGCATTATTTTTACTATCCCCCCATAATACCATATTAGAACTACAACAGGCCCGTTTAAAATACCTTTTATTGTATTGTACTCCATTGGTAGCAAATAATATTAAATTGCCTGTAAAGTCCTTATTTTGATTTTTAGCACTACTATTATATTTCATGCTATCCCCTTTTTAATATTTCAATAGTTTTATTACTTGCCTTAATACGGGCTTGTATTTTTTCTTTTTGCTTCTTTGCTTCTTTGGTCAATTCCCTTATTTCTCTAGTAAGTTTTATTAAATCCTTCGCGCTCATAATATCCCCCGTTTTAATGAATACCGTTAAGCATTGACAATGCTTTCCCAAAAAAGAAAAGATATCCTGAATATAAGCTCAATATTGCAATGATCCATTTAAACCGGACAATTAAATCCCATGTTAAGCTCATTATAGTTTTAAGTAAAAACATTGTTATATCCCCTTTTTAAAATTCGTTTTTATTATCGTAATATAAGTATACTATAAAAAACAAAATAAGTCAAGTAAAACGAAATTTTACTGCTCACTTTGTTTTTAATTGCTTTTTATGTTGACAAATTAAAGATTTTTGGGTAAATTGTTATTAAGATAAGAAATATAATTTACAAATGGTAATTTACAAATGGTAATTTACAAATGGTAAAAATTTTACTTTACAAAAAGAGAATTAATTATGTTTATTAAGCAATATCTATGCCAACATCAACATATTTATAGTTATCCACATGTTAATAAAACGTTGACAAAATGTGGATAACCAGGAATGGGGGGTTCCACCAATAGTTCGGCCTGTATATACCCCCTTATGAACTGTGTCGCCGTAGATTTTCAGTCGGCAAACTCTACAGCGAAGCCTTCCGATTTCAACACTTTATTGGTATAAAGGAAGTCACCATAATAACGATAGACAACATGTTCCGGAACCATACTCCGGTTTTCTCCTGCATTAATAGCATTGGATATTCTCCTGAAAGCCTCCTCAGGTTCTACTTCAAATACTACCGCCTTCAAGGTACATTCAGGTAAACTTTTTAACAGGTTTTTCCGGTGTAATACATCAAGATTAGTAGAATCAAGTATAACATTAAACCCTGAATTAAGAGCGTCTATAATTCTACTATACGCTTCCTTCCATGCTTCTATATTAATACTCTGATCTGATATATCCCCCGTAAGTTCTTCTCTTATCTTATCAGGACATACTACTATATGAGTATCGGGCTTATGTTTCTTTAACCATGTAGATTTTCCACATCCAGGTATTCCGATAAACATTACAAATTCAGGTATCATTGACGGGCATTCCTTTGCTTCTCGACTAGTGTCTTATAACAACTACCACTACAAGAAAGATGTTTCCCGTCATGCATTGTATGGCAATTAGGACATTCTTTTTTAGGTTTCTCCCGTACCCTTGTTGTTATCCCTCCTCCAAACATACTGGGATCCATAGCCATAGCCATTGTAGCCATCATTACAGCCATTGAACCCATTTTACTTTTTCTCATTATAGTCCTCTCGATAATACGTTACTTCTATAATGTAACAAGTTTTCCTAAATTTGTCAACATTAAAATTCATCTTTTTTAAATTCCGGTTTCACACCCCCGAGCGCACTTGCTCACAAAAAAATTCTATCAACAGATCGGCGGCGCGTACTAACTTAATTCGTTAATCCGGTCAATAATTTTCCCACAGCTAGCCATCTTTAATTCAGGATCTTCTCTCATAAAAGGACCAACTTCACCGGCTAATTTGAAAGCCAATGGCTCACCAAAATTCTCACCTTTTTTAGTAAACTGTATAATATGCCGGTACCCCTTTTCCATAAGTTCGGTCAAGATTTCAAGTTCTGTTTTAGGCATTTTTATCCTCTCTTTTTTTTATGCTTACACAAGGGCCTGTATACTTTTCATCCTGCTTTTTGGCCGCATAATACGCTACTGGATTTGTCTGTAAAATAAACTGCTTATGGAAATAACGATGAACAGTGTTATTTTCAAGAGCGTTTATATACTCCTGTGAAATTTTTGGCTTTTCTTTTTTATTGCTCATATCTATAACTTAAAACAAAAAACTAAATTTGTCAACAACAAAAATAATATATTTTGCTGACACCAGAACCACACAATCATCGATTAATCGGCGACGCGTAATAACGAAAAGACCGGGAGGGGATGTCCCGGCCTTTTCAAGAGGATAAGAAAGGGTTTTACGGATTACCCCAAACCGAGATTTATCTTGTCATATAAGCTATATACATAAAATGCTTACCGTTATAAATAGATATTGTATATAGATTAGGGTTTGTTAAACCACCTAATGCACAAAAGCCCTTATACGTTAATTGTTTTCCTGTATTCATATTCATCCCCTTTGTTTTACGTTTTTACTTCTTAATATAAATATACCAACAAAAACTAAATTTGTCAACTAATTAATAAATTTTATCGCTTTCATATTCAAATACTGCGACTTCTGCCTGAAAATATATCCCACCACCAGCACATGCCCCATTATGCCCAAAAGTCCAGAACGTTTTTAATCGCGTTTTACCGGTAAATTTAAACTTCCCAGAATCTTTTTCAGAAAAGAAATAACCGCCAGAAGTAGAAAACCAAAACTTTTTATTACTCTTCGATGAAAAATCAACATATACACCAGGCTGGACGCAAACATGATAACCGTATTCACCCAAATAATTCACATCATCGAGGTGTCCTTTTTCATAGGTCTTTTCATCACCCTTACACACCACAATAACACCAGCCTTAAGAGAATCCTTTAACTCACTTTCAAGCAGTGCCTTTAACCCGTTAATCTTATCAACATCGGTCTGGTTTACGCCATGATCATTATTGTAAGTATAATTTGCTTCTTTTAACTGTTCTGCTGTATACATATTATCCCCTTTGTTTAGTTTTTATCACCCTACTATACAAGATACTACAAAAAAATCAATTTGTCAACTAAAAAATAAATTTATAACTATTTATTTTCAAAAATCTTTTTCTAACGACCACACAATCATCAATTTATTGGTAGTACGCAATAGAAAAGACAGGGAGGGATATCCCAGTCTTTTCAAGGGCAATTTTCTGTAAAAAATAGTTGACAAATTAAGTATTTTATGTTAAGTTATAGGTAGGCAAAAATTGCCTATAAAAATTTTACTTTACAAAAAGAGAATTAATTATGTTTATTAAGCAATATCTATGCCAACATCAACATATTTATAGTTATCCACATGTTAATAAAACGTTGACAAAATGTTGATAACCAGGAATGGGGTTCCCACCAATAGTTCGGCCTGTATATACCCCCTTATGAACTGTGTCGCAATGGATTTTCAGTCGGCAAACTCTACAGCGAAGCCTTCCGATTTCAACACTTTATTGGTATAGGGGAAAGGGTTTTATGGATTACCCTAAACCATGATTTTTTATTCGATATTACTTCTATTCATCGTCTAAATCTTCGATTAATTCCCGCGATCTTTCTTCGCAACAATATTCACGGCAAAACTTTTCGTCTTCAAGAATGAAGTGTTCTTCAGGTAGAATATCTCCACAGCGATCACACTTCGGAAGTGTTTCCCATCTTTTGTTTGCCCATTTAATTAATTCCTCGGGGCCGTCACCTTCAAAGGGTATTGTCATACCACCAGTAGACCCATGACCGATATTAACAGTTAATTCGGGAGCGTCATTACTCCACTGCTTCGCGATTTCTATAGCAGATTTTACAGCTTCACGGGGGTCCGTGTACTCTTCACCTTCTCCATCATACTTTTCAACAAGCATATCAGGATTAGCATAGTCACAACCGCCCTGAGCGATCTCAACCATGTACTGGTCTTCTGGTTCAACTCCCCAGTAACTTTGACGTGATACAAACCATTTCATATTATCCCCTATTCGTTTATTTCCCTTATTTCAAGATTATACTCATCTTTTTTAATCCACGTTTCAAAAAATTCCTTAAACTGTTCAGGTGTAATTTCCTGCCTCATTGTTCCACAATATGGAAGAAAAGGAAGTTTTTGATAATAATGGCTATAATACTTCCCTTCCTTAGAACTCAGTCCAAACCAATACGCCGTTTTCTGTCCGCCGTGATAATCATATTTTACCCAGTGGAAACGTACATTTGTTGTTACTGTGAGTTTTTTCATTTTATCCCATTTGTTACTTGTTTGTCTCTACTTATAAATATAATGCAAAAACATCAATTTGTCAACAACTAATTTTTAATTAAATCATTTTTATTATAACGTACAGAGATAGGACTCCCATCGCCCCACTTACAAAGACATATATAATTATCATGCTCAATAGTTCCGTCTTTCCTTTTTACGTTATCTTCGGCCGGATCAAGTGCGGTATCCCAAAAAGGAATTTTTAACTCTAAATCCTTACCGGCATATTGACGGGCATATCCCAAAGGCTCAACCATTTTAAACATCTCATCAGCCTCAGGGAAAAGCGTCTCCACGCTACAATCAACAGGTAATTTCTTCAGGTTTATCATTTTTCATCTACCCTTTTATTTTTTCTTTCTTCTCGAACAAAGTTAAACGCTTTTTCCAAACTGTCATCGCCCCTGAATATAGGATATCCAAAACCTTCTTCAGTGTATCTATCCATATCCATATCAGCGCCCAACTCTTTTAAACGTTCGGCTTCAGATTCAGGATAAATCAAATCTACTAAAGTTAGGTGTCTTTGTTTTTTCCCCCAGTGTCTAGGCATAATTGTTTCATCATGTACCCTTACACCACAAGGCAAAGGATAAACATCACGACAATTTTCATTACCACTACCCCATCCACAGGTATATTCAGATATTACCGTTTCTTCCCATTCCTTATAACTTATTTCTTTTTGTTTGACCATAGTATAAATATACTCCAAAAAACTAAATTTGTCAACTAAAAAGTCATCTTTATTTACAAAAGTTATGAGACCGTTCCCGTCTATCATCATTAACGTTATTATGGTAAGTATCCTTACAATTCCCCTTACCCTTATTAGAGCAAAATTGAGTTTGATAGGACTTCTTTAGTATCCTTCGAGCACAACAGGCACACCGGATAGTTGTACCGATTGCAGCCCGTTTATTGTCATGATATCGGTTTATCATTGCATTAAGAGACCGACAATACGCCAATTCCTCCTGCTCTCTACAATAATCATCGGCACCACCGTCCGATTGAGATTCCAAATATTCTGCTTCACTCATATTATTATATTCCCCTTATAACGACAAAAGTATAACGGCTTCAATAATCATTAAAGCAATCCACATCATACTATTGCCCTTTATTTTTTTAGCAATAACTTTCTGAATGTCCCTTACTGCTTTTTCACACTGACCGACAAGGCATCCATGAGAAGTTAACTCCATAACGATAGGGGCTAAATCCTTTGACATTGCCATAAGCCTTGATTGAGTTCCACTATCTCCTCTATTGTCCATTTTTACCTCAATTCATAAATTGTAATTGCATTACCTTTTACCTTATACTGATAAATAGTATTCGGTATCTCAAAGGAAAATCCAAACGGTTTGTTAAATGCCCGACAAAAAGAGCACATCGGGAAAAGGTCTTTAAATTCCTTTTTCATAACCTTTTCATATTCGGCCCAATCTTCATACTCTTTTTCTTCCTGCCATCTATCCTGTAATGAGAATATGAATTCCGCTAACCCTTTATTATATGCTATTAAATTTAAAATCTCTTTTCTGTTTGCCATTTTTATTTTCTCCTCTCACTATATAATATAACACACAAAACTAAATTTGTCAACAGAAAAATAATATATTTCGGGAGAACCACACAATCATCGATTTGATAGCAGCAAGCAATAAAAAAGGCCGGGTGTTGCTTCCCGGCCTTTTCAGGGGATGGGGGCTTGGGTAGGCCCCCGACACGGATAATTTTATTTAACGAATCCTTTAAATTCCCAGTTATCACAATAAAAGAGATATTCAAGGGCATCATAATAACTTTTTATTGGATCAGCATCACTATCTATTTCCTCATTTTCTTCAAATATACCTTACATAAAACTGATAAATTCATCTTCACCTTCAAAAGTTTTTAAACCATTCTCAAAATGGCTAATAATCGTTTTCATTACTTCCAGTCCTTACTAAAGATTATAGGTACTGCTATTGTATTCTGAAACGCTGGTAATTCATTTTTCAAAGCCTGGTCAATCTTCTTTCTTGTATCAATATCACTTGTCCACGTTACAACCTTTGGTTGATTACTCCAACCGAATTGATTTGCTTGCCTTACGTTCTTACCACCATTTACCTTAACAATTGCCTGTATAGCCGGTACATCGTAAGGACTTCCAGAAAATGCACAACTCCAATGTAAATAATATCTTGTCATATTATCCCCTTTGTTTTTCGTTTCCCGTGCCATACTATAATAATACTACAAAAACCTAAATTTGTCAACTAATTATTTAAGATAATTTCATTTAGTCTATCGAGGTCTTTTTTAAATATGGATTCAGGATTTTGAGCATCATCATCACCGTAATATAAGGATATATAATTCCAGTCTTTAAAATTCAACATATCAGTAAGCCCATAAGGTACTACCCTTGTTAATTCGGTACTGACACCACAGGCAACCATCTCTTCAGCAATCTCTTCTATGGTATCAAATGAATCATATTCGGCTGTATCGCCTAACCTTAACCATAACCTTTTAGTCTTCGACATAATGAACCCCATCATCATCCATAAAATTACCCTTAACTTGATCTATAGGCAACTTATAAACTTTACCCGTTTTATTGTCTTTCCCCAAAATAGGATATACTGAACTTCTCTGTTTACAACCGACAATTTCAAGTGTTAAAGCCTTAAACGTATTACGGGCTTTAAACTTTCTACCAAAATCTGAAGGTTTCAAGTCATACCGGATACAATATCTATCCCAATTACTCTTTGCTACTGCATTACCACCATTCTCACCATTCACACCATTCATAGCCCAATTGGTTACTATCCTAATAGTGGTATCTGTATATCTCATACTTCCAACTTCAAAGGATATATCATGCTTCTCACTGACAGCCTTTAAAGCCTGTTCAATGTCCTTTTGGATTAACCCTAATGAATGTTTATTGAATTTATCCATGCCCTTATCTCCTTATTCCCATGCTTGTATAGACATACCTATGCATTCTTCCAATGCTTCTTTATTTTTTGGTTTATTGCCCTTACGATACTTAATCCATCTACTGTCAACTTTACCCTTAATAAATGGGGGCTTACATTTAATGGTTACATTAGGAATAAAACATACTTCACAATGAATCAAACCGTCCGACTCATAACTATTAAAATCTGTGAAAGTAAATTCCGTATCATTATCGTTATGTACACATTCTATTATTTTGCTTTCCATTGTTTTTATCCCTTCTTTATCCATACATACAATGTAATACAAAAAACTAAATTTGTCAACAATAAAAATGATATATTTCGATTCCCAACAAACCACACAATCATTGATTATGCTTAACAAAGAAGAAAGGGAGAGCGATTTCTCGATTTCCCTTTCTGTAAAGTTATTGTTTACTTATGCGATTTCTGACTCGAAAGCTTCGTCGTCTGAAATTGCAACAGCATCTACCCATGTATTTAAGGCGTTTTTGTCTTGTTCGTCAAGAAAACCTTTGCGCACATAAATTGTTCCGTCAAAAACGACTTTAATAATGCCGGATACTTTAACGCTATTCACAAGTAAAACCGTATCTTTCTTAACAGGGAGGAAATTATCAAGCTCACTTTTTGAATATTCGCTGATTTCCTCACCATTGGCATAATGGTAATACTTTTCACTATATTGCTGGTTTGCGTTGAGATACGTTATACGCAGATAAAAACGGCCGTTATGTTCAATGATAATCTTTGATCCATTATGCCATTTTCCCCACGGCAATTCGCCAGTTGCAACAGGTGCCATATCCTGTTTTTCAAGTTTATTGTTCAGACTTTTACTGTACTCATAACCGATACCGATAAATTGATGTTTTGTGCAATAAAATTCACCGGAAAAAACATCGGCAAATTTCAATTCCTTATCCTTACGGCTTTTAACGGTACATTTCGGCAATGTAGTAATATCCAATGTAGCCATTGAATAACCGCCAAAACCATTGATAAGGCTTACAAGGTGATCGTCATTATCAAAAACAATGACAGGTTTAATTTTTGTTTTCTCACTCATAAAGCATCCCCTTTATTAAGGTTAATGTTTTCGTTTATTTTTCTCTATACTATAATGTAACAAATAAAACTAAATTTGTCAACATCTTTTTTCATTTTATTTATTTTTTCTGTTTTTGTTTCCATACTATAATGATACAACGAAAAACTAAATTTGTCAACTAAAAAATCATCTTTTTCAAAAATTCTTTTTCTACCACAAAATTTATGATTGTGTCATCCGCTGCCATTCTATATAATAGGGCAATTTTCTGTAAAAAATAGTTGACAAATTAAGTATTTTATGTTAAGTTATAGGTAGGCAAAAATTGCCTATAATGTTATCTTGCTATGTTGATAACTTGTGAATATGTTGTGGACAAAAAAATGTTGATAACTTGTTTGCAAATTGTTGACATAGCAGGAATGGTGAAGAACCTTCCATTTCTAATCTCGCCTGTTATATACACCCCTTAAATACTGTGTCGTGACAGGTCACCGACCAATGGTAAACGGGACTTTCTCTTTCATCTTCATTCTCATTATCGCAACAGATTTCTCAAGAGGCCAAACATCAGGGTCTATCCGTCCGCTCGATGGGTTTCTCCTTAATATCTCATTGGCTAATCTCGACAGCCCTTCCTTGTAGTCCTTACAGACAAATTCAGGATATCCCTTGTAACCCTTCTCAGTTACAGAATAATGGCAGGAACATACACAACAAAGCCCCAAATCTCTTCCACTCGGGACTTTACCCTTATGCCTTAATAATGCACGGCAAGCAGGAACAGAACTATACCAAACTGTTTCACAGCCCTGGCCTCCGGTATTAACATACACATCATCACCGTGTACATCGGTATCTCGACTTATATCATCTGCATAATCTTTTTTAGCCATTATTTTTTTATCTCCCACCAGCCAGAATGTTCTTCTTGCCCTGTATTTAATTCTCCCTGATTGTAACCTTCCTTAATCATTTTTTCAAGGTGCTCTATATCGCATTCATCCGGTTCGCCGTCCCATTCACGGTATGAATATGCAATTGTATGTTGCAATACTTCAATAGTTTCCCTGTCATCTTCCTTAATGATATTTTGTTCGGGATGCATATTAAAATCCCAATCAACATCTTCATCGTTTAAATTGGAATGAATATTCCCGCCTAAAACCAATCCACAAGAATGTCTAACCATTCTTTCTGCATCTTCTCGGCTTTCGGCTTTAACAAAGAATTTTCCGGTAAAGGTAAATTTTGTCTCAACTTCAAATTTTTGTTTTTTCATTTTATTTTTCTCCTTAATATATAAGATAGTCAACAAAACTTAATTTGTCAACTACTTTACTATTTTTAATCTCGGATTTATCTTTAATAGCCTTGCCGTTTCAACTTTCCATTCTTTTATGAATTGCGCCCTTTCTTCTGCTCTTCCCTCTTCATTCTCGAACCAATAAGACCCTAGCCAAGGGGATTCCCTACGTTCATTATTACCCAACGTATTAAAAGTTTGTCCAGTCATCCGGTTTTTATTCTGTAACTTTTGGACCCTTATCTGCTTTGCTATACTCATTTGTTTTCCCATACTATATAATATACTACAAAAAACTAAATTTGTCAACAGAAAAAACAAAAAACGGCGACGCGTAGTCCACCGTTATACTATTTAGTGTTATACTGTTTTGTATAAGAGAAAAGCGGAATGGATTCTGTACCCGATAAAAACTTGAACAATAATACGGACTGGTAGAACCAGCCCGGATAGGTGGTTGCACATCGAGCACGTCTTTCTTTGGAATGAATCCTACATCTGTCGTGTACATGAGAGCCCCTTTAAGATTCTATTTATATCTTTTCGCTTCCCATGAAACTCCACACAACCGTTCACTAACAAGACAAAACCGGTTGCGTGTCTCCCATAGTATTTTCTTGCGGGTAATATTTCGTACATAGTTTACTCCTATACATGTTTTTGCATGAATCCCATAATTTCATTATACCATCGCCAGAAATGCTTCAAGGGACTTTGCTGTATTCATGGCAATTTTCAAATCAATAATATCCTGGTTTTTGATAACGCCCCTATTAGGTCTCCCCGGAAATTCTGGGACTTCCCGTTTCACTGGCAATTCAGAAATAGTCTTTTCGTACTCCTGTTGACTCATATTATCATCATTGAAATTCATATTTCCACCCTTGTTTATTTTTTCTCTCTTATATATAAATGTAACCAAAAAACCTAAATTTGTCAACATCTTTATTAAAAAAATTTAATAAGCAAAATTCCCGACAAGCCAACCTGTAAAATCTTTATTACTTTTGAATCCGAAACAATAGCGCGTATTCCTTAATGAAGATATTACCCTTAATGCTTCACTGTCCCAGCCTGAACACTCATCAAGGTCTTTTTTATCAAGATACCATATACACCCTTCTCTAACTATCTTTGCGTTTTTCTTCTTATAGACCCTACCGCAGAGTTCAAAGAGACGTGTCTTATTTATATAAAGTTTTACCTTCACCATTGCTCACTACCTTCCCTATAAAAGCAAACGTATGATAAATCTTTGGTATACGATACTCTCAATACACCGATATCCCCCATTCTATTTGACCCCCAATAAGCACCCCCTGTATCATAAGCACCACAGCAGGAACACATCGGGACTTTACAATCAAATATCTTAACCTGATTACATTTGAATATCCGGCAATGAGGGCCGCTGGTAATTGTATGTGGTCTTTCCCCTACATTAGGTCTCCCCATAGGTGCCCCACGACTGCCATCAACTTTTGTAATAATCTTTTGTATTGTTCTCATGTTTATTTTTCTCCTTATATACATAACTTAACGACAAAAACTAAATTTGTCAACAATTAAAAATAATATATTTCGGGAGAACCACACAATCATCGAATCAGGAAGGACAAAAAAGAAGATGTTACTTAATATTTAGAATAATGCCACCACCGCTTTTTAAAATCTTGTTTATTTTCAAACATAATACCTATAGCATCATATCCTTTTGCTGGAAATGGTATTGATTCAGTATATCCTATAACTTTCCACTCATCTTCCATTCCATACAAACCCTTTATTGACACCATATTCATATCTTTGTCTGTTATATCGGCATAAGGGGGTGACTCTCCACTCTCTTTTCCACTATTCTCAAAAGTAAAAAGTCCAGAGTTTAACTTCTTATATTTATTATACCACATATTTAACCTTATGAAAAGAAAATACTATTTTACACCATTCTCATTCTTTATTGCATCAAGTAATTCAAAGTAATATATATGATTCGTGTAACGTCCCTTAACATACAACTTCTTACCATAATGATCAACCCACTCCCCACCTACTAAATCAGCCCGTGCCCACATAGGCTGTCTTTCCTTGCCTTCAGCCTTATGTATGCACTCCCATACTGTAGTTAGGTCTTTCTTAAAAGTCCGACTATCGCCAGGTGTTTTAAGCTCATTATAAGACCACCCTAAAGAATCAATTTCTTTAAGAATATCAGGATTTAAGTCATCTCTTATTGGTAAGTTCATTTATATTAAATCTCCATTGATAATCTGTTCTTTAATTTCCTGATAAGCATATTCGGTCTGCTCTGTAATATCATCACCATACAATGCTTCTTTTTCAATAGCAGAATGATTAAGACTATCTGAAATATTATCTGCCTCTCCATAACCAATATCAAAACCCATATTATGAGCGACATTTATAATATCTTCATTTGTTGTTTCCCATGCATTACTCATATTAGCCCCTATTTATTGTTTTTCCAATGATATTCTTTATTGTCAATTTTTTTCTTGAACTGTGCAAAATCACCATTTAGCCATTTACTGAATTGACGTAAAATAGATTCCATAGTCCGACCATACCCATAAAATTTAATATACACCCCATCTTCCCATCTTCTTTGAGTATATCGCTTCAGCCCCTTAAATTCACAATGTATTGTAAACGTCCGGCCGATATCATGTTTCCCCGTTATTCCATTTGGATTAATGTCTGATTCAGTCCAAAGCATACCACGAATTGCATCTATTATCAATCCCTTTTTCTGTTGTTCCTTTTCGGGCATTTCTGGAACAGGAATATCAGAGAGATAAATTGCACTGGCACCATACCCTAAACTTTCCCGAAATTCTACAGGTCTATATATTTCAAATGCCGGTAGCCGTCCACGGATTCTCTTAATAAAAAGTTCATTAAACTCTTTAGCCGTCTTAATATCTTCTGCTTTTTCTTTTGTTTTTGTTTCCATATTATATAATCTACTCCATAAACCTAAATTTGTCAACAGATAAAATAAAAAAATATCCTTATAAATTGCCATAAATTCCAGTTTCAATATATCCCTTTTTTAATAAATCCTTAACAAAAATATCCCGTTTCTTTTTATTCTTGAATGTAGCAAGATCGGAAAAATTACTCCCATCCCTGTTTTTTTTGATCCCGTCATGGTAATTAACTGTATACTTTACAGTACCAATATTATCTTGAATATAAAAAGTTTTCTTTTTAACATTAACATTTTTCCCAGCTTCATATGCCTTTTCTAATGCAGCCTTAATCGACCATACTGACAAATCATGAAAATCAAGTGCATCAGAATTCCGGGTATCCAATGTTAAAAGTCCTAATTCCTTCTTTGCTATTTCCTGTATTATTTTTTTCTTTTCCATATTATATAATCTACTCCATAAACCTAAATTTGTCAACAGATAAAATAAAAAAAGTGACCCAATTTCTCAGGTCACT
>Ga0307376_10001848_pt1 | contig 21816 bp, 42 predicted proteins | sample TR2MG_FD_202536 | JGI IMG/M metagenome (GOLD analysis project Ga0307376, IMG submission 202536) | Soil microbial communities from Risofladan, Vaasa, Finland - TR-2 | ecosystem: Environmental > Terrestrial > Soil > Coastal area > Acid sulfate soil | place: Finland: Risofladan, Vaasa | collected...
GAACTTCGTCTAAAACTTGGGGCCAGCATGCCTAGACTTCAAGCATTGAAAACTGACGGCTCGTTCGCCAACAAAACACATGATCCTACAGTGGATGCTGCAGAACAGACTATCCTAAATGCCGGATTAAACAGGCGAGCAGAACTATTACGCAATCCAATTTACGTACGCACCTTTGATACTAACCTCAGTGGTACTTTAACTGCAGCAGAACGGGCTGCACTAGAAAATGGTGTTCGTGCAGAAATGAAAATTGCTAGAGAAGGTGCAGCAAACACACTTTTTAACGCTGCTGAAGTGGAGTATAACGCTCTCACACAATTATCATCCAATCAACGACTCATAGATATTATTACGCCGTACTTGTTATAGGTTGATATGCTATACTCTATTTGGAGTAAAACAATCATGGCAAACCAAAGTTTAACTTTTGGAGAGAGGATGGCTGACCGAGTGACTTTGGGTCTCGGTAGTTGGACATTCATCATATTGCAGTCTATGCTTATACTTTTGTGGCTTATAATGAACGTCACAGCCATACATAAACCGTTTGATCCATTCCCATTCATCCTGTTAAACTTGATGCTATCATTCCAAGCAGCTTATGCCGCTCCAATCATTATGATTAGCCAAAATCGATTAGCAACCGTAGATAGACAAATAGCTAAAAAAGATTTGGACATTAGTTTCACTATGCAAGAGGAAGTAGAACGCATATTAGCTAGCCTGGCTACAACCACAACGTTACTACAAAAACTTATAGAAAAGGAGATTCAAGATACGTGAACAACAGTAAAAAAAGTAACAAACAAGAGTCAGACAATGGTAACACAGAGGACGCGGAACGTATATTGTCTAATCTAGCTATGGCTACTAAATTGCTGCAAGGAATTGTGGCAAAAACACAAATTTTGCATCAAATACGAGTTGAAAAATGAACACTTTTATTCAGTACATATTACCGGCATTGATAGGTTCTATATCCGCAGTTCTTGGCGTCTGGTTATCTGTACGAGTTCAACATAAAAAAATCGTTGAGGATGATGATGCTTCTCTGCGAACCGCTCTCATGACTGAGCGAAAACAACTTGTGAAAGAGATACAAGATTTGCAGAAACGCTGCGATGCCTTAGAGGATGAGAACCATAGACAAGCTAATGAGATGTTAGAACTGCATACACGTAACCAGCAACTTATCAACTTGGCAATCAAACACTTTGGAAGTGAGCTTTTCTAATGAGCAAAATTCGCAATGAACATGATGAGGGAATAGACGACTATTCAACTTACTGCCCTCGATGTGGAACTACCGATATTGAAAAAGGCCAAATGTCTGGACAAAATTTTGATGATACTGGATGGTATCAGGTAGTCCGCTTCACTTGTAAAGCCCCCAAGTGCAAATACACATGGCGCAATAGAGTAATGCTTGTTGAGGGTGGACTACGTATAAACTGGTAATTCTATCAGTTACATTGTGTTGAGAGTCATGCTATACTGAGATTGTAAGATTGATTTGGAGGCAATAACCCGATGTTCATTCATATACCCGCATTTTGGTTCGGTGTCATATTGGCCCCGGTACTTTGGTTCCTCATACTGAGCCTAGCTGGATTCTCTTTTCGTCAAGGAAGGGCAATCAAAGAGTGGTATGTGGGTCTCCCTATTGCACAATGGCCCGCGATGTTTCTTCTCGTGATTGCCTGCAAAGTCATTCGTTCCAAGAAGTACTGCCATTTCATGAATTACGATGGACGATACTGGATCAGCCCAAACGTAGAAGATTTTAAGATACCGGAGGAAATAATTTAATGCCGGGTAGCTCAATGGTAGAGCAAGAGGCTTTGAACCTCAAGGTTGCACGTTCGACTCGTGCTCCGGCAGCCATTATACCTGAAAGGAGGCAACTTTTTAATGGAAGATTTCAAAATAATCCATTCAACTCCTATATTACAAGCAATTAACTCATCTGGCCGAAAGAAGTTTTGGCGAGGGGTCGTGTCAGAGGAGTATGGTTATGGGGAAATTGTCCATTATACGATCTCCTGGCAAGAACTAGAGTCAGGTGAACTAAGTAAAAAGAACCAATCCGCGTTTACAAAGGTTGTCCAAGGTAAAAATATAGGCCGAGCCAATGAAACCACGCCCGTGGAGCAGGCTATCCTAGAGATTGAGTCCCTGATGAACAAAAAACTTGATGAAGGGTATCATGAGGAGGGTACAGAGAGCCCAGTTTTACCATTACCCATGCTCGCACATAAATTTACGGATCGTGGAGATAAAATTCAATACTCATGTTTCGTTCAGCCCAAACTTGACGGATCGAGAATGCTTTTTGATGGGAAAAAGGGCTGGTCACGCAAAGGTAAACTCTACATCCCAGAGGTTATAAAACACCTACAATTTGATACTGGTGGGTACATAGTTGATGGTGAATGTATGCTTCCCCAGCAAGACCATACGTTTCAAACCTCAATGTCTGCCATTAAAAAGTTCGATCCAGAACTTAGTCCTCAACTACAATATCATGTGTTCGACATAGTAGACCCTAAGTCTCCTTTTGAAACCCGTTTGAGCAGACTCACAGAACTATTCCAAGCCGAAAACATCCCAAACAATGTACACATGGTCAAAACGTACCTATGTAATAATGAGGATGAGGTAGCTGGGTGGCTTGCTAAAGCTCTAGCTAAAGGGTACGAAGGTTTAATACTCCGAAATGCAGATGCTCTGTACGCTGTAGGGCAGCGAAGCGTGGGTCTCCAAAAATTAAAGGAGTTTATCGACGCAGAATTTGAAATTACAGGCTGTGTTGACGGAAAAGGGCGTGAGGCGGGGGCCATCATCTATACCTGTAAAACCGAATCTGGAGGAGAATTTACCGTGCGACCAGAAGGCTCCGTGGAAAGTCGCAAGGAGTTGTGGCAGCAATGGAAATCAAAAAAGTGGACTCCAGTAGGCCAAATGCTAACTGTTCGTATGCAGGAGTACAGCGATTCTGGGATACCGAGGTTCCCGGTGGGGGTCTCGATTAGAAACTACGAGGATTAAGATGGTACAAACACAAGAGGAAAAGAAGGAGTATGGACGTAAATGGCTACAAAAGTTAATTGACTATGTAAAACAATCAAAAGGGGACAGTTAATGGCTAATGAAAAAAGAGGACGTGGACGACCTCGAAAGAATCCCATTATCGATCCTATCGATATAGAAGAAGAGGAAGTCGAAGTCCAGACAACTGTAGACGTGGAAGATGAAGATGAGGAGGACGAGAAACCTCAACGTCGTAAGTCAATCAAGAGGTCAAACAAGAAACCTGACCTGTACATAGAAGTTACTCAACCGGTTGATAATGCTGGGTCTTGCCGATTTGGATTTGATCGGCGTGACCCGGATACCTTGTGCATGTTCCTTGGCCCATTACCAACCGTATACCGTGTTATGCACATAATATCTAGCAAGAATCGACAGGGCCATGCCACACGGAAAGCATTTGAAGACGTTGCCAGGCAAGCACAAGAAGAGGCCACGGCTATCTACGCTATGGCGAAAGGTGTACGTCCAACGACCTTTCGCGGTTTGGTTAAATTGGTACGTGAAAGGTTAGGAGAATCTGATGGCGAGGTTATTGCTATAGAAGACTCCGAGGAACCAAAATGCCACAAACAGTAGAAGAAAGAAAAGCAGCAAAACTAAGAGCAAATCGTAAATGGGCTGCAATGCGCCCCGGATATTATCATGATTATCACATGGCTCATCGGGAACGTATTTGTAGGCGAAGTCGAAAGTGGCACGCAGACCATCTTGACCGGGCGCATGAAAACCACCGTAAATATAAGTATGGTAAAGACATTGTTGAAAAATATAATCAACTCTTGGTGGCCCAAAATGGTGTCTGTGCGGCATGTGGCGGAAATCGTAGTAAACAAGCATTGTGCATAGATCACAACCACACTACCGGGATAACTAGGGGACTATTATGTAGAAAGTGTAATCTAGCTCTCGGACACATGGAGGATAACTCAAAGTGGTTGCAAAATCTAACTGACTATGCCAAAAAGCATGAGGTAAGCAAATGAAGATTCACGTTGGGCAATTTTCTTGTAAACTACCAGGCAAAAAGGTATCTATAGCCTCCTCGATACCAAAAGGCGTTCACATGCAGACAGTTAGAGACCTGTTTCCTATGTTGGCAGCCTTCATAGTCCCTTCTTGGGGACTAATTAAAAGTTTGAAAGACAATAAGTTATCTTGGGCTGCCTATAGCAGAATATACCAGGAAAACCTGAGCAAGGTCAATCTACGTCAGGCTCTGAAGAAACTCTGTGACCTGGTAAAGCATGATGAGATCATTTTATGTTGTTGGGAAGGTGCTGACGATGAATATTGTCACCGTAAAATTTTGTACGATCTGCTACCAGAAGATATTCGAGGTGTAAGAGAATGAAAGTAGCAGCTACATCGGGTTGCTTTTCTCTACTACATCGGGGGCATATACATCTTTTTCAAGAAATGCGGGAACTTGTTGGTGAAAAAGGACTTGTCCTGGTTCTTGTCAATAACGATAAATATGTGTACCGTACCAAAGGCCAGATAATAGCCCCACTTGAAGATCGTATGGCTATACTTCTTGCTCTGCGAAATGTTGATATAGTCATACCGTTCAAAGACAACGACCCCTGTAGAATGATTCAAATTATAGAACCTACATTTTGGGCAAAAGGCCCAGAGTATAAAGACATCGAGATTCCTGAGACTCCAGTTGTGGCGTCCTACGGCGGTAAAATAGTCTTTTCTCAGGGAGGCTCAACGGTACATACCAGAGACATCCTGAGCAGAATCAAACAAACAGGTGATTATACCAATAGCCCCGGCACGGATTTTGCACTATAATATAAGTAGGAGATCAGTCAATGGATAAATCCGAAGAAGTTAGACAATTGTTGAATAAAATGCTTGGAACGGAAGAGATACGCCCATGCAATATATCTGATGCCTTTCCAGATTTGCTATATGTGCTGAGTGATTCTGAGGGCAGGCAGTATCAACTTAAACTACAGTTTGACGGTTACGAAGTTTGGGGTCTGGTTTGCTTCAGTCAACATCAGTTAGCTAACTGGTTCTTGGAAGCCTTAGAAAATCTTGAGTTGAAAGCAGATATGATGCTCTTTAACGACGTTCGTAAATTGGCCCAAGATAAAATGGACGTGGGTTGTTTGTTCTTGCTGGATAATCCTGATAATATAGGCATACACTGGGTAAAATAAAAATGGGTAAAATATTTTGGTTGCTCCATAATGATGATAATAGCTTGACTACAGTTTCGCCCATTATAGATAGTGACCAGGGCTTTGTTGGATTTTTAACACTCGAAGAAGCTACACTTTTTTTAACACATTCTAGCTGGCCTCAACGACGAGTGCAAAAAGTAAACTTAGACCAACTTTGGGTCATATACCCCCTTCCTGTGCATATATTTACATCTAATAAACTGTACGTAAACATTGAAACACTAAGAAAGGATACTTGAATGACAGAACATGTTGATGGCTCAATCAAAATGTGGATGGCGGAAGCAGGCAAATTGCCCCTACTCACAGCCAGTGAGGAATTTGAACTTGGCCGAAGAATCCAGGAAGAAGATGACAAAGCAGCCAGAGATAAACTCGTAGAACACAATCTGCGCCTTGTCGTTGACCTAGCGTCCAGGTACATAGGTCATGGCTTAGACTTCCCCGATCTAATTCAGGATGGCAACATCGGCCTCATCCGCGCAGCAGAGAAATTCGACTATCGCCGAGGTTTCAGATTCTCAACGTATGCCACTTTCTGGGTGAAACAGGGTATTACACGCAGCCTTAGTAACTGTGGACACACCATCAGACGCCCAGCACATATCATAGAAAAAATGTTCAAACTGACCAAATGGACTGAAGAATTGGTTCAAGAACTAGGCCGCGAACCAACTGAGACAGAACTAGTCGAAAAATCTGGCTACGATATAGAGACTATTGAACTATTGCTACGCAGTGCCATAGCCCCAGTGTCCATAGACACCACGATTATAGGGGATGATTTTGAAACAGGAGTTTTAGTTGATCTCATAGAAGATAACTCTATATCTACGACTGATGAAATCCTTAGCCGTATCGTCCTCCAAGATCAGATAAATGATGATCTGCTGTCTATTCTTACCCCTCGTGAAAAAGATGTAATGAGGTTGCGCTTCGGCCTATTTGAACAAGCAGCACATAGCTTAGAAGAAACCGGGGCGGCTCTCAGCATAACCAGAGAACGTGCCCGTCAAATTGAATGGAAAGCCATAGCTAAGATACGAAATTCGTGGAGATGGCAAAAAATCGCGGAAATGGTAGGTTGCAATGAACATTGTTGATTTGGTTCAAAGATTTAGAGAAGCCCAGACTACTCCTGAGTATCAGTTTGAAAAAATCATGGTCGATCTAACAGAACAGATTTGTGAGATCATGCAAACGCGGGGCATCAGTAAAGATGATCTTGCTTGTAAACTGGGTAAATCACGTGCCTGGGTCACCAGTATGCTTCGTGGAGACCGTAGGTTGACCCTCAAGACGATCACTGACATATTCTGGGCGTTTGGCTACAAGACTACGATCAAAGTTGAAGTCCGTTACGACGAAGAGCAAGACGTATCTGATTGATGGGCACTGTTATACCGATTCCGCCGGAACCACCAATACTCACTACATTGATACCAAGTACTTTTCCGTATCGGGAAAGTAGCGGCCCACCACTGTTTCCTGGATGGAGCAACCCGGAAGTTTGAATAGTATCACTGTAAGTTATACCCCTGAAGTCGAAGGTTCTGTGTAAAGCCGAGATTATGCCAACTGTAATACTCTGTTCCAGGCCATAAGGTGCGCCTATGGCGAACACGGTTTGACCCTGGAAAATATGTTCAGAGTCACCAAGTTTGGCGGGAGGTAGAGTTTCAGTGCTTACCTTAAGCAATACAGCATCAAGGGGTTGCCCCTTCGCTACGTTCAGGGGAATGACTTTATCCACTTGGATGATTTTGCCATCAACCAGACGGACATAAATAACCAGTTCTTCCTTAGTAACATGCCTCGCAGTTACCACATAGCCTTTAGCTACAATGAAACCGGCTCCGTAGGTATTCCCAGTCGCATCACAAATGGATACACAGGAAGGGAGCGTCTTTGCTACTGTGTGTACCAGGTTAACAATGCTGATGGAGGACAGCATAAGACACAGAGTTACATAGGTAAGTAGTTTGTATTTCATGGTAATTGGTATCCTACTTGTATTATACCATCTAGGCGGGGGGTTTTGCAAGGGTAATTTCATTCTGAGTTAGAGTGTACAACTTTAACTCGTTCGACGTTAGGTTGTGATTTCAACATTTCGTCGTGTCGAGAGTTCTAGGGTAGCTCCAGCCGGTATTTGTACGGGGGTGGGGTAGGGGTTTTGCGCCACCTAGCCAGTACATCTACCAGGTACAAAGCAAACCCCGGTAGAGATACCGGGGCCTACTTCTTCACCGTACTTCTACCGGATTCTCCAGGCCCTGTATGAATTGCCGGTATCGGCGTACCATATCTGACTTCTTCTCCAGGTTGTTACCTTGTAGATACTTTCGTGACGTTTGCTTCAAATCCTGCCAAATCTTTCCGATTTTGAAGGCTCTCTGTAACTCTACCGGAATGTCAGAAATTGCGCTCAAGTACGTATTAGACTCTTCCTTCGTTAGTTTGCGCGCAAGTACGGATTCTATAACGTCAATTGGCCGTACTTTGTTAAGCATGGTAATCGTACCCGTCTTGTCCTCCTGAATGAAACCCTCTAGCATTCCACGGATTGACAAACATGCTGTATTGACTTCGGCAACATGTGCTCTCTCAACTCTTCTGGTGTACTTGTTAGCCATTTTACTTGTCCTTTCCGATGCCCTTCTATACTAATCATACCACACTATGCAAGTCCTGTGCCCTGTGCAAACTACCTATTTTTCCCTCTAGTGCGCAAACCCCATAATCGTCGGGATAAGATTCGTCAATGCCCATGCTACAATGCCAAACCCCAAGAACCCAGTGATTATAATAGCCTTTGTCATGTTGGAATCTCCTTTGTTTTGTTTACCCTACATTATAATTATGGCATTCTAGCATGAAATATAGACTGTTAGAACTACCAGCTTATGCGTAGTACAGTAGGTACTATGTATATGCGCCCATGCACCAGCACATGATACCCTATACCTAACTGAAACAGGAGAAATCGAGCATACCTACCATCGGCCAATACTACTAAACTCCCTTGTTTCATTGTCGTGTACCTCTATTACGATTATGGCATTCCAGCACGAGATATAGACTGTTAGAACTGCCTGTTTATTCCCAGTACGTCCTTCCCGATACTATACCCCGTACTTTTACCAGTCCATGGTCTCGCATGACTTGATCGCGTCCACGTCGTGTGGCATTCCGCTTGTCGGCCTTGCGCTTCTTGCATCGCAAAATATCAAGATTCCCTTCGGCGCAATCACCGGTCAATTTGCACTTTTCGCATTCCGTGTGTAGCATGTCGTGTACCTCTATTATGATTATGGCATTCCAGCACGAGATATAGACTGTTAGAACTACCTGTTTTTCCTGAACTCGCCCATGCGTCCACATGCAATGTATATGCAAGAACCGTGCCAATCGACCTGGTAAAAGTACTAGAATGCGCTTACTACTAAGCGTACTAGCTAGTAAACCCATCAGGTAGCACAAAACCCGGTATTTCTACCGGGCCGGTGCTGCTGCTGCTGCTGCTACTGACAGTCACATGCCTCTGACATGTACATCGGCTGGTACAGACTTCCGATGCTAAAGTCATTCCACGATCTACCCGGGTACGTTTCCTGCGTGCCGTTCTGCCCATATGAAGTCACTATGCGCGTACCCTTCGGCAAGAAATCCATGAACGTGCCATGAGCGTGCCAACATGCGGCGGCAATCCTGCGCCCGCTCGTACTGCGCCTTGCACCCGGTTTCCGGCTATCCTTGACTGTCAAAGTCACGTTGAGCTTGTTTTCGCCGTGCCGGGTTGTGCCCGCACTGTCAAGCCTCTTGAATTCGAGATTGTTGCCAAAGGTCAAGTTCGCCAATTTGAGCGCGATCTTGACATCACCTTCCTGTATAAACCCTGAGATTAGCACTTTTGAGATACCTCCTGTTTTGTTCTTACATGTATATTATCAGCATATTCCACGCCAAAGATAACTGTGGGAAATACCTGTTTGCGCAAAGGCCGTTCCGTGGGAGGCAAAAACACGAAACGGCCCCGACCCAGCAAAATTACCGGGTAATTTCATGATAGCATGTCTATTAGCTAGTACAATGTCCTTCGGGCCTATTTTCGTAATTTACGATGTAAGGATACGTGGCAAGAATTGCACAAAATGTCACATTTAGCTATTTCTTCAAGTATACCAATTTCAGTACGACCACTAAATCGCCCGATGTCGAAAAGTTTAGTAGCTGGGTCGTGGTGGTGGAAAACTAGCTTAGTGGTATCATCCTCTCCACATCTAGCACACTGTTTACCGACTTTTTGTTCCCGTACAAAATCACGCCGTTTACACGCTTGTTCTTTTTTCCTTTGGCGATATTGTGGCGTTTGATGCCGTTTCCTATCATAGGCTTTCATTTTTTCAGTAGTCATACTATTAGTATATCGCAAAAACCGTACCAATAGACCTAGTATTTCTACCAGAATCCCATCCTTGCCACCCAGCCGCCCCGCCACGCATTTTTACCGGGTTTTTTGGTGTCTGTATACTACTAGCTAGTAAAAATGTCAGGACGGGGAAAAATCCCCGTATTTCTACCAGCCTTGATTGTCGTGGCCGTACTCCTGCTCTAGCAGGAAACAACTTCCGCCGTGCAATAGCGGCGGCTCACGTTCTACCAGGTAACTTCCCCCATGCTCCTCGGCAAGTTCGCCAGTTTCAGGATTTCGGTATATATCGCCATGCTCTCCGACTGTACCAGTGTTTTCCCACTTCATTGTTTTGTACCTCTACTTATATTATGCCGTACCCTACATAAACCCGGCCTGTGCTAATTACCAGTCTTTTCCTATAACTTCTTCCTTGCCAAACCAACAAATAGGTAAACCATGAAAAATTGGACGATCAAGGAACCGGCGGAGGCCCTCCTTATCCATAAATCCTGTAGTGTATACCCGCCCGTCTTTGAAATCAACAGACATGAACGCGTCACAAAAGGCGATCTTTTCCCCCGGTTCAAATTTGAAAGTGTCAACCTGTATAGCTTCGATTTGCTGCCAATTCCGAAGCATATACCCTAAATTTCTAACGGGCTTGACTTCCCCATTAGGATATACTACATTAGACTGGAATTTCATGTTTGCACCTCTACTTATATTATAGGCACATTCCACGCCAAAGATAACTGTGTGAAATACCTGTTTCTTAGCCTAGCAAATTTACTAGGTCGATAGCCCTAGCATAGCCAACGTGAACATGTTCAATACCTTCTAATTCCCTGTCAACGGTTTCAGTAAACTTACTCATACTCTAATACCTCCTTGCTTACATGTACATTATCAGCAATTTCCGTACCAAACCACACTGTTCAAAATACCTGTTTCTAAACTTAGTAATTGTACTGGGTTGCTGGAGCATAGATCGTACTAACTAGTAAAATCACTAGGAACCGGTATTTCTACCGGGTCATCTTGGTTATGCGCTTTTGTATCTTGGCGTAACACATTCGTTGCACAAACGCTTCCTTGCGTAAGTACACATAGAGACAATAAACACACAACTTCGTCCTCATTTTGACGCCTCCCTCAGTTCCTTGCGAATTTTTCTATAGTCCATTTTCTGTTTGAACGTCATGCGGAGGAAATACTCCATAAGTACCTCTATTCCGCCCTTTGGCTTGATCGTCATGCTAAGTCCTCCCCGTACTGGACATGGGCACGGCAAACCTCTTCCCCGCCATCTAAGCACGTGAAACCTTCCATAAGCTCCGCCCCACATATTGAGCACTCGCCGGGAAACTCGTCAGCAAAGGTATCAACCCCAAACTCAATCCAAATATTGCCGCGTTCGTCTGTACCGCTTGCACGGCCTATACCACGTTCTACGTCATATAAGGTGATTGTTTCCGCGCTCATTAGTCTGTACCTCCATGTCTATTATAGGCACATTCCACGCCAAAGATAACTGTGTGAAATACCTGTTTCGACTATCAGCTTACGCTGATAGTCGTACTAGCTAGTACAATATGAGAACTGGTAATTATACCAGATCGAATGGCGCGCTTTTTGCACTACTACATGTATAGGGTTTAGCCTGCCCCGGTAACTGTACCAGGGAGGTCGGTTCTTCAGATTCCGCCACCCTAACCTGTGATTTCTACCGCCGCCGTCACCGCAGTTGCCGCCGCCGCCGTTACACAATGTAACCGTGAATGACAACTTCTACACAATACATCACACTTAGTTATTTCTTCAAGAATCGCTTGTGTAGTGCATCTTAGGTGCCCAAAATTGGGTAAAGTTCAGAATGCTTGACCGTTACCTCTTGTGCCATAGTAAACGGTTCCCCACAACCCGGACACACGGCCTTCTCAGGATCACGCAACCCGACTACACCTAAAACCTTCGTAATATAACACCTAGCCGCCCGACCACAACCTGCGTGCCCGAAAACAGCCAGATCAGAAGGAGAATGTAAACCTTTCAACTTAATCATTCATTTGTACCTCCATGGTAGAGATAGTGCAAGAACCGTGCCAATTGTACCTGTATAAAATACCAGTTTCGATTGCAGACAATTAGTACTAGCTAATACAACACCAAGTAAAAAAACCAGGTATTTCTACCTGGCCCCGCTCACTGCTCGTCAAATTCCCCTTATGAGAACATGCAATCACTAAACGTGTACTTAGACTCTTCATCCGCCCATTCCAACAAGAAGTCGCCAATGTCGGCGCGAAAGTCGGTGACATTCGAGAAGTCGCCGAAGTTCTTGTCAATCCATAGTTGTATATTATCCCGCGTCAATTCCCCGATATTTTCTATGTCGTACGGTTTGAGATTGCGGGTTTGAGCGCAAAGACCAATACCGGGGTCCCATATATAGCCGATCACCTGTATCTCATTGATTGTTATAACTCTAGTGCTCATTATGTCTGTACCTCCACTTATGTTAATGCAAGATTCGTGCCAATTGCGCGTATGAATGGGTTCGTACGCGGTTTATGTTATAGCTTCTGTTAGGGCATCCATAGCCTCTTCAATCGAATCTATAGCACTTTCTATAGCTTCGCCCCGTTCTCCGCTCTGCAAAGATTCTGGGAGGTTGTCAAATGCTTCCTGCTCATCCTCCCGTACCTCTACAAGCTCACCTATCAGCTTTTCTAGTCTGTTACGTCTTGCTTTGTTCATGTGTATTTTACCTCCATGTCATGTAGTGCAAGATTCATGCCAATTAGCCTGTTTGTGCATAACCATTCTCCACAACTAAAAACATGTGCCGACGAATTGTGCAGTACTAGCTAGTACTTTTAAAAATCTGGTAAAATTACTAGGTACTCTGGTACGTTTTTTGCACCTTATCCGTGTGTACAACGTAGACATGGTATTTCTACCAGCCTGGCAACCATAATAATTACTGGCCTACGCTTCAGCGATAAAGTTTACTGCTGCTGCTGCTGCTGCTGCTGCTGCTGCTGCATACCTTCATAGTACCTCAAAGCTCTGTCAGCATTAACTTGCGAAAAGTCTCCCTGTGTCACGCCAAAAGTTAAACCTTCCCGCACGTCACAACGACTCTCAATCAGCGTGTACAAAGTCACTATAGCCCGCTCGTATGAGGTATAACCTCTGTACCCTTCCTTGCCAGGTAAAATCTGAAGGGACTGGCGTTCCAGCCCCTTTACCAGTCGTTCCAGCTTGCTTGTGTCAAGCATATTGTACCGCCGTTTGTAAAAGTTTGAGACAGTATACCTCTTCCTGCTCTGTCAACCCGACTTCGGGGATAGTCACAAGATCACGCCAATTGCGCTCTACCTCTGAGTATTGACCGAGGAAAATGCTAAAGCCAACATCCCCAGCCTGCTGTGCAAGACAGCAACCGTCCATTGTCACACACAACCGCTCTATAGCGGGTGTCGTATACTCCTTGCCCATGAAAAACCCAACTATAGCGGCCATCTTATCCGACATTCCTGGAAACCTATTCGGGTGCAACTTCAAAGCCAAACTTTCAGTGTCAACTTGAGTAACCATCATCTGTACCTCCATGTAGTATAATGCAAGAACTATGCCAATCACTTGATGTTGTGCTTCAAAGAGCATAAAATTCTTAGGCGTTTCGCATCCTAACATCCAGTACTAGCTAGTAAAGTACCTGGATAAAAAGGAGTCTGGTATTTCTACCAGACCCAAGGAAAGGAGGAGGTACAGTTACCAGGAAGCTTCGAGCTTCCCGGTCAAGCAATATGGACACAAACCTTTTCCCTCTGAGTTTATATAAAAGTCCCCGCGTACCCGCTCAGCTTGCGGCGGAAACTCCTCAGTGTCAAGCATGACGAGCTTATAAGCTTCCTGCTTCCCGCTGTAACCCTCTTCCGAGAGGTTCAATAGTTTCCATGCTTCTCGCCCAATGTTACCCATAGGCAATTCCACATTACCCGGTTCGTCAAGGAAGGAAAGGTCTATGCTACACTCTTCAGGATGCCAGTAGTACCCTTCGTCAGAATCCCACATGGCACGGCATACCGGGCAATGGATTGTAGCACGGGCATTGTCAAACAACCCATCAGATACCCGGTAAACTTTCGGGGCAGTATAACCTCCCCTAACATCAGCACCCCCGTGTATCTGAATTGCAGCATATTCTACATCGGTGTCACGATTGTACCAATGATAGTACTGCAGAACTTGACTTAGCAAGTCCGCCCCGTTGTAGGTATTGACCGAGCCAATGCTATCTTCGTTCGCTCCATGTTCGCCCGCGAAGTCTTCAACAATCTCCGGCCAGTACGAATCTTCGTACTGTTTGCGCCGAGCGAAGGCTTTCAGCCTGCGGGTCATGCCAGCGTCATAGTCTACCCTCTCGTTCAGCCAATGAAAGACGTTGTGGGTTATGTTTATGTGGAAACATTCCCCCCACTTCTCAAAGTTCAAAACCGTAGCGGGTTCGTCAATGAATGTACGGCCTTGGTTCTTTTCCCAATTGCGGCCGTACGCGCCGCCTGAGTCACACATCGCAATACCTGTGTTCTCAGTTAGTTGTGCGATTAGCGCCTTTTCTGTTTCACTTAGCTTTCGCATTGTCTTTGTACCTCCAATAGAATATAGTGCAAGAACCGTGCCAATCAACCTAGTACAATTACCAACATCAATTAGTACTAGCTAGTATTACCTATAAGGAAACCCGGTAAAGATACCGGGCCTGGTATTCTTGCTAGTGGTGGCTGCTGGTCTCTACCTTTGCCTCCTCTCCTTCGTTCTTGTAGTAGTTGATTGCGATTGCGCCCGCGTACAGCCAACGGCTCGTGTCCTGCAAATGCCAGTTCCATTGCACATCAGGCTCAAAGTCCGGCGAAGCATCGGAGACATGGAAGAAGGCCGTTGTTTGGCTTGCACCGTCACGCACCTGGTCAAAGCGTCCAAAGCCAATAGACAAGGCCGTAACGGGCTTCGGCACATACTTCTCATTTCCTTCATCGTCCTTTACCTTTACGTTGTTAATGTTACAACGGAAAAAGGAAAGGATTGTCATGACTTCCCGCTCGTAGTATTCCCGAAACTTCATAATGCCGGGCCTGATAGGATAACCATGTTCACTTATAACCTGCTTTTCCAGTACCTCGCGCATGTGCTCTGGTACGCTTCCAAGTAGTTCCTCGAATGAGATGAGCGAACCCGATATTGCCGGGTTCAATACCGGAATGTTGGGGAAACCCATCTCTTTGGCTATGTTGTACAAATAACTACTTGCCTCTTTACCTTGCACCTGCTCAAATTCACCCCGCTCATTGTACAGAATAAACAAGGAACCTTCAGCCTTACACGTGTGATACCTCAGTGCCTCCCACGGGTCATGTGCGTACTGGCTTGCATGTGTCATGTGATTGTACCCGCACGGGGATACATCAATCACGGCGGGCTTGTTAAGCTCGTCAAAGTAGGGGTGGTCATGCTTTTCCATGTCCATTGCCACTTGAATCATGGCTTCGGCATTCAGAAAGCATGTTTGCCGAACAACGTCTAAGAACTTTTCTGAACCTGTTTGTGTTACCAATAGCATTTTTCGTACCTCCAACAAGTATAGTGCAAGTCCCGTACCAATGGGCCTGGTAGTTCTACCAGAATCGATTTCTTGCCTCCTGTACGCCTCACCACGCATTTTCACCAGGTTTTTGGTGTCTATGTATGTACTAACTAGTAAAATATCCAGATAAGCAACAACCCGGTATTTCTACCAAGCCAGTGCTGCTGCTGCCACGCTAAGGCAATGAAGGCACGAACCCATGCTTTTCCTTTGCATAGGCTATCACGTCAGCTTTTGCATCGGCAACACAAATTGTCCTATCTCTATCATGATAAAAATTGTACTGCTCGGAATACTCTTTCCACCATTCATTCGCTTCGATAGCATCCAGCAAGCATTCCTTACTTATCCTATAGGCTATGTCGGCCAATACGTCCTTGCAAAACTTAGCCCACCGACTCACAAGAACGGCATCCCAATCTCGAACATAAGGAAGCCCCTCTACCACGAGCCAACCCCCCGACCGACCTTCTGACCAGACTTTTACATCATGACCAGGGAAGTAAGCATACTCAGGACTTCCACATATACCATTTTCCAAGTCACCCGTGGTATCCTGCCAATACCCCCAGAACTGCTCACACTCGGAATCCCATGCAAGTTCCAGAGCCTTCTCAGCCTGCTCTTCCGTACATCCGAATTTCCGCATCACACCATCAGTGGTACACTGCAACCCACGTACCTTTACATTAATTGCTGGACGCGCCGCCCTACACGGGCCGTCAGCATGAAATTGAACGTCTGATTTTCTAAATCTTCGTGCCATGTGCTTAGTACCTCCTACTCATGTATAGTGCAAGAATCATGCCAAAGGGTCAAGTACTACGAACCCAGTAATCTTCACCATCATAATCAAAGCAGCTATAATCCTGCTTCAACTCTTTGGCGGCGGCTTCCCAGTCTATGTGATTAAACGGCCAATTGACGTCTCGGTCTATAGCCCCAATGCTGAAAGCTTCCTCTTCCGCATACTCCGCAAAGTAGGTATCTCGAATGAGACATACCCCATCCGGCCACTCTGAACTATACTGCCCAGCCTCTTCCGCCAGAGTCTTGAGGTTATGAAGCTCGTCAGCATAATCTCCATTCCAATCAGCCAAGTCCTGCTTGTACCCGGTATCATCCGGGGACTCATCAACTGCATCTTGCAGTATTCCCCGCTCAGATTCTAGCTCTTGGATTCGGTCAATTACATTTCGACTGTCAATAATATCCGCACTATTGCTAGTATCCCTGCTATACATTGTCAACTACCTCCTTTTACACTTAGTATTGTGCAAGAACCGTGCCAATCATACCTGTGTAAATTACCAGTCTTAATTGCACCATAATTATACTAACTAGTAAAATACCCAAGCAGCAGAAACCCGGCAATTATGCCGGTGCTGCTGCTAAGTACTACGAACCCAGTAATCTTCACCACCATAACCAAAACAGCTATAATCCTGTTGCCATTGCCGGGCTGCTTCCTCCCAATCAATACAATTACACGGCCAGTTAACGTTTCGGGTTATAACCCCCATGTCTTCAGCTTCCTTTTGCACATAATCCTCAAAGTAGGTATCTCGAATGAGACATGCCCCATCCGGCCACTCTGAACTATACTGTTGAACCTCTTCGGCCAGAGTCTTGAGGCTATGAAGCTCGTCAGCATAATTCTCATTCCATTCATCAACTACATCTTGCAGTATCCCCCGCTCAGTTTCTAACTCTCGGATTCGCTCAATCACATCTCGACTGTCAATAATATCCGCGCTGTTGCTAATGTTATTACGCATTATCAGTTACCCCCTTTTACACTTAGTATTGTGCAAGAACCGTGCCAACCATACCTGTGTAAATTACCAACTATCAGCACACTGATAGCTGTACTAACTAGTAAATCCATTAGGTAGCAGAAACCCGGCAATTATGCCGGTGCTGCCGCGACTATCAGTTTACCGGTAGTCGGTAGTGCGGCGGATTTGCCTGATAATACTCTAGGATTTCCTCCCAGTAATCATCGTAGTCTTCAGCTTTACACCGTTGTGTCGGCAACAAAAACTTATCCCACCCGTCAACTGTGTGCGCATGAAAGTAGCTTATAGGTTCCGTACCCCTCCACCACTCGGACTCTATGTCGTCACGCACTATTTCCGGGCATGTTTCCCAGTTGAGAATAGCAACTTCCAAAGCGTTCAACTCGTACGAGGGTGTCAGTTCGCAACAATGAACTACGCGGTTCTCATCATACAAGTAAACGCCATATATCTTGCCCACCTGCGCCGCAAGATCATCGGCCCAGTACTCAGTCTCATCTACAACCACGATTCGCGGCTTAATGTAAGGCATTAGTCTTCCTCCTCTTGTCAGCCCGGCTGAGAGCCGGGTATCCCTTAATTGTGTACTTGCAAATAGGACACTTATCCGCCATTATCAACCTCCAGATAGCATTTCAACTCAGCAAGAACAGCTTTGTCCTCAATGTCCCTGGGCCACTTTACTTTAACGCACAGTAATATATTAGTTCTACGACAGTACCATTCCTGTTCTACATGATCAAAAACCGCATCATCACATTCACTGCACCGCTTCATACATCTCACCTCCATCTCTTGACACCCCACCCACTCTAACCCCTGCTCTTCAGCAATTTCCTTGCCGGTTAACTCACAGTAATTACGCATGGTCTGTAGCATCAACCCACAATCCATAGGTACGATAGTTGTAGACTCGTACGGGCTATTGCCCGCTTCGTACAACTGCTCAGTCAGTTGGTCTTCTTCTTGCAAGAAAATCTCGTACCCATGTATGTTGTAAGTTCCAACAATACATGGAAGCATTATCTCTGTTTCCTTGTCGAATGTGCTACTCATTGCTTTGCACCTCCACACTTAGTATAGTGCAAGAATCGTGCCAAAAGGCCATTTTTCCACATTTGAACAGATTATGAAATTTTCAGGAGAAATCGACATTACTAGCTAGTATTGAGGCTAAAAACCTGCATAAACTATGACTTTTACGCAGGTTTTCCCCATTTTAGTCACGGATTTTTGGCCCACGACCTTCCCCACAGAGTGTCCGACCTTGCGCGTTAATTTCAATCATTCCGAGCCTCAACAATTCCGGTTCTACAAACGCGGCCAAAGTTTTAGGAGATTCTCGAACTACATTTGCGATTGAGTTCAAACTCATACCTTTGCCATTTGCGGAAGTCAAAACGGCCAGGTAACTTAAGTCAAGCTCATTGAGACCTTGCGAATTGACACCAAGTACATCGAACCATGTCAATCCGTGGTCGTTGACACCATCCGCGTAATTCAGTGCGAGCCTTGCTATACCCCTGCTACGTTGCGCAACCTCCTTCGCTATGTCCGGCGTCATGTGAGGGTATATGCGCCGTATCATAGCCACGAGATCAGCCACGGAATACGGTTGTAGGTGAAGCTGTAAGCGCAACCTCCCCAAAGCCGGAGAGGGAAGCACGTACGGAGCGGTAGTTCCGCAAATTACCGCCAAATCGGGAAGCCAGTAGATTGTACCAGATTCGTCATACACTTGTAAATCTTCTGTTGCATTATAAAGTACGGATTCCCAAACTGACAGCTTTAATTCAGCCACCTCGTCTATAAATATCATGTGTTTTTTTGCGCCCGGTTGCCAAACGCCACCCGCCCCGTATCCTGTACAATCCAAATTCAACAATAACCGACGCAACATTGGAGGCGTTAATTCCTTGGACGCGGTTATCGAAGTCCAGATATAACCAATTTCGTTACAAATAATTCTGGCAAGTGTTGTTTTGCCAACCCCCGAAGGCCCGAATAAAAGGGTATTCGGCCACAACTTATTGTTGGTTTTAGTCTTGGAAATTGCGGCCATGATTAGTGGCTTCAAATTTTCCTGCCCAACAAAATCTTCAAGCGTTTGTGGCCTAAGGTTCACAGTACAACGACCTCCCTAATCTGAATACTCTGAACCTGCGCCTTGATAAGCTCATTATTGGCAAGACAATTCCATGCCTTGTCCGTTGCCAACGCTAAGCATAACGCCCTGACCACGAATATGCAAGGCAATGGGTCAGTAGGCAGCAAGGTACACTCAATCAGATAATCACGTTCCATTTTTCACCTCCACACTAAAATGCTTCGCAATTAGTATAGTGCAAGAACCATGCCAATCGGCCTAGTAATGTGGACAGGTCAAACTTGAAATTTTCTGGTATACTATAGACGAAGACGACGAGACATACTCATGGTACATGATAATAGGCCGAAAAGACAAAATCGTCACAAATCCCTAAATACTAGCTAGTAATCTAACTAACTAGTATTTTTGGTGTGTGTCTGTGTGTCCTTGTAACAGCGTGTCTGCGTGCCGTTTTGATCTCAATTCCGGTAAAACGCGCCGCAGCCGCCGCTGCAGCTTTGCCGCAGCCCCCTCGTGGAAATTGCGCCGCAGCTGATTTCTTAAGGTTGCCGCTGCAGCCCCGATTTTCACAGGGTCAAACAGACAAAAAGGTGACCAAGTAACTCAGTATCCGAAGTAACCAAGCCTTTTTTTTCTGTGTTTTTTTTAAGGATAGCCGCGTTTTGCGGTTTTTTGTCTGAACAGATGTAAGGTAACTAGATAAGTCTTGTAACCAATTCTCGATGTTGTGCTCACTGTTACATGGACACATGATTCATAACCATGAGAGAGTGGAAATAATATTTGCACACACACGCCTTCATATAAGCCGCGTACCCTTGTTATATAGCGTTACATGCCCATGTGTCCATGTACCGGAGCCATATAATGCCATGTACCGGTGAAATTATTTCTCCTTATACATAAGCGTGTGAGCAAATTATTTACATGGTCTATCCGATATACTACCAGTTTCATAATATTCCACGAGGAAAGCCTACATATAACAATCCTTTACCCTCCTCTCTCATCCGATATTTATAGTGTGAACCCACATTCATACTATACTTACCATACTTCTTTCTTAAAGAGATATAGATATAAGTACTAGACATTTTGGTTATACTCCTTCTCTATCATACAATTCCTTTCTAATTTCAAACTTTTTATCCTTTCCTCTTGACAAGCCAGGATCATTATGCTATACTATGAGTGATAGGAGAAAAATCCAATGCGAGTTAAGATCAAACAGGAACAAAAAGATCATTCTTACGGGGCTAGCAATAGCATGACCCTAGCCCTGGTAACTTTGTACGGGGATGCAGGTAACGTTATACAGGAATACAAAAAGCAGCGGCAACGGCCTAGTGCATACATGAAAGACTGTACGCAGCAAATACCCACAGATAATTTAGTGCAGCAGCAACTACAAAAGCTGTGCCCATTGTCAAAGCGAGTCAAGCTTTATGTGTCAGAGTGGGGCATGCGAGAACCCTCCCATTATGTGATTTTGCACAAGATAGAAGGACAACCATTATTCCGATTAGCATGTGCCCGGCTACTTAGGCGTCTACCTGATTACGATGCGTTGATTGATGGTATCACTATTATGTGGCCGGACAACAACCCTGAAGTTGCGTGTGGACAGACTCCGATCATTGAACGCAAAATAATGTCTGGAGCATCTGCAAGCATAGAGATTCTTGGTAGCCCAGAATTGCAGCGGGAGCTTAGGTTGGCTGTTGATGTAGCCCATCTGTACTCCAACAACACTACAGTAGCCGTTTGGGGCCATCCAGGAAAGACCGTGTTCGAGGTAACCCCGGATAGTATTGTTCTCGTCAGAGTGCGGCCACATGTTTCCCCTCCCACCAAATTCAATGTCATCTTGTGGGGGAGTGCATCGAACAATTGTTTGGCGGATGCAGCTAGTTTGCCCCGGCACATAGTGCCCCAGATTAAGGGTGCTGAGCCTTATCAACCTGTTGATACCCTGGAAATCAATCTACTTCGTTGGGCACTGGATGCTCGATTGCTACCTTATGTTGCAATATCGAAAACTACGACTCGTGGAGACATATACACTTTGGCTTACGATCCCGATGTTGATGAGGCATTCATTACACAGATCGCTGCCAATCATAAAATCGTGGGGTTGCCGCGAGTTTTGAGAATCAACAACAAAGGACACGATATATTTGTGCCGGACTTGTTGATGGCCGAGCGATTAAAAAGGCTATTTTTTGATGACACAGGTGGTGAGGCTGTACACCATAAGCATACTACTGCATTTCGTAGATTACTGGGAATGACTATGGGCTATAAAACTTGGGATGACATAGCTCTGGCCTGGGAAACGTGGAACTTACCACTGTCTTCTGAAGAAGAGAATGTGTTCGAGATACTGAGGTCAACCTAATGGCTAGAAAAATTGGAATAGGTGGAATCCCAATACCAGAATCTTATGATGAAGTGCTTTGCCCCGTATGTGGGGATGAGACTTTTGAGAGAGAGTGTCATAGATGTAGACTTACAGTGCTTGAACCACTTCCAGAAAGATGTCGTGAAAG
>Ga0307376_10001852_pt1 | contig 21800 bp, 31 predicted proteins | sample TR2MG_FD_202536 | JGI IMG/M metagenome (GOLD analysis project Ga0307376, IMG submission 202536) | Soil microbial communities from Risofladan, Vaasa, Finland - TR-2 | ecosystem: Environmental > Terrestrial > Soil > Coastal area > Acid sulfate soil | place: Finland: Risofladan, Vaasa | collected...
GACAGTTATAAACATTATCTAACAAATTATGATGAGATTTTTAATTGTGTTGGGTATACTGATACATATTCCAATGATAGAAAACAACATTGGGAAACGAATTATAGGTCTGTTTGTGATTTGACTGATTTTTGTTCGACTTCAAACAAGAAATTCATTCATGTATCTTCCGATGTGGTTTATTCTCATTCCAAGCCCGGTGCATCAGAAAAAGATGTCCCGGTTCATTGTAATAATTGGTATGGTTATACTAAGTTACTTGGTGATGGATATGTACAATTAAGATCAAATGATTTTCTATTGTTCAGATGTTCATTTAAACCGTCACCTTGTAAGTGGAATAAAGCCATTGTTTCACAAATCGGAAATTTTGATTATGTAAATGTAATTGCTTCATTTATGATAAAACTAATCAACCAAGACAAGCAAGGAGTTTATAATTTAGGAACTGATATTAAAACTATTTATGAACTTGCAAAGCAAACCAATCCTGAAATAGAACCAATGATTGAAAAATTACACGAAACAATGCCAGAAAATGTTATAATGGATGTTAGTAAAATGAGGGGGGATTTATGAAAGTTAGTATTTCTATTATTTGTTATGAGATGAATGGGAGAGGATCGGAATTCCTTGAATATTCTTTGCAACAAATAGAAAAACAAACATATAAAGACTATGAAGTTGTTGTTACCGACCACTCTATTGATGGTTTGATAGAGTCTGTATGTGACAAATGGAAAGAAAGAATTGAAGTTAACTATTATAGATGTGAAGAGAAGAGAGGATTTTTTACAGCTAATAGAAATTTGGGTATACGAAAGAGTAAAGGTGACATCATTAAATTTTTGGACCAAGACGATTTTTTGGTAGATGAATATGCACTCGAAAAGATTGTCGAAAATTTTGATGAAGAAACAAATTGGTTAGTTTCGGCATATATACATACTAAAGATAGAAAAACATTTTTCAAGGTCCAAATACCACATTTGAATGATAAAATCTATTTAGTTAATACGATTGGTTCGCCCACAGGTCTAACAATACGAAATCGGGATGTTGTGTATTTAGATGAAAACCTTAGATGGATTGGAGATGCAGAATATTATAAGTCATTGTTGGACAAATTTGGCTTACCAAAAATATTAATTGATGTGACAGCGGTTAATTTTTTATGGGATGGTCAAACTTCAAATACGATTGTAGACCAAGAATTAAGACGTAAAGAAAATCAGTACGTTATAGATAAATTTGAAGGAGGATTGTAAAATGAATATTGATTTTGTTAAGAAAATGTTGATTGATTTCCCTGAGAACAGACACATCCGAAGTAAATTTTTGAGGAAAGAAAAAATAACTGAAGAAGAAAAATCTGAAGTTTTAAAAAGTAACGGAAGGTGGTTGTCCAAATCTGATTTAAGTAATTTTCTAGTTTTTGTTGATTGGCCAGGTTTGAATAAATTACAGGAACTGATTAAAGATACCATTGAAAATAATATTGATGGTGATTTTATTGAGACTGGAGTTTGGAAAGGTGGGATGTGTATTTTGGCAAAGTGTATCTATGACGAACTCCAAATAAATAAGAAAGTGTTTGTGGCTGATTCCTTTGAAGGATTACCACCACCAGATATAGAAAAGTATCCTTGCGACAAAGGAGACATTCATTATTCATTACCAGGTTTATCTATTAGTTTAGAACAAGTTCAAGACAATTTTAGATTATTTGATTGTTTAGATGATAATGTTGTCTTCATCAAAGGATGGTTCAAAGATTCCTTACCAACAGCTCCGGTAGAAAAATTATCTATATTGAGATTAGATGGTGATATGTATGAAGCAACAATTAATTCTTTAGATAATTTGTATCATAAGTTATCAGTTGGGGGTTATTGCATAATTGATGATTATGAAGGACATGCTGGATGTAAACAAGCTGTAAATGATTTTAGAATCAAACATAATATTACAGAAGAATTAATCAAAATAGATAATGTAAATCCCTCCCAAGAACATTATTGGAAAAAGGAGAGATAATGGCACCAAGAATTAGTGTTGCGATTCCTTGTTATGAAATGGGCGGCTGCGGTGTTGATATGTTAGAGTTTTCCTTTAACAAACTTATTCACCAGTCACTTCAAGACTTTGAAACAGTCATCACAGATCATTCACAAGACAACCTCATTGAGAAACTTTGTGATTCTTGGGAAGGTGTTATTAACATTAAGTATTTCAAGAACACTGAGAAGAGAGGATCGCCAACATCCAATACGAATCTGGGTATTGCAAAGAGTGAAGGAGAGATCATCAAACTCCTATGCCAAGATGATTACCTTTATGATGAGCAAGCTCTTCAGATAATTGATAAGAATTTCGCTTCAGATGTAAATTGGATGGCAACTTCTTATCTCCATACAACGGATAGAGCCAGACTTTATAACAAACATGTTCCAAGACTTTCGGATAATATTGCTTTGAAGAATTTGTTAGGGACTCCAAGTGCGTTTACCATTCGCAATGGTGTTGATGTTTGGTTTGATGAAAACTTATCTTGGTTTTATGATGGAGATTTTTATAGAAGGATGGTACAGAAGTTTGGAAATCCAAAGGTGATTGACAAGATTACGATGGTCAATTATCTACATGCGGATCAAGTCACAAATACAATTGCCAATCACGCACTTAAAAATAAAGAACAACAATATGTCACGGAGAAGATGAAGAATGCTTAATCTACCAAGAGTTACATTGACAGTCGTTACTTCAGTGAAGATAGACCAGAACATCGAAGCAATGATGAAAAGCATGGAAGGAATAAACTACGGTGCGGTGAAGTTTTTTTCACATGAACACCCAAAGAATCTTCCATACACAGCCGGGTTCGTAGAGATTCCTCAGATAGATTATGTTGGATTCAGTCGATTCACTTTCCATGAACTTTGGAAACACATTGATACGGATTTCAGTTTACTGGTTCACCACGATGGTTGGGCAAACAGTCCAGATAATTGGGATAATAGATTTATGGATTTTGATTATGTTGCGGCTCCTTGGGCTTGGTCTGAGAATGCGTACATTACAGATTACGGCGAACACGTCAGAGTTGGTAATGGTGGTGTCTGTTTAAGAAGCAAGAAACTTCTAAAGATGCCGACAGAATTGGGATTGGAACTTGAACAACGAGAAGGATTCTATAATGACGATGGTAACTTCTGCGTGTATCATAGAAAGACTTTCCTTGAGAATGGAATTAGATATGCTCCTATTGAAGTGGCCGCTAAGTTCTCAAGAGAGAAATGGATTGATGGAATAAGTAGAACTGATACATTTGCATTTCACGGTAACAATAGGATGGGAATATGAACGAACTTGATGTTTTGGCAAGAAAATATGGAACAGATAAACAAACCAATGAACCAGGTACAAAACCTATCTATCATGGATACACACCAGTCTACGATGAATTGTTTAAAGACAAGAGAGATGAGTTTCAACATTTTTTGGAGATTGGAGTAAGAGAAGGTTGGTCACATCAAATGTGGTATGATTATTTTCCGAATGCTATGATCTATGGACTCGATCTCGCAGATGAGATTCCAGCCGAGCAATTGAAGTCTATTGAAAATGATCGAATCCAAATCACTGTTGGAGACCAATCAGATGAAAAATTACTAATAGATACTTATGGTGATAAAGAATTTGATTGTATCATTGATGATGGAAGTCATAGGTGTTGGCACCATCAACAAACTTTCAAATACCTATTCCCATTCGTAAAATCGGGTGGATATTATATCATTGAAGACTTGGGTGTTTGTGGAATCAGAGAGTTCAGAGAACATGATGATATAAGGTCTTCAACAACAACTTGGTTGTCTGGTATTCAAAGAGGGGAATTCTTCTCATACTATATACAAGACGGGGACAGATATTTAAATGAAATTGAATTGGTTCAAGTGGTTGGTGAACTTGGAATCATAAGGAAAAAATAATGAGTCAAATCATAAAAGATAATTTTTTGGTTGTTAGTGATTATAATTGGATTCCAGATGACTTAGAAGAATCTTGGATTCATAAGTATACTGATAACTATTTGTTATACGACAAGTTTCATCGTGATAATTGGCAAGAGTCCCCAAAACTAATCAAACAAAAGAATGTCGGGCAGAATCATTATGATATGTTTGATTTTATTGTAACTCATTATGACAATCTTCCAGACGTAACAATATTTTGTAGGGCTTGTTTATTTTTCCCAAAGGGTGCGAAGTGGAAGCCATCTGAAGAAAGGGACGCCTCGACTGGTAATTTCAATGAAGAGGCATTTGAAAAAGTATGTAACAATACTACGTTTACTGAACTACATGACTTTGGTCCAGAAGTTCATAATGGGCGTAGTAGTAAGTTAGACACTGACGGCTTTGGTTTTTTGGAAATAAACAACGGTTGGTTTTTTAACCACGGTCAGTCTAAATATTATCGCAGCCTGAATACTTTTCTTTTAGATATGTACAAGAATCCAGTACTGAAACCGTACATACGTTTTTCTCCGGGTGGGAATTACATCATACCAAAGGAGAATATTCTTAAGTATTCTAAGAAATTCTACGAACGGATTAGAGAAATAATGAGTTGGGATGTGATAACAACCGAAATCTGGATGATAGAAAGGGCAACGTATACAATATTTACTTGTGATTGGGAAGTTAACGACCAATACAAATAACATGGGAGATAGAATGAAAAAAGTATTAATTACAGGTGGACTTGGTTTTCTAGGTTCATATTGTATAGAGAAATTTAAGAGTGATGGTTGGGATATTACTGTTATTGATAACCTTTCGACAAACGTGATTCCACCAGACCATGATGTATGTGATGATGTGGAAGTCATAATAGAAGATGTGTTGGAGTATGATTGGAAAGATGAAGAGAATTATGACCTTATTGTTCACCTTGCAAGTCCTGTCGGTCCGGTTGGTGTGTTGAAACACTCTGGTAAGATTGCTTCATACATCATTGACGACATCTACTGGGCAATTGATGGTGCGCAGAGATTTGATTGTCCTCTTATTTTTATAAGCACTTCGGAGATTTATGGTTATCGTAGTGAAGCTGTTTTTCTTAAAGAGGATGATGATAAGTTATTGGTTGGAGATTATAGTGTTAGGAATGAATACTCCGAAGCAAAGTTGTTGTCAGAGATTGTTCTTTCTAACACGGCAAAGGTGAGTAGTCTTAAATACCAGATTCTTCGTCCGTTCAATATTAGCGGAGCTCGTCAACTCAAAGATGGTGGATTCGTTCTACCGACGTTTGTTAATCAATCTCTTGCTGGTGAACCAATAACTGTGTTTGGTGACGGTCAACAGATCAGAGCTTTTACTCATGTCAAAGATATTGTTGATGGAATATTTCTTGTAGCCACCGCAGACAAAGTAGACTACAATCAAATTTGGAATGTTGGCAACCCAGACAACGTGGCTTCTATTCTTGACTTGGCTGATATGGTTAAAGAAGGAACTAATAGTGAATCAGAAATTAAGTTTTTTGATCCGAAGACCATTCACGGTCCTCTATATGAAGAAGCTTGGGATAAGATTCCAGATGCTACAAAAATTAAAGAACGTCTTGGATGGAATCCAAAGTATTCAAAAGATGTAATCGTTAATGATGTAATTGAATTTTATGGAGCAAAACAATGATAACAACTGACTTCACCGGAAACTTTGGTAATCACATATTCCAGTACGTGGCTTTACGTTCAATTGCTGAGAAGAAAGGATATGAATGGGGTTGTACAAAGTATATCTATGGAGACTACTTGGGTGGAAGATCACAGATGGATTTTCTTGACCTTGACTATGGACAACCAGTCGGGGGAATTGACAAAGAGTATCAAGAGAAGATTGTGAATCTTGGTGGTCATACAAATGTCCATCAATATCACGACTTCAATGACCTTGAGGATAACTCTAAACTAGTTGGTTGTTGGCAGACAGAACAATATTTTGACAAAGAGAAAGTCAGAGATTGGGTTCAGATAAAGAATGAGTATACGAACTTTGTGGATGATACGTGTGTGATAAATGTCAGAGGTGGAGAGTACAGAGGAATAAGAGATGTAGTCCTACCACAATCGTATTGGAACAATGCTATCGGGCAGATACATGACTTTGATCCTACGGTCCAATTCTTGGTTGTCACAGATGATGTGCCATACGCTCAGTCTTTATTTCCAAGAATGAATGTTGTTCATAGAAGCATTGGTGAAGATTACTTTATGATTAACAAAGCTAAGTATCTTATCCTTTCAAACTCATCCTTTGCTTGGTTCCCTGCTTGGTTAAATCAGAATTCCCGAATAACTATAGCACCTAAATACTGGGCACGATATAATACGTCGGACGGATATTGGGCAAGTAGCAACATCTTTACAAAGGGTTGGATGTGGTTGACCAGAGAAGGAAGACTTGAAACCTATGAAGACGTTGTTGAAGAATTGAAGAATAGTAAGTATGCTCATTTATATAATTTGGAGGATTGATATGGCTGTTTATGATGTGTTTCCGTTTTTTAATGAATTAGATTTACTTGAAGTGCGAATGGAAATTCTTGACCCTTATGTTGACTACTTTGTAATTGGAGAATGTAACAAGACTTTTCAGGGAAATGACAAACCATTTCATTACTTAGAGAACAAAGAAAGGTTCAAGAAGTTTGAACATAAGATCATCCACAATAAGTTCATTGATGATAAAGGAACCGAGTGGACAAACTGGGATAGGGATGTCAACCACAAGAATGTTATCGCAGAAGCCTTGACAGGTTGCAATGATGATGATATAATATTGATATCAGACCTTGACGAGATTCCAAACCTTGAGGGTGTTCCTCTTGATAGTTTCTACAAACCCGACCAACTGTTCCACATGATGCAGAAGATGTATTATTATTACATTGACTTGCTTCAAGATGGAAGTGAAAAGAATTGGTTTGGTACAAAGGTTTGTTCGTATTCTTATTTCAAAGAGACTTGTATTGATGAAATCCGGAATGCTAAAGGTGAAGGAACCCAAATTCCAAATGGTGGTTGGCACTTCACATTTCTTGGTGGTGTTGATAAAGTGATTGAGAAGATTGAGTCTTGGGGCCATAAAGAATTTAACAACCCACAGATTAAGTCAAGAGTTGCTGAGAATATTGCGAACGGAAAAGATATATTCTTTAGATCAAATTCCAATTTAGTTCAAGTACAGATTGACGAAACGTATCCCAAATATCTTCGTGATAACTTGAAAAAGTATTCGCACTTTGTACAAGGAGTTTATGTATGAAACTATTAGTAACTGGTTGCCGAGGATTTATCGGATCAAACTTCGTTAGGTATATGCTTAACAAATATGAAGACTTGAAGATTGTGAATTTGGATGCTATGACTTATGCTGGTCAAGGTGATAATCTAAGAGACATAGACAAAGAAAGATACCACTGGGTTCACGGAAACATTGAAGGAAAGATCGTTGAAACACTAACAGCCGCCAATAAGTTTGATGCTATCGTCAACTTCGCCGCCGAGTCTCATGTTGACCGTAGTATTGAATCCGCAAAGGAATTCGTACAGACCAACGTAATGGGTACCCAGAATCTACTGGACTTTGCGGTGATGCATAAAGTACCACGGTTTGTCCACATATCAACGGACGAGGTATATGGTTCCCTTGGGGCAACAGGACAGTTCACAGAGAAGACCTATCTTAAACCCAATAGTCCATACGCAGCCAGCAAAACATCTTCTGATCTTATGGTGTTGGCAGCTTTCAAGACTCATAAACTTCCAGTTGTTGTTACAAGATGTTCTAACAACTACGGGCCTTATCAGTTCCCAGAGAAGCTTATCCCTCTCATGGTTACAAATGCAATGGAAGGAAAGACACTTCCTGTCTATGGTGACGGTAAGAATGTACGTGATTGGATTCACGTTCTTGACCACTGCCGAGCAATTGATGATGTGCTTAGACTTGGTAAGGAAGGAGAGATTTATAATATCGGTGGAGACGCTGAGGTTCCTAACATTGAAATCGTTGAGAGGATCATAGAACAAGTCGGTGGTGAGATTGAATACGTTGAAGACCGTAAGGGACATGACTTCAGATACGCAATGGACTTCTCTAAGATTAGAGATGAACTTGGATGGGCTCCTGAGTATTCATTTGAAGATGGATTGAATGAAACAATTGAATGGTATGTTAATAATGAATGGTGGTGGAATCCTTTGAAGAAGTGAGGAGTATATGATTGTTCCAATGTTGAAAGGTGGTTTAGGCAATCAAATGTTTCAGATCGCAAATGCCTATGCGTTTGCTAAGAGGCATGGGTTGGAGTGGGGTATTAATTATGGTTTGAGTTACTGCCCAAACCAAGGCAATACCGCAACCAAATACCGTGAGACATTGTTTAAGGAACTCCCCGTCACGGACTACGTTCCACCAATGAAATACGCAGAACCGACTTTTAATTACAGAGAAATTCCCAAGAGGGATGATATTGTTTTGGATGGATTTTTTCAGACTGAAAAATACTTTATTGATTATTCTGATGAAGTCCACGATCTATTTACATTCCCATCAAAATGTGAAGAGATAGATAACTTTCTGAAAACATTTACACAACCAACAGTTGGTATTCATATTCGCCGTGGTGACTATAAAAAGTTTGCTGGTCACCATGGAATTCAAGATGGTGGTTATTATGCGAGGGCATCTCAGTTGTTCAAAGATCATCAGTCATTTGTTTGTACAGATGATTGGCCTTCAGTTCAAAGTGAGATGACTTTTTCAAAGGCACTTAGATCACCTTATACAGATGAAGTCATGGATATGTATTTGTTGACTCGTTGTCAAAATGTTGTAATGTGTAATAGTAGTTTCTCCTGGTGGGGAGCATTCCTAGGTGTTAAGAAGGATAAAGTCGTGGCTCCGAAGAATTGGTTTGGGCCAAGAGGACCAAAAGATTTTCAGGACGTTTACCGAGAGGGATGGATATGCCTTTAAAAAGAGAAGTGATAGAGAAGTATAAAAGTAAAGTCTTCGTTGAAAGTGGTAGCTTTATGGGCGATGCTATTCAAACCGCATTAAATGTTGGGTTTGAAAAAGTCCTTTCAGTTGAATTGGCAGATAAATTTTACAATATATGTAAGATACGATTTGCGAATGAACCAAGAGTCACATTGTTTTTTGGTGATGTTGAATTAGTCTTATGGGATATGATAAAGGATATTGATGAACAGATTACATTTTGGATTGATGGTCACGAGTCTGGTGGAGATACTGCTTGTGGAATTCATGGAGACCCTTGCCAACAAGAACTTGAAATCATTCAGAGACACCATAGAAAAGACCACATTATTCTTATTGATGATGTGAGGGGAACAATACCACCACCAATGATTGAATCTCTGAAGTTAATCAATCCATCCTACCAGTTTTTTCAAGAAGATGGTTTTGTTCCTAACGATGTTTTGGTTGCGAGGTTATGTGATGGAGAATAGATATAGAATAATCATACCAGCTTATAATTGTGGGAAGTGGATTCGCCGATGTATTTGGTCTGTGGTCAATCAGAACTTTCTGAACAACGAATACGACGGAAGATATCAAGCAGTTTTTCTGGATGATTGTTCAAATGATAATACTTTTCAAGTCGTTCAAAATACTATTCAAGAAAGTGGAGAACACAAACTGAACTGGAGATTCTTCAGAAGGAATAATAATGTTGGAGCTCTTGAGAATATTGTTTATGGAATCAACTCTATTTGCTTTAACGATGAAGATATTATTATACTGTTGGATGGTGATGATGCTTTGTTTTCAAATGATGTTATAACATATTTGGATTCAGTTTATCAAGACCCAAAAATTCAAATGACATATGGACAATATCAAAGTGAAAGTAATGGGGCATTGGGATGTAGTCGTCCACTTGAGGTTCCCTCAAGAGATTATAGAACAATGGGTCATTGGCGTACATCTCATTTGAGAACATTCAAGTATAAGCTTTGGAAAAGAATTCAAGATGTAGATTTACGAGACCCGAATGGAAAATATTTTGCGATGGCTTGGGATATGGCCATTATATATCCTTTGATTGAGATGGCTGGTAACGATAGGATTAAGTTCATTGATAAGATAATGTATCTGTATAACGACACAAATCCAATCAATGACTTCAAGAAGAATCTGAGACTTCAAGAAAGTACAGCAAGGTATATTAAAAGCAAAAAGAAATATAGGATGATGACTGATGACGAAATTTGATTTTGTTTATACGTTTCACTTCAGAGAAGATGATAAAACAGAGGCGATCTGGCGACTGAATAGATCAATCGCAAGTTTGAATTTGAATCAAGTTAATGTTTGTGTAATGAACTGTTCAAATTATTGTATCAGAGATAGCATCCATTATGATGTTAAGTATGAATATGAACCAAAGGATTTTGGAACCAATGTTTATAATAGACCATTCATGGTCAATGAAGCAGTAAAGAGAATGGTCACATCTGAATACTTTAATCTTTCAGACGTGGACATTATCTATCCAAAGACTTTTTTGAAAACAATGAAATCTATCATTCAGCAAGAAACTGGAGATGTTCCATTGAGAATTGTTTTTCATAATCATAATATGGGTCAAGGAGATTTCGTTACTTATAAAGATTGTCTTGAGGAATATGAAAATTGTAAAGATCAAATTAGGTCTAAGACTGGTCCAGCTCCAGGTCTTGGAATTATTCATACGGAGACTTTCAAAAGGATAAACGGATTTGATGAAAGGTTTTTCGGATATGGTCCAGAGGATAAGGAATTTAACTACCGAATATCAAGAGTATGTAAGTACATTGATTTAGATGATCCGAAAGTAAACACTTATCATATTTGGCATATGAACAATACTCCAAAAATCAATTACAGAAACAATATGAGAATATGGTATTACATTAAAGAACATATTGAAAGTAATAATTTGATTGAAGTAAAAGCCGGTTCAATTGAAATCCCACCAATTGTTTATCACCAACCAGAGGAAGTTGAATTATGATTGAAGGCTTAGAAGTTTATGAAGGAAAGAGATTCTACGACAATCGTGGTTACTTTATACAGACATGGGACTGCGATTCAATCCCACACGAATTCAAACAGGACAATGTAAGCTTCTCTTACTTCGGGGTTCTCAGAGGATTACATTTTCAAAAGGAACCATTTACCCAAGGTAAGTTAGTTTCTGTTATCAAGGGTTCTGTTTGGGATGTGGCTGTTGATATTCGGAAAGGTTCTGAAACTTTTGGAGAATGGTTCGGAATAGCACTGAGTGAACTCAACAACACAAGAATGTATATCCCAGAGGGATTTGCCCACGGATTCATTGTGACTTCTTCTGATGGAGCCATCTTCCACTACAAATGTACAGAAGTCTACCACCCAGAGAGTGAAGGATCACTTGTTTGGGACGATCCTTTAGTCTCAATTGCTTGGCCACTAAAGCCCATCCACATAGCAGAAAAAGACGCTGGTGCAAAAACACTTGACCAACTATAAATAATATGTTATATTGTTATTGTTCATTGAAATTTATGGGGGTGTAATGGTTTTCGACTAGGTAGGTTAGTTGGATATCTGCACGTCGTGGTTGGTCTGAAGGCCACGTTAAAATCAGACTACATTATAAGCGCAGAAGATTACGCTTATGCACAAGCTGCTTAATTAGTGGCTCACGAAAACTCTTGACTTCCATCTAGAGAGTAAGTAGTGGCACCGCAGATGGATAGGACAACCGAAAGGCATCAATAGAGAAGGGGACCGAAGTGACTTTGATGTGTTACCCAACAATGTGTTTGATTTTTACAGAGTGTTGGGTAACGATTAACTGAAAGAATCTAAGCGTGTGAACGAAGTGTTCAGCAATTTATTTAGGACGCGAGTTCGACTCTCGCCACCTCCACCACTTTCTCCTTGATATAAATATAAATACATAAGAAGGTTATGTACCAACATCAGGGAGAACCAATGCAAGACTTTGCAAATCATTATTTTACAGAGAAAACTATAGCTACATCTAGGTTTGATTCTAAAGAAGGTAGCCCCGAAGAAAATAAATGTATGGAGATTGGTCAACGACTTGCTGACCGATTCGGTCTTAGATTTGATGGTTGGTGGGAATTAAGTTATCAATTCACCATCCTGAAAGGACTCCCAGACGAACAGAATACATTTCTAGCAAAGAACGAAGAGGAAGTTTTCAACTCACTCCAAAAGAAATTCCCTAATTATTTCGGATACATTATGGGTAAAAACTTTCCTAATGGCTACAAGCCAGACCCTTCGATCCCCTCAGATACAATACCAGAATGCGAACCACTTGACTTAGACACTTTAAAGAAAGGAACGAACTATGGATTGGAAAAAGAATTCTATTAATGAAAGTGTGTGTAGAGGAAGAAATCAATATAAAGAATGGAAAATAGAAAGAACTTTAAAGGAGTGTTTATGAGCATCTGGGATTTTTATTTGAAAGAAAACGATGAAAAACAACTTAAACTTTTTGTTGATCTTGATGGTGTGCTTTGCGACTGGTTCAAAGCCTTCAGAGACTTGGGTCCAGAGGTTACAAAGGGACTTGAAGGTGATGTATACGAAGAGAAGTATGGTCGTGATGAACTTTGGAAACAAATTGCTAAACACGGTAAGTTGGAATTCTGGTCGGAGATGGGTTGGACAACAGACGGCAAGCAACTATGGAACTACATCAAGAAGTTCAATCCAACTATTCTCACAACACCAGCTAACAGTAAGTTCAGCAGAGAGGGAAAGAAAATCTGGGTAACAAGAGAACTTGGTCCAAATGTTCCTATCATTCTTTCTAAAGACAAGTATGAACAAGCAGATACAGAAAGTATACTAATAGATGATTACGATAAGAAGATTGATAACTGGGTCAATAGGGGTGATGGAATAGGAATTCTTCATACCTCGGCCGACAAAACAATTGCGGAACTCAAGAAGTATGGATTTTAAACTTCATTACTTTACGGAAGGAAATCTACCAGAGTTGGTTATGCTCATTGGCATACCTGGATCTGGTAAGTCTACGTGGATATCTAAGGTAAACAAGAACAATAAATATATGGTAGTAAGTCCAGATGACATTCGTAGAGAACTTACTGGTGATGTTTCCGATCAAAGTCAGAACGCAAAGGTCTGGTTTGAGACCAAGAGAAGAGTTAAGGAAGCATTGAACAATGGGCAAGATGTTATGCTTGATGCTGTTATGTCAAGTTCTAAAAATAGAAAGGATTTCATTGAGGATTTACCACCGGCTCAGTTGAAAGCAAAAGTCTTTTATGTAGACCCAGAAGTCTCCAAAGAGAGAATATCAAAGGATATAGAATCCGGAAAAGATAGAGCAAACGTACCACCAGAGATTGTTGATAAGATGCACGCAGAGCTTATGGCAAAGGTCAAACTATTGGATGGTGGAATTTTAGATGTAAGTCAATTAGAAGATGAAGGATTTGAAATAATCAAATAAGGAGAGAAAGATGGACAGATTTTTAGACCATTACTTTGAAGACAATACTTTTATGATGCCGATTGACTTTGACCTTTGCTCAATCAACGAGCGAGGCGAACTAGAGATTGGCATTCCGTTGAAGTATCTTCCACAACTTGTGGAGCATGATGTTATCAGACTTTCTTTGGGTGGAGAACCATTCAAGACTCTTGATGAAGCGTATGAAGCATACGACAGTCTCAATGAAGCAGACAAGAAAGCAGACAAGTTGAAAACCAAAGTAAAAGACCCAGAGACTGGTGAGGAAAGAGAATTTGAAGTCGCCGCAGGTAATGCAAAGATTGGTGGTGATACAGTCCTTCTTAACATGTCAACTGCTGGTAATTGTATGTCGGCTATTCTTGGAACTTGTAAGATGGCTGCCGATGGAACTTGCTATGCTTTGAGATTTGAGAAGCAATGGAAGGATGCCTTGGCAAAGAACCAGAGACACGAAGAACAATGGGCCTGCTTAACTGCGGCTGGAATTGCACTTGGTCTTTCACAGATTTCAAAAGCAATGCCAAAGATTAAATATGTTAGAGTCAACGAAGCTGGTGAGATTAGAAACCTTCCATCCAATCCAGAACTTCTTGCGACTGTTCCTGAAAAAATGAAAGTCAAACTTGCTGACATAGATGATGTAGAAAAGCTAAAACAAGTTGGAGCAGAACTGGAGAAGTTGGGTTCTCCTTTGATTCTTTACACATATACGCATAGAACTGATTTAAATGTTGGTGACCTTGGAAAGAAAGTATGTATCAATGGTTCAGGATATATGTTGGATAATGCTTTTATAGCTCTTGAATTAGAAGAGTTCAATATCATAATGGATATGGTCGAGAGGAAAGAACTTAAGGAATTCAATGGAGTTCCAGTGACACAAGCAGTACACTGTATTGGAGACTGTAGAGTTTGTTCTTTCTGCAAGACGAAGAAGAGTAAGCATATATTCCTTCCTATTCATGGTTCTGGTACACCATATCAGATTGAGTTGCAGAAAATCTTGGCGGCGGTCGTCGAGACACCAGAGTTTGCAGAACTATTTATGTCGGAAGGAACACCAAGTGAAAAGGGAATTAGAGCCTTGGGACTTGTTCCTGATGATATGAGAAAGATGTATACGAGACTTGTTCCTTATAGACAAGACCGTGTAGATTTGTTTGCTGACATTATTAAGAACAGAGGAAACATAGAAACACTCGTCGCCGCGATTGAGCAGTTCGCACTTGCGGCTGCCAGCAAGGACGCAGAATTAGCACCACCCAAAGAAGGTGTAGTGGAAATAGATATTTCAGACCGAGATGTCAAAGAAGGATTGGTAAAAAGTATCGACGCATTGACTGGTAAGTTTGCATCGTCAATCGAAGGTGCGGTCGCTGCTGGTCAAGAACCTGCACTCAAGAAGTGGTCTGCTTTGAAGAATGCGATTGATACAGCCATCGCGCAAGCAAAACGAGGTGAGAAACCAAAGGTTACGAAGGCTCTTGGCAAACAACATGCTGGTGTTTTTGGAAGACTAAAGAAGGAGTTGGGTAAATGAACTTTGAATTTTTCTACTTGCTAACCGAGATACAGAATCCAGACGACTGGCGTCAGAAGATGGTTTGGCATAGAACCTCGACTGGTCAGAGGAATAAGATTAAGGTCAAGAGTCTTCCTGCCGATGAGCAATGGAAGTACGCTCCTCTTGAAGTTAAGATGAAGAGAAAGCAGAAAGACCCACATGCTCAGGTGGATCAACCACAATTCAAACCCGAAAGAAAGACTTTGAAGTTTTATTATTCAGCGGATCGACCAAAGGGATTTGACCAGTTTGATGATGGTAAACTTGTTGTCGTGACGGATGATCCAGCAAAGGCAATCGAAATCGAAAAGAAGGGACACAAGATAGCTGTTGCTCATCAAGTTCCGATTGACGCAGTTAAGAGGTTTTATAACTATGAGAAGAAAGACTGGGATGATTTTGAAAAGGATGTTAGTGAAGATAAAAAGTTTGAGCTTATTAAATTCTCAGACGATGATGTCTACTTGGCGGATTTTGCTAAGTTTAAAGATGAAATAGATTTCCAAATGTCCGACCCTAAAGATGGCGAAGAAAAGGAAGATGAATAAACAATTTGAAGCATACTACTATGATGACGAAGATGAAGAGGTCATCAAAGTAAAGGCCCGCGATAAAAAGAAAGCGCCTAAGATTATGTTCGCACGTTGGGGTGGAATGAACCCAAAGAGAGATAAGAAAAAGGAAAAGTCTTTCAGAGCCGATAGAGAAAAAGGATATGAAAGTTTCCATAAACCACCAGAGAACAAAGGCATTTATGCTTTCATTTGGCCTTATGTTGAAACATTCCTTGCGGCTTGGAACAAAGACTATCAAGTGAAGACTGGTAAGACCGATGAATATGGTGAAGTCACAAAGATGGCGCCGATTAAAAAGTTCCAACATCACGGAACTATCTGGACACACTTTGTCGATGAGGCTAAGGAACAAGGAGTTGCTCAAGAGGTTAAAGGAAGTTGGGTTAAGATAGATACAAAAGACTTACCAGAAATTTTGGCAAAGATAGTATCTAAAGATATAAAGAGTTTGAAGAAAGATACTTTTGGTTCTCCTTCAAAGGAAACTATTTCAGACCCATACAAAAGAGGGAAAGGTGGCTTTATGAGTAAAGACCATTTAGAGGTCTTCATACCTGGTAAAGTCAAGGAGACAAAATGATTTACGATGATAACGCAGCCAGAGCAAAATACTGGGAAGATATAGCAAAGCAAGCGTTTGACCGAATCATTGAACAGAACAGCGTAATTGACAGATTGCAAAAGGATTTAGAACACGAACATCACATGGTTACATTTTTACAAGACATGGCGGCAAGAGACAAATGAGATTCGAACAATACTACTTAGATGAAACAGCAGTCAAATGCTATAAAGGCCAGTGTGATAGAGTCAGAAGAACCCCAGAGGGTGAAGAGTTCTGGCAAGAGATGATGAAGAATAAGGTAGAGATCACAGAAGAAGAGTTCTTGAATCACGTTGACCCGAGTTCTGTCTTAGATGATGATGAGACTTGGGAAGAATATTATAGAGACAATAAAAGATCGGATCCAGACTTTGCTTTTTATAAGTCGGGTGAGGACATTTACTTTTTTCAGACCGCAGGATTTGAATTCATATGGGAAACCAAATAAAATTTAACGAGCATTACTTTGGTGAAAGTATCAACGACAAGAACCTATTTAAGGTTGTCTTCCTTGCTGGTGGACCCGGTAGTGGGAAGTCTTTTATCTCTGACCTCGCATTCAAAGGAGAACCCGTTGCCTTTGTGAACCAAGATAATTTTACTGAGATGATGTTTAAGAGGGATGATATTCCTTTGGCTTTCAATTCACAAGATAAAGAGTTGGGAGATAAACAACAACAAACAAGAAATAGAGCCAAGAGATTAACTTCCGATAAATTGTTGAGTCAAGTCAATGGAATGTTACCACTCATCATAGATGGAACTGGAAGACACTATCCCAAGATAGAACAACAGTTCAAAGCATTTGAAGGAATTGGATACGACCCTTATATGATTTTTGTGAACACAACTCTTGATGTTGCCAAAGAAAGAAATCAACAAAGAGAAAGAAAGTTAGAAACAGATTTCGTAGAGGATGCTTGGCATAATGTCCAAGACAACATTGGTAAGTTCCAATCTCTATTCGGTGGTGAGAACTTTGTTATTGTTGACAATAGCAAGAGACTTGACAAACCAGAGATCAAAAAGTTAGAACTACAACTCACAAGACAAGCAAGAAAGTTCTTGAATGAACCACTAAAGAATCCTATTGGTAAGGCAGTCATTAGGAAGCTGAAGGAAACCGGTGGGAAGAATATCTCCGACGTTTCTCAAACACTAGATAAGAATAAGGAAAGGTTTGATCTATGAAGTTTCAAGAACATTATTTCTCAGAGAAGTCAGTACGACCAGCTATCCATAAGGACATTCTGTTCGTACATGAATACAGTTCTCCAAGAAACAGACAAAGAACGGATGAAGAGAAGAGAGTCCGAGAAGTTGCCTATGCTATCAAGGACAAGACAAACCTTGAAGCAATCTCCACAGCGGGAAAGGAAATGGCAAACTTGGTTAACTCTGGTAACATTCTCATTCCAATTCCAAATAGCAAGGGAAATACCGAAGCAAATAAACTATTGGCAGATGAAATCGCAACAAACTCTGGTGCAACTGTTAAAGATATTTTGGGAGTCAAGAAACCAAGAGAGTCTAACTTACTACGATCCAAAGAAGGTAAGGCAAGAATTAAGCCAACTAAGATGGGATTGGAGTTGACTGATGTAATAGAAGACGCAAGGAATGTATTGTTTGTTGACAATGTTGCGGCGAGCGGTTCATCCATTCGGGCTGCGGTCAACTTAATAAATGGTGGTAGAGGTTTAGTCTATGCTAAAGTTCCAATGATTAAAAAGAAGGTATATTAAAATAGGAGAGATAGAGATGGCAATGGATTTCAAATCGTATCTTTTAAAAGAAGCAGAAGCAACATCTAAAAAAGACAAAGCCGATGGTTTTGTTACAGACATTGAGAAGGATACTGTTGACAATAATAACTTCAGAAAAGTATTATTCACAGGAAAGTATTCTCAACTTGTGTTGATGTCATTGAAACCTAATGAAGATATTGGTGTAGAGACTCACGATAACGTAGATCAGTTCTTCAGAATTGATGAAGGTTCTGGTAAAGTCATTATCAATGGCAAAGAACACGAACTCAAAAATGGTTCTGCTTTTGTTGTACCGGCTGGTTCGGAACATAATATTATTGCCAATGGTGATGGATTGAAATTATATTCTATATACTCTCCACCTAATCATAAAGATGGAGTTATTCATAAGACAAAAGAAGATGCTATGGCAGACGAAACAGATAAGCCAGAGGAATGATTATGAGATTTGATGAACACTATTTTATAGAAACAATAGAGAAGCTTCAGAGTCAGTCGTATAAATTGAATGATCCCAAGGCTCAGAAGATTATGGGTGATAACATTAAAAGGTTTGAACTTTGGCCAGAAATGGTTGAGAAGGGTACAAACAATCTTCCTAATAGATTTATTGACATATATCTATTAGATAATCAACCAGTTGTTTACCTCGTCCATAGTGATAACTTTTACAATGTTATCAAGGATGATGATGGTTCCCTAAGTGTAAATGATGATGACAAAGGTAATACAAAGACTAAGCATCTTCACGACATAGAGATTGCAATAGATAAGAGAAAAGAACTAAAAGGAGTAGGTGCAGAGATCATTAAGAAGTTTATCAATGATAATAAGAAGTATGATTATATAACTCTTCAAGCTCATAATGATTTTTTACTGAATACATATTATCCTAAGTTGGGATTCAAACCATTTGAACAAGAAGATACTGGCAACGGAATGTATCTACCAACGAGGTAAATTAACAACATGAGATTTGATGAACACTATTATTTTATTGAAGGGGATTGTCCTATGACTGATGAAATGAAAGAACATTTCAAGAAGAGAACTGATAAACATATCGGTTTGGTTCAAAAGTATTGTGGGAAGATTGATGATCTTGGTCAGAAAGACTTTGATGGGATTGTTGAACGTGGAGAGATTCACGACGCAAGTAAGTATGAAGAACCAGAGTACACTCCTTATGTTTACTTGACTTGGGATTACAAGTGTAAGGATGAAGGAGTTGATTCAGGTTTCTCAAAAGAAATCAAAGACAATATGAACACTGCGACTAATCATCACGTCAAGCATAATAGGCATCACGTCGAGGCACATACAGACCAAGATGATGTTATAAATAGAGAAGACAGGGATAAGCCGCCAGAAGAAATGGTTGATGGGACCAAGATGAGCAAGCTTGATCTTGCTGAGATGTGTTCTGATTGGTGTGCTATGAGTGAAGAACGTGGTAACACTCCTCAGTCTTGGGCAGATAAGAATGTAAATGTTCGTTGGAAATTTACAGATGAACAGAAGAAAATGATATATGATTTATTAAATTTGATTTGGGATAGTGATGAAATCAAAAAAACCAAAGATTGATATTACAGGTCAGCGATTTGGCAAATTGGAAGTTCTTAGAATGGAATATTCTACAAGGACTAAAACAAAAATGTGGATGGCTATTTGTAAATGTCATGTTTGTGGACGTGAAGATTATTCTGTTAGACCAGCAGTTTTGAAAAATGGTCAAAAAAATACTGAAAACTGTGGATGCGAAAGGCAATATATTTTTAGGAGCCAGAAAGGAAAAAGAAATAAAAAATTCAAGGGATATGAAGAAATTAGAGCTTCCTATGTGTCTTCAATTTTGAGAAGAGCTAAAAAACACAATTTTGATTTTGAACTTGATGCCAAATTTCTTTGGGAGTTGTTTTTAAAACAAGGAAGAAAATGTGCTTTGAGTGGTGTTGATTTATTTTTTGACTCATCTGGAAACAGAAAATATGAGTATTTTAAGAAAGGAAATTGTTCTTTGGATAGAATAGACTCCAACGGGAGTTATACCAAAGATAATGTTCAATGGGTTCATAAAGACGTTAATTTAATGAAGATGTATCTTGACCAAGAAATTTTTATTGAATGGTGTGAAAAGATTATTAAGAACCAAAATCAGAACTTAGGATAAAATATGAGATTTGCAGAATATTATTATACAGAAGGCTTTAAAGAAATTATTTCCAAGCTTAAAGGCGCGTGGGGGAAATTGAAAAATCCTATTGTAAATGCTTTTCAAAAAAGTATTAATGGAATTAAATCTAAGTTTACAAATGCCATACAGAAATCATATGGATTCGGTCTTAAAGTTGTTTCTCAGTTGATCAACATGGCTGATATAGATACAAAGCAAAAAGAGGAAATCAAAAATGCATTGGGTACTAAAGATTTAGTGCAAGCTATTAAATCAATTGCGGACCTGAATAAAAAGTATAAGCCGAGTCCTGATGAAGTTAAAGAAGCGGGAAACATAGGACAATCGATCGGTGCGAAGGTTTTTAAGAATACTAAGACAGAGAGTTATGATATTAAAGACATTGTATTAACAGAAGGATTCCTTGATAACATTAAAAAGAGTTTGAGTAATCCAAATGTGCTAAGGAATACTATTCTTTTAGTTTTGTTGTTTGCACTGTTTGCTCCTATCTTCGGCGAAGGCTTGACAGAAATTGCAAATGGTATTGAGTATATTGTGAAGGGTTTGGAATTTCAACCCGGTGCTGAGCCTACTGGACAGATCGCAAGGGATGTTATTATAAGAGGTTTCTCTAGTCTGAGTCGAGGCGAAACGATGTTGAATAATCAAGTCATTGATTCTATGGCAGATTTTTTCAAAGTCACAGTAGGAACTTATTTGAAAGCAGGTACTAATGAAGTTATATCTAACATGGTTAGTATGACAATGGAAACAGAAGAAGGTATGAAACAAATCTTTCAGTACTTTCCTACAGATGCAACCCCTGCTCAAATGGGTCAGGCTATCACAGATATGTTAAAAGATGATCCCGAGAAAGCAAAAGAGATTATTACTAAGCTAAAACTTATATAAGGAAACAAAATGAGATTTGAAGAACATTATCTAACAGATGAAGTCATTGTCCCAACCGGAGACAAGATTGAGGTTGCCAAGCTGGCTCTGAAAGAAATCCAACCAATGTTGGATGAGCCTGTCATTTGGAGAGCCTTCGGTGCTAAGACTACACAACCTGTCATTGAAGTAACGAATGACCGAGAAACATTCCGTGGGAAGCATACATTAAATCAAAGGTCTTCCATATCTGAAATCATAGAGAAACTTGGAATAGGACAACCAATCTTTGCCACAACTGATAAGAGTGCAACGGCTCTCTTTGGTGGTGGTCAGACGAATATCCTTTTGCCAATCAAACCTTTTGAGGTTTACAGTTCACCATTGGTCAACGACCTTGGTGTGCAGACTAAAGAGATTGATGAATTGCCAGAGCAAGAACAAGACGAAGCAGTGGATAAGGTTGTAAAATCTTATGTAAAAGGTATTACACCTAACAAAGAACTTATCTATGACGCAGAGAGATACAAGTTGATAAGAGCCAGTCAGATACTATTTGTCAATAAGAAGAGCCGATATAGCAAGATTCAATCTTTGGATGAGTTGAAAA
>Ga0307376_10001853_pt1 | contig 21773 bp, 19 predicted proteins | sample TR2MG_FD_202536 | JGI IMG/M metagenome (GOLD analysis project Ga0307376, IMG submission 202536) | Soil microbial communities from Risofladan, Vaasa, Finland - TR-2 | ecosystem: Environmental > Terrestrial > Soil > Coastal area > Acid sulfate soil | place: Finland: Risofladan, Vaasa | collected...
TATTGGTTTGTAATCCCCCGGAACGCTCGAATGGCGCTTTCGGCCTCCTCTTCGAGAAAGCAGACCATGTCGATGACTGCATCGAAGGTGCCAGAACTTCTCATCGCTCTCTCAAACTCGGAGTATGATTTCCGGTCCGCCGTGATGCGATGCAGCCTGTCCAGTCGAGCACTTTGTACGTTCGAGGAATCGTCTGATTTGCCACGATTTACAAGAGTGACTTCATCGCCACGCTCAAGAAGCAACTCAGTGATGGGAGTGCTGATATTTCCTGTTCCGCCTACAATCAAAACTTTCACGCGATCATCCTTTTACCGCCCCTGCCGTCAACCCTTTTACTACCTGTTCCTGGAACAATATGTAGATTACTATTGCCGGCGTTATAAGAATGACGGAACCTGCCGCCAGGAGTCCCTGATCACTCATATACTGGCCGCGAAGGCTGTAAACGGCAACGTTCAGAGTCTTCACTAACGGGCTTGCGAGCATGACCAGTGCGAAGAGGAACTCATTCCACACGCCGAGAAACACCAGGGTGATCACGGTCACGATGCCGGGAACCGAAATGGGCAACGCCACTCGAAAGAAAGCGCGAACCGGGCCACAACCATCGAGGACGGCAGCTTCGAGCAGTTCATCCGGGATTCCCTTTCTCATGAAACCGGTCAGTATGAAGATCGCAAGCGAGAGGTTCGTGACAATATACACAATTATGATTCCCGGACGAGTGTTCAGTAGATGCAGGTTGCGCATACTTATGAACAGTGGAATGAGAATCGCTTGCGGCGGAATCATGATCCCGAGAATGAAATAGGTAAAGAGAAGATTCCCTTTTGCCATCTTCGACAGGTAAAATGCGGCCATCGAGGCGAGAAGTACAGCAACAGCTACTGTCACTGCAGAATAGATAAGGCTATTGGAAAGCGTCACTACCAGGTGAATACCGGCGAACGCCTTTGGGAAATTGCCCGTAATCACGGGGTTTGGCCAGCCAAATGGATTCCCATAAATCTGGGTATTATCGCGAAATGCGTTCATCACAACCCAGACAATCGGGAAAAGAGTCGTTATAGATGCGAGGACAAGGGCGAGATACTTAACGGCAATGGCAATATTCCGCCGAACCATTATCGCCTTGAAATTTGATATTCGGCCACTGTGTATATCCATACTACGACTCCACTAATAGTCCAAACGACGAGTGATCATATTCAAGACGAAAGTGATGAATAGCGATGCGAGGAGTATGAAGACAGCGATTGCGCTTCCGTATCCATAGTTCCCGTCCACAAAGGTCCGGAAATACATATAGACCGCAATGAATGCCGAATGAACTCCGGGCCCACCCCAGGTCATAATGTAGGACTGTTCGAACGATTTGAAGGTGCCGGTTGTAATCAGGATCGTGCAGATGAATATTATGTCCCATTGGGTCGGAATGACAATATTCCAGAATACCCGGAATGAACTTGCACCGTCGACAAAACCGCTTTCAATTATCTCTTCGGGAATTGACTGCATACCGGCGAGAAATATGATTACGTAGAGACCTATGTACTGATAGATCATCGGTGTCAGAACCGTGTAGAGCACGATGTTCGGATCCGACAGCCAATTGTGCCTGAAAAAACCCAATCCAATCGCCTCAAGTATACGATTAATCGGGCTTATATCACTGTTGAACACCAGCGTGAACATCAGAGAAACCGCAGCCTGTGACAGTACGACGGGAAGAAAGACCAACGCCCGGAAGGTCCTGAAGCCGTGTCGGGTGCGATAGATGAGATATGCGAACACCAATCCGAAGATAACCTGGATTACAAGCGCTGCGATGAGAGCGATTGCGGTGTTCTGCATGACAGTTCCGAAATCCGGATTCGTCAGCATCGTCGTGTAGTTCTTTGCCCCGACGTATACTGGCTTTGAAATTGCATTCCACTTTGTCAACGAATAGTTGATGGAAAACAAAATCGATACAATGACAAAATACGTGTATACGATGAACGACGGACCAGCCAATATCAGTGGCGCCCATCGGTTTTTCCTGAACAAACGCATCGATCACCTACTTCCAAAAAAAGCGTTAAGTTGAAGAATCCACTGCCAAATTCAGAGGTGGGTCCTGACGACCCACCCCCTTTTCAAATTGCCCAATCAAATGAGCTTAACTATTCGTAAAGTTCGGCGAGGTCGCGTTCAACGAGACGCCTTGTAGTCATCAAGCGATTTCTGCACTTTGGCAATGAACTGAGTCGGAGTTGCCGCACCTGTCCAGAGTTCGTCCAGCCCCGACTGATAGTCAAACTGTGTCTTGTTGCTTGGCAAGCTTGCCCAGATCATGGGTGATCCGCTTTCGTGGGTTTTGTTCTGATACTGAATCGCCTTCACCATCATCGCATTCGGAATCTTGCTCGTATCAACTCGGCTCATCACCTCCTGATCAATTGACACCATATTGCCAGCCTGGGCGAGTGCAAACCCAATGTCCTTGTCGATCGTGTCCAGAAGGCTCGTGAGCACCGGCTGTTTGGCGACGTCGGCGAACGATTTTGCGTAGACGCAATACGCATCGTTCACTGTGCCCTGGATGAACGTTGCTGGATCGCGCTGTCCATCCGGAAGCTTCGGAATAGGAATGATATCGGTCTTTGCAACAATGTCCGCAGGCATCTCGGCATAGTCCCACGGGAAGGTGTAGCCCATTGCGACATTTCCCTGATCGTAGAGAGCGATGCTTGGCGCCCAGTCTCCATTTGCCACAACATCATCGGGGAACATTCCGGCCTTTCTCATCTGATCCGAATACTGTGCCGCTTTCAGGAACGCCGGATCCTGGAAGCTGAGCGATGTTTGCAGATTTTCGATTGCGGGATTTCCCGAGGTGTACTGACACACCAGATCGTTGTACCAGAAGTGGGATGGATTGCCACCCTTGGAACCAATGTTTGTGGGAATTACTCCATGCTCGCGGAATATCTTTCCGTCCGCGAGAAACTCACTCCAGGTTTTCGGATATTGCAGTCCGTATTTCTGAAACAGTTCTCGGTTCGCGAAAAATGCGCCAAGAGCTACATTGCGGGGCAATGCGCGAATGACACCGTCTACCGTAGTAGTCTTCCACGCAAACTCGGGAATGTCGGACTTTTTCACAACTTTGGACACCGCAAGGTACTTGCTCATGTCCAGAAGGATTCCCTCCCGAGCATAGTCATTCAGAACACCGCCGGCCCAGAACTGCCAGATGTCCGGGGCATTGTTGGCGGCTACATCGGTTCGGATCGTATTCCGCATTTCGTCCCCGACGGAAACCTCCTGCACAAGCTGAACATTTGGATGGTCTTTCGCCCACTTTTCGAGGATGGGTACCGCAATCGGTGCATCACCGGTAGTTGATCCTGCCTGCCATTGAGTGGCGAAGCGAATTTTGACATTTCCCCCACCTGCGGCACCCTCTTTCTGCCCGTTGGCCATCACAGAGCCAATGGCTCCTGCAAACAAGAACAGAGACGCCATTGCAGCGACCTTGAATATTAGCCTTTTCATATTCACTCCTCCTACTTGCAATTATCTGACTACACTGGCCAGATTTTATCATGGGCACGGATCATCGTAAAGGAAAATTTTCATTAACATGACAACAAAAATGAAAAGTAAAGACGAACAGACTTCACCCCCTTCGATTCACACACTCTCCAGATGTGATCAATTGTTCAATTGTGATCACATGCTCATAATTACCATATCCCCGATGTCGCCATCTGTCAAACGTTTTGTTTCCGGATTCTCGAACGGTCAACCTGTTTGACCGAATCGCGGTTCGGTGACATTTGGCCCGGATAGGGCGTACGCAGCCGCGCGTCGGCCATCAGTTCGCTTTCGTTGCGGTAATCACCGCCCACGAGGGCAGATCGACCGCGACTCGTCCGCTGGACACTGTTCCCTGATAGACCTGGCGGCACTCCCAGGCATCATAGATGGTCAGCTCGTACTCTGAGGGCGCTGCGTACCCCGGCCCCACCCAGATGACGCGGCGATCTTTGTGTTCCGGCGTTATGAAATAGAGATAGAATTCCTCACGCTTGTGAGCGATAAACAGTTCCTGTCCGTTTGACCGGATGAGGTCCGGACTGAGATCCTGGAACGGACATTTTTCCATTATTGAACGAAGAAACTGCAAACGCTTCGGACTCTTGCCCTGCAATTTGCCGCCGTACGACCAGAAGTAGTCCCGTTTCGAGTCGCTCTGCTGAATGACCTCGCCATGAGTCGCGTATCCGCCCGCCAGGGCCGAAAGCCAATGGCGTCTCATTTCAAGCTCCGGACTCGCATTCCCGTAATCGGGGGTCACATTACCTTCGTACTGATACTCATCATCTATGACTGGCTTCCCATACCTCTTCTTGAGATCCATTAGCAGGGAATAGGTGTTCGGATGCTGATAGGAGACATGCGTGAGCCATTCTGCGTCCGGAAAGGTTGGTGCCCATGGCCAGTTGTGAACCGATCGCGGATGATGGTAGGGATCTATGTCCATAATGTGCGTACCGATCGTATCCCATTCCCGGGAACGGAAGCCGCGAGAGGGGCGCATGAGATCAAACTCATTCGCGAGTGACCACCATACATTGCGATAGGCGCCGATTCTCGCAACAAGGTACTCAACGTATCTCATCTCATCTTCGTGAGACATACCTTGAGGTATTCCCCAGCGACCATCATCGTAGGGATGAAACAGAATCACATCAGCTTGTATGTTTCGCACCGTCAGGTCATGCACCCGGTCTTCGAAATTGCGGAAGTATTCCGGATCGTACCGGCTGAAATCGAACTGCCCGGGTTTTCCTTCGAACGGATACGATGATGGTTCGTAATCAATTATGATGTTCTTTCCATCGCCGTAGAACTTGGGGAAGAACAGCATGCGAACTTTGTTGAAACCGTACGTTTCCAGACTTCTGAGCGTTTCTTCCCTGACCTCCTGTGATCGGTAAGTCCAGGCGTACGCGGTCGTTCCCATCACAAAACAGGGAGATCCATCGGCAAAACTGAAATGCTCCCCGGAGACATGGACCGGACCATGATTTTCCGTTGTTGATTTGGTGCAGGTAAAGGCACCTTTCCGGCCGTTCAGCGCAGTTACGTTACTTCTGGTTTCGTAACTCCACTCGCCTTCCCGATCCGGCATGGCCCTGATCCTGTACGTTCCTTCTCCGTCATAGAATCCGCGCACGGTGTGGCCCTGACCATCACACTCGAAGCGAGCCTGGAGCTCCACATCAATGAAAGGGTTACCGTTTGCTGGCCCCTGAAGAACAACTTCGAACACGCCCCACCGCTCGACACCCTTCGCAAGAGCCATTCCCGACCTCCCTATCCTCAACCATAATCCGAGTCTATGGCCGGATGTCTGAATTGTCAAGAAAAAACAAATAAAACGTAAATTATCACAATGAATGAGGTGTTCTGTGATAGCATGATTGTAATTAAACTATTTCGTCTGCTTCCGGTAATCCACGTATCCATATTTCTTTCGAAAGATCAGCCAAAAATTGCCGAAATGTCCAATAGCCTGGCGCTATTATGGACGATCCATTGCATCCGTTTATTTGTGAATTTCTTTGCCCAACATAGATTCCCGGAATGAGAGACTGTGAACGCTGGAGCCCCCCCAGCTGCGCACTAGATCCGATCCGGTACCACGTATCCGTTTGGAAAATCGTCGCTCAATTGAAGGTCTACGATCCTCTCGAGGAGCCGCAGATAGTCTATGCCGTCCTGGCACGCGGTTTCGCTGTCCGGGTACATGGGAGCACTCTCAATTGTGCAGTAGCCTGTATAGCCCGTCTTCTTCAGGGCACGTATCACGGCTTTGAAGTCCACATTCCCATATCCCGGGGTGAGTGAATTGGAGTCCCGGAAGTGCAGATGCCAGAGCAGCGGTTGTGCATCAAGGACGGCTTCGTACGCGTTCAACTCTTCAAAGTTTGCATGAAACCAGTCCAGCTGAATTCCGATGCTCTTCGAGCCCGTCGCGGCGATGAGCCGACGGTGGTTACTTACCGTGTTTACGTACTTGCCCATTTCAAGGTGATTGGTCGCCTCAAACACCAACCGCACATGCCGTTTCTCGGCGTATTCGGCCATTCGTCGGAGAGCATCTACCGCTGTCGCCGAGCACTCATTCACATTGTCGGCGGATATGGCGCCGTGAGTTGCCACCGCTACGGTCACGAATGGAGCACCCAGTTCGCTGGCAACATCGATGGTCGACTTTGTTTCCCTCACCGCAAGATCCGCCGTCTTCGTTTCGGTTAAGGTTTTGTAAATCGGCGAAAATGGATCCCAGACCTCCCCCCAGCACTCGTTCACGCACGAGACTTCCAAACCGTATTCTGTTTTGAGCTTCCGATGAGTTTCGACGAAATCTTCCATCGACACTCCCAGGCCATACTGCCCCTTCGGCGGTGTTAACTCGATTGCTCCGTAACCACATCTCAAAAGGCGTTCGTATGTTCGCTCAGGATGGAGATAGGTCTCTTCCTGCCCAAACGTCAGCTGAAAATAGCTGAACCTCAGCTTCTCCATCCCCGCCCTCCCTGGAAATTGATCTAATGTTCAATCATGTCCATATGCTCAATAATGGTCTTGAATAGAGTATCTGTCAAACACTTTCGCTTGTTCTGTTCACCGAAAAATGTCGACTGTCCGGTGAAACCGTGCCTGCCACATCCGATCCGGGAGCAACGCTGCGCGTTTCACACTTTGTTGATGCTTACGACTTCGTTCGACTGGCCGAGACTGCGGAGGTGACTCTCGCCCTTGCGGATGAGAAAGTTGATGGAAAGGCTTTCCAGGACACACAGTTCGGCAATCCGTTTGGACATGACTTCGCCGTTCGCGAGGCGGGAGAAAACCGCCGTCTGCAAGATGATATCTGCGTGTTTGGCAAGCGGAGAAATGGGGTAGTTCGTGAGCGCAATAACAATCGCGCCCTGTTGCTGCGCGGTGTGTGCAACGTTCAGCACAGTCCGCGTGCGTCCTGAATGCGATATTGCAAACAGCACATCGCCAGAGTCGAGTTTTGAGGCAAGAATGAGCTGAAGATCGTGATCCGACGCGTTGTAACACTCCTGCCCCATGCGTACCCAGCGCTGGTACGCCTCTGCGGCGACGGTGCCCGCGTCCCCGACGCCGCAGAACATTATCCTGCGGGCAGCCACCATCGAGTCGAGTGCCCGGATGTACTGGTCTTCGTCCATGACTTTGGCAGTATCCTGAAGTGCAATGACGCTTGCCTCGACGACCTTGCGGAGCACCTCAGTTGCACTATCCCCGTCGGTTATGTTCTCATATTCAACACCCGGCTCATCAATGGTTACGAGTCTGAAGGCCGCCTTGAGCTCGGGATAACCCTCGTATCCGAGTTTCTTCGAAAGACGAACCACGGTGGCCTCGCTGCACCCCGCATGATCGGCGAAATCCACTATGCTCAACCCGAAAATGTTCTCAGGATGACTCAGGATAAAATTAGCCGCCTTGCGCTCAGCGGACTTCAGTGTATCGTAGACGGCCTGCAATTGAATGGCGCAGTCGTGCGGAAGGTGTGACAGATTCGTTTCATTCATTTGATAATCCTTACGGAATCTTTAGGGGCATCATATACATCCTTCCGCCACGACGCAATCGGCACACTTTCACCTGCTGGCTATTATCAGGTAGTCTTCGTTGTGATCGGACATCCGAACGATCGTCTTCTGCGATGAGGGGACTATCTCCGGTCGTTCTACATTTCTCGTTGCGAGCCCTATACGAAGAATCTCATATCCGGAAAGGTCTGCCGCCAGTTCGAACTCGTTACTGTACGGAACGTAGACAACAATGACCGATCGGTCGCGCGCTGATGCGCACCGTATCTCCTCATACGGAGTCGGCAGAAGCTCTCCGGCGGGGACAAGCCGATGCATGCCATACTGACCAACAAGCCATGCGGAGAAGGAGGCGTCGGCCGCGCCCGGCATGCGAAGAGCATCCTTCCAGTCAAACGGGATCTTCGACCACGACTCACTCGTGAATCCCGCACCACGGGTGTGCCAGGACCAGACTCCGTGTGCACCGTAGGTGAATCCAGCCTTGGCCCCCGCGAGGATGCTGTGCCAGAACGCTTTCCTCACATGGAAGGCGTCGAAACGGCCGTACCGGTTTCCGAATCCGTGCCCTTCGTAGGGCGGTTCGCCATTCACGATCGGCCGTTTCACCGGGTATGAGAGAAAATCCGCAGCGAGCGTATAGTTGTGATGACTCTCCTCGAGGCGATGACCGGCCTGATACATGTAGTAGTCGAGCTCGGGTGAATCAGCGAGCGGTTCAGGAATCTTCGCTGCGGGCTGGAGGTGTAGCGTGGTGAGCGCATCCGGATCCAGTTCTTTCACACGTGCGAGCGCGGTCTGATAGTAGGCGACCGTCTGATCGCTCCCAAAACTTGTATCTCCGCTTATCATGTATGTCGGGTGGTAGCTTTTGAACCGCTTCACCACATATTCGACGTACGGAACGATACGGTCGAATGGAATAATGTGGGAGGGGTCGCGGTCTGAGAAGGTTGTATGCATAACATAGTCACCCCACAAGAGCACGAGTGCCGGCAGGAAACCGTAGTCCACCGCCAGACTGACCATCTTCTCGGCGACGTCGAAGAAGGACTCGTCGATCTGTTCGAAATCCCACGCCCCATCGGGACGAACCTTGAACGGATATCGTCCCTTGTAGGTGTCGCTCGCGTCATGCAGGATGGGAAGAACGCTGATTTGCAGTGCATTGAAACGCTGATTACGCCTGAAATGCAGATACTCTTCCCAATCCTCGAGCTGTGCATTCGAGAACACACTCCACACGGTATCCGCAAGATAGAAAAACGGTTTCCCGTTGTCGGTAACAAAATAGGTCCTGTCGTCTGAAAGCCTGATCATTGTTCATTCATCTCCTTTTCTCAGCTGGGTGTTCAGTGGTTTCAGTGTTGGATAGATCTGTTCGTACGAACGAAAGCGCGCCTCATATGCTTCCACGGTCTCCGGATCCGGTTCATACACACGGTCAACATGCACGAGTCGATTGATACCGTCTTCAATGGAAGGAAACAGGCCAATTCCGAATCCGGCAAGGATTGCCGCACCGAGGCTGGCTGCCTCCCGTGTACGGAGTGTTCGCACCGGCATGTTCAGAACACTCGACTTGATACGAAGCCACTCTGTCGAGCGGGCGCCACCGCCGGAGGCGACAAGGCTCTTGATCGAGACGCCACTTGCGGCAAGCTCCCGAAGGTTTATCTTCAATTCGTAGGTTTGAGACTCGAGGATTGCACGGACGATCTCGTGGCGCGTGGAAGATAGGGAGAGCCCGACAATGGCACCGAGTGAATCCATGTCGCACCAGGGCGTACCGCTTCCGTTGAAATGCGGAAGAACCATGATTCGTGACGGGCGGGGCGGCAGTTTTGAAAGGATGACATCATACGGATCGAGGCCCCGCGCCTGGGCGTCTGCTATCTCTACACCGCCGAAGTTATCCCGGTACCAGCGCAGCAGCAATCCTCCGACGTGATTGAGGGCGAACGTGAAGAATTGTCCAGGGATTGCGTGGATATAGCACGGATAGTAGCAGGAATACATCTTGCGTCCCAACGCGGGTTCGGCAAACGCTGCCGAAAGGACCTCTGCTGTACCGGTGGAAACAAGCGCGGTGCCGTCCCCGACCACACCCGCGCCGACGCCGCCCGCCGGTTGATCATGAGCGCCGGCAACAATGACTATCTTCTCGGAAAGTCCCAACTCCCGTGCGAGTTCCGGGTCAAGCGTTCCGACCGGCGTACCTGATGGGACGACTTCAGAGAACAGAGATTCCGACACATTGAATTCGGAGAGAATCCCGGCATCCCACGTACGCGTATCGAGGTTGAACGCCATAGTTCGGGACGCCATCGTCAGATCGATGAAGAAGGCAGCGCCAAGCTTTGCGAGAATGAAATCGGCATAGGTGACGATCTTCGCAGCCCTGCGGTACGCATCCGGATAGTGATCCCGCAGCCATAGGAGCTTGACAAAGGAGTTGAGTGCGTGAGGACGCATACCGGTACGATGGAAGAGTTCATAGTCGCCGAACCGTTCGGCGCACAGCCTCGCGTACTCTACCGGCCGATAATCCATGCCGAGTTGCGCTGGACAGAGTGCATTGCCATCCACGTCCACCGCCATGATTGCATCGCCTTGAACAGATATGGATATTGCTGCGATATCGGATCGGTGCTCTGTGCTCCCGACGGCATGAGTGAGTGCCTCGCGGCAGAGGCGCCACACCTCTTCCGGGTCCTGTTCAGCCTTCCCGTTCTCGTCCGTAACGATGTCGTATTCCCGGAATCCCCGGGAATACTCCGTTCCGTCTTCATCAAACACGACCGCTTTACACCCGGTCGTACCTACATCGAGCCCGATCAATTTCATTGGTCCGGGTGCCTATGAGTAGAGCGAATCCTGGATCCGCCTCAACTGCAGAAGAACCGATTCGTTCTCGATGCGCACGTCGTCGTAGCTGATTACCGCGTCCTTTTTTATATCCCGCACGAGCACGCAACCTTTCGCAAGACCGAGCGGCAGCAGATTCTCCGAGCGTGCAATTGCGGCTACCTCAATTGATCCACGGTAACAGTATTCACCAATTCCATCGAGAGTCTCACCGGCGGCGAGGTCCCTCTTTGCCACGGCAATGCACTCGGACACGAGGCCTGCCGCCGGATGTCCGGAAGATTCGCCATACAAGACACATTGCGCGACTGTCAGGGGTACTTCGATGCTGCACAGGTGAAATGGCCTGAATAGCGTGTAGTAGGGTCCATCACCCATATCCCGCTGAACCAGAGCTTCTCGAAGCCGCATGTTGTCAGTCGTGACAATAAGAAACACACCCGGATGCACGCCGATGGCGAAGTCCACGACTCCCTTCTTCAGGAGGACTCCTCCATCCTTCTCAGGAACGAACACACGCGTGAGATCGGGTACTGTCGCCTTTGCCGCGTGCATGCCCCGCACATCGGGCAGCAGGCCCGTTGCATTGGAGACTGCGGCCATCTCAACCGCTGTCTTCGAGCCGTCGACGAACTCGCAGAGCATTCGCGCACTCATTTTCCGCGCTGCGGCTTTTTCCGCTTCCGTGTCCGGATTCGAATATATGTTGAGTGGATTATTCTTGCCCTTCCCGGCGCAGACGATCTCGAAACCCAGGGCATGCGCGAAGCGGTACAATTCGATGATGGCTGCAGGCTCATCTCCGGCAGCGAGGCTGTACTGGACGCCCGCATTCGTCGCGAGTCTGCGGAGCATGGGACCAATTGTGACATCGGTCTCGACGCTCATCATCACGACATGCTTCTTGTGGTCAACCGCATCCATTGTAACCTTGGCACCCATCTCGGTTTGGCCTGTTGCGTCCACAACGACGTCCACCGTGGAGAGGCGGGTCGCAATAGTGTAGTCGGTTGTGGCTACTCGTTTGCCGGCACGCACTGCCTTCTCTGCGGCGTCGAGGTCTGCGGTGATAACCGTCTGCGCGACATGTTTCGAATATGCATATCCATTTCGGGCGCGTTCTTCATCGATATCGACGATCACCATGACGCGCATGCCAACCATTTCACCGATCTGGGCCACGATTTCGGTTCCCATCTGACCCGCACCCACCAGCGCGACCCCGATGGGCCGGCCCTCACGCTCCCGCTGTAGTAGTTTCGCATCAACTTCGTTCATACAGACTTCTCCTTCTCTCCGCCAGGGAAGACCAGAGGCTTGAGGACCTTTCCCTCCGCTGCCGCGGAGAATCCGTCAACAATATGGTCAAGGTCGACGCTGAAATTGAAGTACTTCTGCGGCTGTATCTGTCTGCTCCTGATTGCCAAAAGCGCCTGCTCGTGAACAAATGCCGCGTAGGAAAAGGAACCAATTACTGAAATTTCGTTGTAGTGAATGAGATTGCTGTTGAGACTCGTCATCGGGTGGTCTTTGGGAACACCGCCAAAAAGCACAACCCGACCGCGCTTTCGAACCGCCTCCACGGCGATCTTCTGCGTCGAAACGTCAGGGTTCGCACATATAGCCACATCTGCCCCCATGCCATCGGTTGCCCTGAGTACCTCGGCCACCACATCCTGCGTTCGCGCATCAATAAGCAGATCCGGACCGAATTGCTCTGCCTGGAGCAGCCGCCTGCGTCCTGCGACGATGATACGCGATGCACCCCGGGCACGCCCTATCTCTATGTGCAGGCAGCCAATCGGTCCGGAGCCGATTATCAGCAGCGTCTCCCCGAGTGTAACACCGGCACTCTCCTGTGAAGCGATAACTGACGACGCTGGCTCGGCGAGTGCGGCATCCCGAAGTGACACTCCGTCGGGTACTTTGTGGACCATGCCGTGATCCAGCACATAGCCCGGGAAATGACATAACTCGGCGAAACCGCCGGGCCAGTGGGTGCCAATCATTCGATGATTCATGCAGAGATTCACCCATCCACGACGACAGTAGTAGCAGACACCGCAGCTCACATCCGGGGCAACGGCAACCCGGTCACCGATACGGTATCGAGACACGCCCTTCCCCGTCTCGATAACTGTTCCGCTGAACTCGTGACCCATAATCTGTCGCTCGATGCCGTCCTTCAGACCGGTGCGTAAGTTCCGAATGTCTGAACCGCAGATGCCGCAAGCGTGCACCTTGATGATTATGTCGTTCTCGCCGCATTTCTCCACCGGCACGTCGCGCACGACTAGTTTTCCCGGCCCTTCGAATATTGCGGCTCTCATGCACCTTCTCCCTTCAACAATCGATGCCCGACGGCTCCACCTGGATGAATAACGGCAAACTGCTCCCGTGTGTATGCGGTATATTCCATGAGCGCTATGCAGATCGCGTCGAACACGGCAATTACCGCCATCGTGCTCGTTGTTGCGAGCATGTTAAACTCGTCGGCTTCCCGCGGCACGCACACCTTCAGGACCACCCGGCTCGCCTGGCCGAGCGGCGACTCGGGTTTCTCGGTAACACCGACAATCGGCACACTCTTGGTCTGAAGTGCCGGAATAATGTTCAGAAGTTCGGAAGTTCCGCCACCCTTCGATATCAGAATCGCAACATCACCAGGTTGCACTGCACCAAGACCGCCGTGTACTGCGTCGCCGGGAGACAGAAAGTACGAAGGGCGTTCAATGCAGGAGAGAGAATGCGCAATCTTGCGTGCAGCAGCTGCGGATGTTCCGAGTCCTGCGGTAACGATGCGTCCTCGGCATTCCGCAAGCAGATGGACGGTCTCGGAGAACGCCGCCCGGTCAACTGTGGATGAGAGGCGGGCAAGCGCGTCGGCACCCACTGACCAGGTGTGAAGTGCCTTGTTCCAGATTTTCTCGTCGGTCATATGCATGCCGCTTTCTACTGCGGAAGCAATGCTTCACGCAACAACTTCTGGGATTCCATTGCGTCTCCGGACTTCAATACTGCCTCGACCTTCCTGCGATCGAGCCGGTCAGCCACCTTACTGAGTCCTTCCAGCCATGCAATTGACTCACGAGCCACCGGGATCTTTTCTTTCTCCCGATATGCAAAGACATCGAGTGAGATCCATCCGTCGTAGCCGATTCGGTCGAGCCAGTAGAAGAACTCGATGAACTCGAGCGTGTGGACCGAGCCGGGAATCATGTCATCGTCCCAGAGTCGATAGTTGTCATTCACATGAAGGTGAAAGAGCTTGTGACCAAACCGATCGAGCAGGGCCACGGATTCCGCCATGTTCTCGTAGCCGAGCAGTGCGTGCCCCACGTCCAGATTGATGCCGACATTCGGCTTGTTCACCGCCTGAACGAGCAGCAACATCTTTCCGACTGTGGAAAGGAACGCATGGGTGCGCGGCTCTTTCATCTTGTACTCAAGCGCAATATTCACTTCCGGGAGGTATTCGGAACACTCGGCAACACCGTCTATGAGATAATCCCACACCTTCGAATAGTCCGCCTGAAGCAGGTAGTCCCATCCGTCATGACCGAACCAGGGACTAACCTGGTTGCATCCGGTCCGCTTCGCGAGATCCATAGCAACCTTGATGCGCTCGATTGCGTCTCTGCGAATGCCTGGGTCCGCGGAGGTCAGAGTTCCCCAGCCCCACTTCGGATTTGCCCATATTTCCGGAATGAGCATGGCGATCTTCAGCCCCTTCTTCCGGATCAGCTCAACGACCTGATTCTGGTTTTCATCGTTGACATGCCAGCCGCCAACGAGCTCAATCCCGGTCAGCCCCGGCACCTTCGTAGCATCGTCGAGCATCTGCTCGAATGTCCTCGGTTCAGTGTATCCCTGCAGAACGTAACGATCCGCGGTGTTTCCAAAGATTACCGCAACAGCCGCATATTTTCGTGTCATCGAATTTCCTCCAAATGTTACCTACGCAGAGTGTACCATAAACTGTCACGACGTCAAGTGATAATTTCATTTTTCTCTTACAGATAAGAAAAACTTCTATTAAGCAAGAGTTGGAGAGATTGTCGATTGTGGCTTGAAAGTGGTAACAGCTTGAGTTTTAGCGGGCCGAGCGGTCGCGAGAGCAGGCTGTCGGCCAGAAGTTGATTTCCTACTTTTCGTTTCTCAATGAACTATTAGAAATTTATTGCGCTGTTGATCTGACTCAGAACAACGAGCTGTGCCTTCCCGAACAATCTCGGAAACTGGTCATATTGCAGCCACCGGAAAATTGAACGTCACTCTGGTGGATGCTTTCCGGATGTCCACACACGCTCACATGGTATATTCGCAGATTTCGATCACTTCGCCACTCGGCCCGACAATATTCACCGCTCGGAAGTTTGAGAACAGAGTCGGAATCGAACCGATTTCCGCATTTTCAAACTGAACGCCGCGACTCCGCAGCGTAACATAGACGCGATCTATGTCCCGCACGCGAAGTGCGAAGTGATCTACCGTGCCACGCGTTGATAGTCGTACCTTGTCATGCTGCGAGGGCTCAACGAGCTCGACCACGCAGGATCCGTGTTGGACGAGCGCATATTTAACCGGAAAGAATCCATCGGACGGATCGCCCGGAGTGACAGTCGTTCGATAGATCAACTTGAACTCAAGTTTCTCTGTATAGAAACGGACCGACTCCTCGACATCTGTGGTGAAGACAGAGATGTGGGCGAGTCCATCGATAGTGAGAACATCTATGCTCATTCCGAATCTCCATTGGTTCAAATTTCGTCGACGATTGTTCCGACCATGCAGCGGGCAATTCTTCTTAGTGATTCAGCGCGCCCCCGAAAGGTCCACGCTTGAAAAGTCTCTGTTCGCTCTTCAGGGTGATGTCCACCCACCGGCAGCCCCACACACTCAAGTTCGCCAAACCCGCCCCCATCGCCATCATCGTTGTAGACAAAGGCTGAATGACCTGCGGTTCCCTTCAGAGCGGGAGGTTCCTCCTGATAGGTGGATGACGGATCGTTGAAGTAGTTGCGAATGACGAGAAACGATTCCCCCGCTTTGCCACGAGGCTCGCTCAGGAATGCCAATCGTCCGGTAGAAGAAACGGACGCAACACCTATCTTGTACCGCCGCCGTCCGGTAAGTCTCAGTGTAAGTCCGAATTGTGTCGATCGACACGCGGCTTCGTCCACGGGCTCAAAGTAGTCGACATAGGACGGCTCCCCCGTTGTGGGTATGTAGACCGTGCCCGGCGGGGAGAGCTGAAGCAGGAGCCACGCGGAACAGGAGGCGCCTTCATCACTCTGCGCGCGTACGGTAATTTGCTGTTCATATCCGGCGTAGGAGACTCCTTGCATCAACTTGTCGCGCTCTTCGAACTGATGGAGCGGATTTGCGACCGGTTGAATGCGGCGATGAACATCAACGGCAACGTGGCCGCTCGCAATCGTGTAAGCGTCGAGTGTCATGCTGGCAGACAGATCTATCGATTCTTCCGCTCTCTTGAGAGTCCATGTTGCGGGATCCATCTGAGGCTGGACCGCGAGCGTCTGCCAGAATCTGCTTCTGTCTCGCACATTGAACTGAATTTCCGGCGCCACCCAGAATCGCTCGCCGCCCACATTCCATCCGCCGCCGCGAACAAACTCATGAGCTGCCTCGCGGCTTTCAAGTACAGGATTCAGCCAGTGCGCTGACGCTTCACCCGGAAAAAACGGACCAAACACCCGCCCGCCCCGATCGCACACCAGAATGCAAGCATCGCCATCGAGAGGCAATCGTTCTACGCGAATTCCCTCCGTCTCGAGGGCCGTCTGGAGGTTCTGTCCGAGTGGAGTACTCAAACTCGCACCCTGCCTGCGGGTGAAACCGGCTTCAGATCTGCGGAAAGAAGCCTCTCCGCTGTGGAGCGATCCGTGACCAGTACGTTCAGGTATTGGCCGCGCAAAGCACCGCAGATTGCATCGAACTTCTCCGGACCGCCAGCGACTGCGACAACACGGCGTATGGACCGAATCTGTTCAAGTGTCACGCCGATGATTCGTTCATTCAGTTCGTCCTCGAGGGATTCGCCATTTCGATCAAAAAACCGTAGCCCGATATCGCCGACCATCTTCTTCCCTTTTAATCGTTTCACATCTGCAGCGGACAGAATCGTTCCGGCTCGCAATACCACCGAGTGCTGGTCAAGCGTCCCGATTCCCACCAGCGCAACGTCAGCCTGTGCGGCCAGGCTGAGCGTGTCGGAAATCTGCGCATCCGCGAAGAGCGCGTCCCTTACCGTGGAGTTTGCTACAACTCCCGGAGAGGCCAGCATCCGGGGCCTTGCCTGAATGATTTGGGCAAACCGACGGGCAATCTCCGCGCCGTGAATATCGGCATCCGGATCCCCGAGGCCTCCGAGCATCTGCACAATGCGGACATCGGGCATGTTCAACGGGGACATCGCCTCCACCATTGCGTAGAGAGAGGTTCCCCAGAAGATGCCTATGACTTCGTTTCCACTGAGGATTCGTCGAACGTATGCGGCCGCGCCTTCGCCGAGGTTGCGCAGAAGCTCATCATGGTTTTCCGAGGACGGAACGATTACCGCTTCCTGCAGCCCACACTGCTGCTCGAGAGCCCGCTCCACTTCCGTTTCGGTACTCTCGGGAGCTACAATCTGCACCTGGACGATGCGCTCCTCGCGAGCTCGCGAGAGTAGTCGGTTCACTTTCACCCGGGAAAGCCCGAACCGGTCGCCGATCTCCTGCTGAGTCAGCTGGTCGTCATAGTAGGCTTTTGCAATCTTGTAGAGTAATCGATAGTTGTCCTGATCCACGCTGTACTCCCCGGTCGGCCGTCAAAAGCAGATGTCGATGTGTGCACACATGTACAGGATCATAGTGCCCGTCATTCCGCGAAGCTGTCAAGCAAATCACCTTCTCCGGGCATTGTCAGGTTGACGCAGAAATACCACCTGCGCGATTCACTATCCGCGTGCCAGATTCAGTTCGACCGTGCCTTTGAAATGAGAAAGTCAGTCACCTTCAGGACTTGAGTGTATCCACGTGCCATTCGGCTCGACGTAAGGTATTTGCCATCAATCACAAGTGATGGAATTGAGGTCACCTCTATTCCAAGAACCTCCTGTTTAGCGTGTTCGACCTGCTTCGTGACCCGCTCCGAATTGTATGCTGCCTCGAATGAGGTCCTGTCTATGCCGTGGGAAACGAACCAGGAGACAATGGATTTCTGGTCCGTCACATCGACATCATCTGCATGTACCGCCGCGAGGAACTTCTCATGAAAATCCGGCAATATCCCGAGGTCCTTCAGCGCATAGAACACTCTTGCTCCCGGAACCAAATTCGGACCAATTGGCGCGGGGATTCTGTTGAGGATAATCTGGTCACTGTGTTGTGCAATCCAGGATTCGAACAGCGGCTCGAATTCCTGACAGTAGGAGCAGCCGTACCAGAAGATCTCAGTAATGTGCATCTTGTTACCGGATTCTGCAGTCACAACAGGGTGGCTGAGAACCGAGTAGTCGACCCAGGCAACGGGAGCTGCCGCAGCCGACGATGTTGAAAACAGCACCAAGGTAAAGAATGTAACAATGAATGGCGCGCGACGTCTCATATGCTTCTTCCTCCTTCCAAGCTAGTCCGTAGGTATAATGTTGCGGCGATTCAATCGTTCGAGTTGTCCAATTCGAAAACTGTCCACAAGGAGCGCGAAATAGATAATGAGCGCCTTGACTATCGGTTGGATGTAAAGATCAACTCCTGCAAAAACAAGCCCTGCCTGGATCATCTGGAGCATGATCGTGCCGATCAACGCTCCCGGAAAGATCGTACCGACACCACCAAAGAGGCTCGCACCGCCAAGAACCGCGGCAGCAATTGCGTTAAACTCCTCGCCGGAGCCATATCGGGCATTCATCTCGCCGACCTGAGCAATGGAAACGAACCCACCAAGCGCGGCACAGACACCGCTTATCAGATATGTGCCAAAAATGAGCCGATCGGTTCGAATGCCAGCCTTCTTGGCAGATTCAGAACTGAATCCGACAGCGTAGAGCTGTCTCCCTGCGGGAGTCCTCACAAGGAGCAGATGTCCGACGAGAACAACAAGCAGGAATATTGCAATTGGTACCGGAATGAAACCGAAGAGGTTTCCGGTTGCCATACTGGTGACGGACGCAGGAAAACCGACCGACTGCGACTGCGTCGCGAGAAGGGCAATACCCCGGCCAGCGACCATCGTGCTCAAAGTCACTATAAATGGAAGCATCCCGATTTTAACAATGGCAAATGCATTTACCAGACCAAACAGAAGACCGGTGAGCAGACCGGCGATCAACGCGAGCCAGATCGGGAAATGGAAGTTCTGCAGGAGCACACTCACAACCACTCCGCTCAGATACATATTGGACCCGACCGAAAGGTCTATTCCTCCCGTCAGCAACACGAAAGACATTCCGACTGCGATTATTCCAATGTAGGAAGCATTCGAAAGTATTCCTTGAAAACTGTCGAGCGACAAAAAACGGGGCGTAATTGTACCGAATACAATGAACACAACCGCGAAAAGTATGAAGTTCGAGTTGTTCAGCGAAGCCCTCAGGAATCGTTCCTGTTTCATAATCAAACCTCTTCTCGATGCGAACTCACCAGATTCTGCCGGAACGCAGCATGCAGGATCGATTCCTGATCGAACTCGGACCTCGCGAAAGACCCGACCAGTTCCCCTTTGCTGAGTACGGCAATCCGGTCGCACATCCCGATGAGCTCCTCGAGTTCCGAGGAGATGAAGAGAATTCCGGTGCCGTTCACAGCAAGATCGTTCATGATCGTGTAGACTTCAAACTTCGCGCCGACGTCGATCCCTTTGGTGGGTTCGTCCATGATCAGCAGCTCCGGTCGACGTACCAGCCACTTGCCGATAACGGTCTTCTGTTGATTACCCCCACTCAGCGTCTTTACCTGATGACGATAGATATCTCCGCTCTTGATCCGCAGCGCCGCAGTCACCTTTTCAACTGCCGAGCGAAGTACCGACTCGCGAACAATCTGCGCAATCCGAGTCGTAAAGTTCCGAAGGCTGATGAGGCCGAGATTTTCCGCAATTGACTGCTGCATCATCAGCCCTTCTTCCCTTCGGTCCTCGGTAACAAAAGCAATACCGCGCTTGATGCTTGCAATAGGATTACGCCGGGGGAGATGCCTTCCATTCAGCCTGATCTGGCCAGAATCGTGGTTATCGAGACCAAAGATAATACGAGCCAATTCGGTGCGTCCCGATCCCATGAGCCCGAACAACCCCACTATCTCTCCTTGTCTGACATTCAAGTCGATTTCCCGGACGATACCGGGTTTAGTCAATCCCTGAACCTCAAGCACAACCTGTTCCTGCGGGATGGAAGTCTTTTCCGGATAGATGTTGTCAATCTTTCGCCCGACCATGAGTGATATCATTCGCGCAGGATCGAAGGACGATGCAGTATCATCTGCAACGAGTACACCGTCCCGAAGAACCACGATCTGATCCGCCAGCGTGGCCACATCTTTCAGGATGTGTGAAATATAAATGATGGATTTGCCGCCCGCTTTCAGTTTCTCGATTATCCGAAACAACCGCTCGGTCTCCCGCGAGGTCAAGGAGGTGGTCGGCTCATCGAAAATAATGATTTGCGCGTCTGAGCCGAGCGCTTTCGCAATCTCGACCATCTGTTTTTCACCGGGTGAAAGCGATGAGACCCGCGTCGACGGCGACGCTTCAAGATCTATATCGTGAAGGATCTGCTTTGTGCGATTCGCCATTTCCTGTTTCTGAAGAACAATTGAGCCATACGAGGGAAGATGATCGATGAACAGATTCTCGGCGACCGTCAAATTGTCAAACAGGTTCAGCTCCTGATGAATAAATGCAACCCCCCTTGAAATGGCGTCGCGGGGACTGCGCGGTTCGTAGAGTTCGCCCTGGATCTGCAATTCCCCATCATCCGCCTGGACCACCCCACCGAGAATATTCATCAGAGTCGACTTTCCGGCTCCGTTTTCGCCAATCAATCCAAGGAGCATCCCCTCCGAGAGCGAGAAACTCACATCTTTTAGTGCCGATATGCCAAAGAACCGCTTGCTCACATGATTGAATTCCAGGACTGGTAAGCTATTACTCACGTTCGTCTCCAACTCTCGACGCCCGTCACGCCATCTGATGTGCCGCGAGTCGTCTTCGTGCGACATCAAGGAATGTGGCCCCGAGAATGATTGCGCCTTTTATTACGTCGATGAGGTAGACAGACAAGTTCATGAAGTTCAGCGTGTTGGCCAGAATAATGAAGAAGAACACACCGATGAATGCCCACCCGACCCGACCGCGACCTCCGAACAGACTCACGCCACCGATTATATTCGCTCCCACAATGTCGAGCAGCAACGTTGCCCCCAACGTCGGTCTGCCCATCTCCAGCTGTCCCGAATACATGATCGCAGCAATAGCCGCACAAAATCCGCTCATTGCGTATGCGAAGACTATTACCGATCGCACCGGAACGCCGGATATCCTGGCGGCTTTCGGATTGTGACCGATGCCGTATAGCCATCTTCCGACGAGAGTCCGCTGAAGGATGATGTACACCAACCCGATCAAGAGAATTCCGATGATGAGGGGAATCGGGATGATCCAGAGCCTCCCCTCTCCCAAATCGTTGAAAGATTGCGGAAGATTCATGATATTTTGCGATTTCGGCAGGAATATCGCCAGTGCGCTGAACAGTATCATTGATACGAGAGTTACCATGAATGGCGGCATGCGGAACAATGCAACAGATACTCCATTGAGAATTCCGACAATGGTGCCAACAATGAGCATGACAAGAACTGCAATCAGGACAGCACCGGGCTGATGAGCGAGCGGTCCACCGGACGCCGATATCAACCATCCCCAGAACGGACTCTTCGCGAACAAGTTCGGATCGAGTTTGTTCGTGATGAGTAGCGAGCCGATTACGCTGGTCAGCGCCATGATCGAAGTCTGCGAAAGATCGATTCCCGCAACAATAAGTACGAACATCTGGCCAATGGCAACGGCAAGCAGCGGCCACACATTGGAAAAGATGTTGTCAATGTTCCTGATGCTCAGTATCCGCGGAAAAAAGAGCCAGCACACGACAAAGTAGACAACGGTCAGACCGAGAATCGAGTACTGTGACAGGATAATCCGGGACATTACTGAAACGTGCGCTCGCTCTTCAATGCGCGGAGCCTGGTCACTTATTGCCAT
>Ga0307376_10001854_pt1 | contig 21771 bp, 28 predicted proteins | sample TR2MG_FD_202536 | JGI IMG/M metagenome (GOLD analysis project Ga0307376, IMG submission 202536) | Soil microbial communities from Risofladan, Vaasa, Finland - TR-2 | ecosystem: Environmental > Terrestrial > Soil > Coastal area > Acid sulfate soil | place: Finland: Risofladan, Vaasa | collected...
TGTTCTTTAACTTTTCTTGTAACTTCTGCATAATGTTAACTATGCCTCCTAATCAACTCTTGCGTCGAATATCACTATTCAAGCCCCTATGCCTTTAGGCTAGGGGTAGTTGACTTGCGACCTCCACTTCCTCCAGCTTCTTCTTAATATGTTCGGTCCCCAACTTACCTCTTCCTTGGGTAAATCCATACTGTTTTTTGAAATTCATAATACCCACCAACTGAGGGTCAAATCTATTACAAACATAAAACATAAACGTATCTTGAGTAGGGGCGGGCAACTTCTTTTCTCTAAGAAGTTTTACGCAAAAACGAGTAAACTTGGTTCTGTGCAATTGAATATAGGAGATAGTACGCTTAACATTATGGTAAAACCTTCTGCCTTCTATTTTGCCCTCATTAATCATTGGGGGAGCTTTTCTTAATTTTCTTTTCCAATGTTTTTTTGCCCAACTATCAAGGGACTTAATATGGTCAGGACGACTATAGCCCCATTTGTGTCCGCAAAAAGCATATTGTTTCATCTTGTCCGTAATGAAAGGCGTATCATTTGTAGCATAACTATCAGCATCCAATTTAAGCCAATAATCCGTTTTAACATGTTCTGCGGTTCCAAAAACAAATGCGCTTAACATTTCCTCTCTGTGGTTTTCCGCATTTTCCATCTTCCAAGGAATCATTTGAACATTAGGCAACCTCAAGAAATCAAGTCGAGGATCTTTTTGAACATCCATGCCATGCACAAATACAATAACAGGATACCCATCTATTTTCTTATACTTACGCCAGTTAGCAAATGTAAGTCTCAAGATATCTACATAATATTCGTCACAAGCCGTTACAATAGTGGTGTCAATTTGTTTGCCATCTTTTTTCATCAAATATTGTTTCAATCTTTTATCTGCGTATTGAAGAAACTGATTAATATTGGCAATGTTGTCCTTGCACATTTCTTCGAATGTATCTTTCCATATTTGGCAGGTTGCAACATCTAAAACCGATTTTTTTCCATGATAATGTATTATTCTAGGATCTTTTGAATTCCCATGATCGTGAAGAACAGACATATTGTAATCTGTTGGGGCTATAAAATATTTCAACCCCCATTCATGCATAGAAGGATAAAGAACTTGCGCCACCGTTTCGTCAGGAATGAAGATATGTTGCTGAGCACCCTGATGTGCCAAATCGGTCCAATGTTTAACAAATTTAGCCCAATTTTCTGATTTACGAAAAGATAAAACGCCAGTATTAATGGCAGGATGATGTTTTAATGCCTCTTTAATATAGCGTTCATCTATAATTCCCTTAAAACGATTAATTCTTTTGGCTATTGTGTGTCCATCGCTAACCCATCCACAAAAATGAGGTATGCACATATCTACGTTTTTTTCGTCTAAATAATCAAACATTTTTTGCAGCGAACCCACAATAATAGTATCGCTATCTAACCATAAGGTTTTATCATATGGTGGATTTGCAAAAAGAGAATTTTTACGAACTAATGTTTTAAATTCATGTTTATCCTCAAGATGTATGATATCACAACCAAAATGTTTTAACGATTCATCAAGCTCTAAGGGACTTGAACATGGATTTTCCAAGTAGACAGTAACATTCCCTCCATAATGCTTTCGCAAAGAATATAGCGAAACCAAGAGATTTACCATCATTCTGTCTCCCCGATTAAACATCATTATACCTTCAGATTCCATAATTCCCCCCTTAAAAATTTAGAAAGATTATGTGTTATTATACAAAAATTAAATTGATTTAGCAAAATTTTTTATTGAATAAGCATAAAACCACGACATCTAAAGATGTCGTGGTTTTATGCGACTACTTGATGCAACAACAATGATTTTAGAAGCCATACCTTTTCCTAAAGAAATTTGTTTTCTATCTTTAGGTGCGCTACCCACGACTAAAGTCGTGAGCCTTCCCGCTCACTTTATAAAATTCCTTTTAATTTTCAACTCCTAGTTGTGGTATAGTTTATATCATTGCGCCGATGCCAGTAAGGGTCTGATAGATCCCAGGACGAAGTGGAGAAAATCTATATTGATGCTTCAACGTTTCCATTTCTGCAGGAGTTAAATCAGCGAATGTTTTGCCGGGAGGAAGAAAGTCGCTTTCGGCTCTAAAGAAAATATCCATCTCTTTTGGGATAACTTCGACGTTAAAAACTGGTGTATCCCGGGGAGGATCACCGGGAATAAACTCTGCAAGTTCAAGAAGAGGCATTTCTACTCCAAGTTATATATATTTTGAACAACAACTCCACCTGTCTTATGCAAAAAAATACATTCAGACTTGTCATGTATTTTGTTGCTATATATTTTTTCAAATTTATCTTCTTTAATTCCTCTATTAGTATCTTCCATCAAAGGTCTCCTAAGATCGTCTTCATGTAAAATGGAATACTGTTTAGCATCAACAAAAGTAATTGGGTTAATTTCCCGAAGTCCCTTAAGTTTCAAGCGGTGGCAAAAATCATCGTCGTCTCCGCCATAGGAAGTAACCGATTCGTCCCACCCTTTAATGTCATAACAATCTTCCTTAAAAACAATAATATTTCCATAATTTATTTCTTTCTTAAGTCTACATGGAAGTGCTGCTTTTGTATCCTGTTGTCGCGTAACAAAAAAAGATGCATTTACTTCTATCTTAGACGCCCAATAACTTAAATAATCCATACCAAGAAAAGTATCTACGTCTGAAAACGCCAATATATCGGAATACGAACTTACATTGGCAACGCCTAAATTTTTAGCCTTGCGGGGATTAAACTTAAGATCTTCTAATAATTTTACATAAACGATTTTCCGAAGATAGGGAGAAAACATGATTTCTCTTTTAGCAATTTCATCCAAGAAGGTTTTTTCCAACGAATCGGTAGAATTAAAATTAACAAGAACGAGTTCGTAACACACTCCATATTGCGTAATAAGAGATGGGAAGGTTTGTATAAAATGATCCACCCTATCCTTAACAGTAACAATTAGAGAGACATGATTAGCTTTTTCTGGCATATTCGTCACAAAAATTCCTCAATTCTACAAGTTCGTCATAATCCATCGAACACAAGTGGGCTCCCTCGGTTTTGCAATCCAAATTATGATCGGTAGTAAAATGTTTTTCTATGAATAATGCTCCTCGTCTAACGGCTTCTTTGCAAGCTTCGATTCCTATGCAATGATCGCTATATCCTATTCTTTTTCCTTCGAATTTCTGGGGCATTACTTCTATAGCTCGTTTATAATGGTGGGGATATTCGCAAAGACAATGCATATAAACAATATTATCGCTATCAAAGGGTAGCTCTTCCTCTTTCCATTTTCCTAACGAACAAAATGTAAACATTTTTGATTCAACCATAAAAGTACATAATTCAAAATCGCTAATTAACAATGAACTGGCAATTTTGTTAATGGAAAGGGTACTTCTGATCCAATTAAACCTATCTTTATGAAACGCCGATGCAAAAAAACCTAAATTAAGACTATCTGCAAACCGCTTCATCTGCTCAAATTCAGGCTTCGTCATAGAGAGGTATTCCCATAGTTCCCTGTTTTCGCCGGGCATTCTATAGGTATCGTACAATTGGACTTTAACATAATCTGCTCCTCCCATTTTAGACTGAAGCATCATTTGTTCTGCCCGTCTCATGCTGCCGCCAAATTGACCACATAATTCAGATATTATTGTTAGTTCTTTCACTGGTTTTCTCCATATAACATTTTCCAAACAAACTGAACACTTCATTTATTGCCCTATCATTTAAATGTCTATTGTCTTCGTCGTAAGGATCTTTGATGCAATAAGTAATTAGTTCATACGCAGGATAATAGTAAATATTGTTTCCCTCATATTCTCTCAAAAATTCATCTACCGCTCCCCTTAAAATACTCTTACCAACACAATTAACGCTTAGGGGCGGGGCTTTCCTAAAAGTTACATTAAAAGGAATCGGAGATATTTGTAATATTATTTTACAAGAAGGATTCAACCCACTTAAATACCCACATATTTTTTCAATGTTACTTTTATTTTGCTCAAACGATGTGGTTTTAAATATTTCGTTTTGAGAATCCTTCATAGATTTTCTCCATAGAGATCTATTCCCTTGATTAAACCACACCTCTATCAAACCCATACTTAATATAAAAATATCTGTTGTCTTGAATTTTTGATACAGACTAACACGTTCGGACTCATTCAAGACTACCTTCTTTTCGCTAGATCTTTCCGAAGTGCCTCTAAACCACTCAATGTCGTCCAATGCGATACGCCCCAAAATCCACTCTAACTGTTCTAAAATCGAAAACGTATTAACAAACTGAGAGCTATAAAAAAATAACCCCACATTATCTGGCGGTAACCTACAACCCTTATTGACAAGAAATTTCATGATGTGTTGGGCAAAGCAATCTCCGAAAACTATAACATTGCTATTCTTACTAATAATCGGTTTTTGAGGCGACCACTCTCCCACCACATACTTATACAGATCTTCTCTTACCTGGGCTTTATTTGGAAACCAATTGACTTCTTTTTTGTGCAATAAACTTTTGTCGCCACCCAAAGAGTCTCTTTCCAATTTTGATCTTTTACTTTTCATTTTTAAAAGAAATCCGCCTTTCTGCATCCCTTAAGTCTTCTAACGTATGTATATCTTCTCTTTCGCAAATAACAACCCCTACATGAACACTATATCCATTATGGTTCAAATAGTGTGGTCTAAACATTCTATAAACTGCATTTTGATGAAGATTCTTATCTACGCTAAATATTTCATACATTGCTTCTCCCTTAACGGAATAAAACAATTCATGAAGTCCTCTGTCTAAATCTGATCCCTGAACCTCCGGAGAATTTGGTTGCAATGAAATAAAAGCATCGGGAGGATTCTTGTTATCTTTCATTATAAATCGAGCAACATCCTTAATTACTTCTTGCTTAGGAATATTATCTTTAGCCAATTCTGGACTGCGTTTGTATGGAATTGCGTCATACTCCAAAGCTATTTTAAGAATATCATCGTTGTCAGAACTTACCCAAGGCTCTATATCATACTTAGAATCTCGACAAGCCTTAATTGCCCAATACAACATAGGCTTTCCCATAAAATTCGTAATATTCTTATTAGGAAGTCTATTGGAATGTCCCTTTGCTGGAATAATAGCTGCTATTTTCACAGTTTACCTAGGATTTGTATTCCGTTCCACCACGTAGGATATCTATTACATGGGGTTTTAATATCATATAAAATTGAAAAATCAGGATGAATATTCAAAAACTTTTCATTCGCATTCTTTACATCCTCAAGATTCGCATCGTCTATAAAAATTATTGGGTTATCACTTAAATATGGTACTATTCTTTCAAGGGCCTCAAATTGATCATTAAAACTGTGGTCTCCGTCGTAAAAATACAGTCCTATTTTCTTGTCTGTTGTTTCTCTAAAGTCGCCCAAAAATTTTCTCCAATCACCTTCTACAAAAATGGAATTTTTAGTTTTAATCCTGTTAAACTCTTTATAAAAAAATGATCGTATATCTCCGAAATTTCTATTGGCCTTATCCTTTTCTAACGAACTAACACTATGTTCCTTATTGAATAGAGAAAAATTATCATTGCCGATACAAGTCTTTTGAGGATTTAAAAGAAAACCAGCGAAAAAACTATATCCATTCCAAGTGCCTATATTAACATAACATTCATCGTCAGACAGATAAGAAGCCGCAGTAGAAATTAAAAGTCCAATATGCGTAGTGGCCATCTTCCTAACCGTCAAGTCAATAGTTGTTAAATGACGAACTATGGACGTTATTTCTTCGGTGTTATTTAAAACCGCCTGCTCCATGTCATTCCATATTTTCCCAACTCTATCTTGAAACCTCTGTATGTCCATTATTTTATCTCCATCACAAAATCAATTATGGACTTCGAAACGTTTTTATTTTCAAACAAGTGGTTTTTTCGAGCATCCTTAAAATGCGCTTCCATATCTCCATTTATTAAGTTTTCTGCTGCCTCTACAAATCTATCTTTAGAAACAGCAGGACTAAGATTGGCACAATATCCATAATTATACAAAAACAACAAAGGTTGCTCAAATGTTGTAGGCTTAATATTAAAATTTATCACAGGAGTATTTAACATAACACATTCTTTTATAGCTGTAGATCCAAAATTAATAACTATATCAGAAACCTCTATTAATTCCATTGTCGTATGAGGATACCATGTCAAATCTTCGTAGTATTTATCTCCTCTTAAACCAAAGGCAACCACATCCTTGGCTCGACTTTTAACAATAATATTATACCCCATACCTTTTAAGAAGCCATATATCTTAAGCATATCTATCTTAGATAAGTCTCTGGTCCTAGGAAATACAACTAAAACGTTTTTGGAGTTCTTTAACTTATATTTCTTCAAAATATATTCTTTGTCTAGTTCAACATCATATTTGGGAGATCCTAAATAAACGTTTTTGGAAGAAACGGCCTTGTAATAACTGGCAAAAAATTCACTCGGGAAAATAACATAATGAACCTCTTTTATGTATTTTTGATACAAAAGCTGAAAATCACTTAATGCCGTCAGTGATATTTTAAGACCCCTAATTCTCTGCGCCGCCGCGCCCTCCACTAAAAAGCTAACGGTTTTCGCGCCAGAGATTTTAGAGACATCTTCAATGCCAAAATTATATTCCGAAGACAATTTCTTAATAGACTCAATGCATTTGTATGGGGAATTATATCTTGGACTGTCCATCAAAAATAAGGTAGATTTTACATCCCTTGACCCCAACTCCCTGACAAGAGGTATGAAATATTTAAGATAAGAACAATTAGCTATTACAAAATTAACCATCATATCCAATTTACAAAATCATTATCCCATTTAACATCCCACTTTACTTTAGATACATCGACACTATCCGACAAAATCGATGTATGTCTAAATTCAGGAGGAACATACTCAAACCTATATTTAAAAGTAGCCTGTGGTTTTTCAAACAATTCTATTTCGCTATCGTGAAGCACAAAAATAGAAGATAAATGCTTGAGGTCATTTAAAACGGATATCCTTTGATCGTCAACACCATCTACGAAAACAAGATCTACTGGACAAGGATAATTAACACCTTTTACGCCCTTAATCGATTCAATTGTCCATCTTTGATCGTCAAATAGACTCTTCATATATTCAATCCACAAATTGCTAGTCTCATAACTATATATGTTTTCTAAAAGCGGAAAATATTCTTTGTCTAGAAAAGTTTTGAGACTAAACATTCCGGTCCCAAATTCTATAACGGTTCTGATGGGAAATTTAGTTCCAATAGATCTAAGAAGAGGAATATGACTCCCGGCACTTTTTCGAAAAGTTATTTGATTTCCCTTGAAACTTATTTGTTTGTATTTACTTTGCATTGCTAATAACCTCATAATATTTTTGGCACATGTCTTTAGAACCATAAGTATATTTCGTTCTAATATCGTTTCTCAAACTCATAAACCGATCATAATCTTCATAAAGACTCACAATACAACTTATTAATTCCTCTGCATCGTCATAAATGGCCCCGTAACCCTGAGCATACTCTTCAGTTCCCCCTCCTCCCCGCTTCACTAAAGGAATCAAACCACAAGCCATTCCCTCTATAAGATGGCAACCTCCAGATTCAAATTGGGTTGCGGTTACATAAATGTCTTGGTCCTGCAAATAAGGAGGTATTTGCTGATAAGGCTTAGACTCTATTTTCTTAGCTTTTTCCAAAGTGTCAGGAGGAGCATTTCCCAAAAATCTAAAACTTGCTATATTGGGATTGCTATGGCAAAAATTAGAAAGCTTTTCGTAAGTCTTGTACCCTTTCGCCTCATTAGACGACCAGTGATGTGTTACAATTTTCAAGGGCTCTTTTTCTTTTCTCGGCTCTAAACCAACGATAGGAAAAAACAATCCCCTATCAGTTCCATTTGGGATAACTACACTATTCTTAACGCCCATCCCCTCTTGAACGTAATAATCCCTCAACCAATTACTAATAAACACCGTATCGTCTGCATATAACTTATTGGCTTCAATCATACTCTCGTTATTTCTGCTTTTGTCCTGCTTTCTATGGGTTCCATTATCGTTAACTCGATGGACGACCCTAATATTGTGTCTCTTTTTAAACTCGGAAAGTTCTTTTAAAGAAAATGAACAACTTTCGTCTTTAACGTCCATAAGTACAATTACATCGGAATCATCATCTAATGAGAAACAAACGTTGTGTTTTCTGCGTTTAAAATATCCATAAAGAAGAAGCAGAATTTGATTTCCTCCTCCCCATGGTCCTTTTATAATTTTTTTGTTAAAAGTAATCTTCATGTTATATTGCCGCCCCCCACGGACCTTTTACGAGTTTCTTGTTAAAAGTAATCTTCATGTTATTTTTTACTATGAACCCTTATTGATCCCTTCTTAACACAATTAAAACACTTATCGATAAAAGAAACGGTTATGTCTCTTTGTCTTTCTGCCTCAATTAAATCCGGGCCATGTGCCTCGCCGTGAGCTTTATCAACCCATGTTTCCACCATAATGGCATTATCATTAGTGTAATTATACAAATTAACCATAACGTCATAAGGATTAGGCAAATGCTCAAAAACATCCATGACACTAACAATGTCAAAATTCCTGTCAAAATTCGGTACTATATATTCACTAGTTATTTCATGAAAATCAAAATCAACATAGGGAGCCTTTTTCTTTAATCTCCACTTGGCAAATTCTAGATGTTCTCCTGCTACATCTACCAAACTAAATTTCATCTTCCCAATGTCTCCATAATGTTCAATGATATAATTGGTTAACGGAGCCACTCCACAGCCATATTCAACGATAGAACTTACAGGCGTCAAATATGGAAAAATTAGTTCTTTATAGTTAAACTTACGTCTATAATTGCATTGCCTAAACACTTGCCAAGCCCCAATGTCTTTGTAGAAATCCATTTTCTGTTGAATGGTATCTCTAGAATTCATGTCCCATAATTCCTCGAAATTCTTCCCGCCAACAGCATGGGTTGTTTTTGAGGATGGCAAATTGGGTCTTCTTCCCGTTTTCCTAGTGCCAAGTTCTATTGCTTGTTCGGGAGTCACGCCATAATATTCACATAAATCATCGTACCAATCAGACATCTCTCTCTCCTTTTTGTAAGTTTCTCAACCTAAACGTTTCAAAAACATCTTTATCCGCACAAATTAGATTGCCAGTGTCAACCAATATAACATATTCTTTGCTTTCGCATAATTCTCTCATAGACCAATAAGAGGTAAGCCCATCAGGATCACGGCGTGGATTTTGACCGTATTTATAACATACATAAGCATTTAGACTATTGTGTTCTATTATTATCATTTTTGGTTTGTATTTAACTAATCCCTCCCAAATATAATAATCAGGCCCATCCGTATCCATACTAATTACGTCTATATCTAATGGGGCTCCGCATTCTTCCAATATATCGTCTAATGGCCTGTCAATTCTGTTTCCATTCTTTTTGACATATCCTACACTGTAATTTTTAGTCATTAGTTTGCCCGGAACTTCTTCGGCATTTTTTACTAATTCTTGATATTTCGTTTCATTCGACTCTATCATAATTCCACGCCAATCATGATTTTTAACAAGATTCCAAGTATTACTGTATTGTTTACCATCCCATGCCCCAAATTCACAAAATAAATTATTGGTAAAGGGAAAATTCATTGCTATGAGTTTGTTCATTATTCCATCTTCACCCTTTTGGCTCCATATGTTCTTTCTATGCCTTAATAATTCCATACAATGATCTGCAATGGGCTTTCGATAAGCGTCACAAATTGGGGCAAAAATATCGATGCCATCTATCGTTTTAAATCCTGTTCGTCTTTTTTCGCTCATTTTCCCGCTCTGTCCTATAATGCATTTTTAAAAATATTACTTTCACAAAATTCAATTATTTCAGGAATAGATTTCCTGCCACTCTTAGTATATCTGCCAGTGGTTTTATCCGATCCTCTTGCAAAATGAAGGAAAATAACATTCCCATGATGGTCAACGGTTATTACTGTATACAATAAGTCTTTATATGGACTCACTAATGTTTCCCTGAGTTTTTCGTCATTGTATGTGTTTTCAAAGCATAAATGTTTGATATTGTTTTCTCTACAATGAATATTTATCCTATCTCCGGCCTCGAAGTGTGGACTACCATCTTCTCTATTTAGCAAATACAAATCAACTTTTCTAACAATACTCGATGTTACTAAACACCCCAACATAATAATGCATTTATTTCTCAGCGGATGCATGTCGTAACACGTTCCAATTAACTGGTTCCCTTCTGCCACCTTTTCTATTAGACTTGTAAAAAAATGAGAACTTGTTATACAAACATCATTGTGGCTAAGAAAGACATAATCATCTTCAACATATTTCATTCCCACTTCTATCCCAACAGAATTTGCGTTCGAATATCTAAGATGGGTGTTATTGTTGACCCATATTATATTTTCCCCCAATGCCAACGCTTCCTCTTTATAGGAAACATCGTCAGAATTTTCCACCACTATAATTTTCAAATTAAAGTCTTTAGGACAAAAATGCAAATAACTTTTTAGACAATTTAATGTTAGATCCCTCTGGTGAAAAGAGGGCATAACAACCGACATGGAATTCATATTTCTATCCCCTTTTTGTAAATAGCAGTTATAACCTCTATGTCAGGAGATACTGTTATTTTATGATGTCTTTTAATATTTTTCATTCTGTAAGGTCGAACCACACATTTAAAACCCATATCTTCTAGTTCTTGAACGTCCCATCCGGATCTATGCGTTTGATATTTGTGGGCTCCAAACCCCTGTATGTCTATGTTCTGCGGGATATATCCTCTTGGGCATTCGATAACAACTGCTTTTCGGGCTATTTGTTTAATTTGTTTTACCAACTCAATACTTTCTTTGCGTGTCAAATGTTCAAGTATATCAATTGCATAAACCACATCAAATGAATTCGGTAAAAAAATATCCTTTATTTTCCTTACGTCATACTTAATAACTGTGTAAGGAATGTCGGCCTCTATCTTTCTAAGATATGGTTCGTATATATCAACGCCTACTATTATTTTAGGAGTTGGAACCAAGAACTTACTTTTAAGAGCAAGACCACATGCAACATCTAAAACGGATTCTATTTCTCCGTATTTAAAGTCCCACAGTCCATTATCCGTCAAGATTTTGTGAACTGGATTTTTCTTCCATTCGTTTTTGGACATTTACGTCTCCCTTAAACAAAAAACTCATGAGACAAAGGATCGATTATTCGCTCCAAAAGTAAATTGTAATCATTGTAGTAGCATTTGTCGCAAACCGATCCGTCAAAAGGAATCTGCGACTTACTCCACTCTATAATTTTAGATGCTTTTTCCAACCGCATACAATCTGGGAAATTGCCTTCTATCCCATTTATTGCATATTGCACTCCACAACATGGATATATAAAACCGTCTGGTGCTATTAACGGCTTCAAAAGTCCAATTAGACATCTCTTTTTGCCTCTTACAAATTGTTGTCTATCCTGATAAATAACCTTGTTGTCCTGAACGCGCATTGACAAAACTTCTTTAAGTTTATTCATATTCGTAGCATGTTTAAGGTCTAATAAATCGTGCGAAACCCTGACATGGGTAAAATTATATGTATTAGCAAAATCTACGGTTTGTACTAGTTTATCTATATCTGGGTTGGGCGATAAAATATAAGAGAAGGCCCAATCTATTTGAGGATACTCTTTAATTGTTGAAATTAAGCTCGCTAAAAATGGAGCAATGTCTTTATGATCCCCCAGACTAATTCTACACCATTTTAGGCCGTTAAGATCGTGCTTATGGTGATACAAAGAATTGCCATTTGTCGTTAACCCCGAAGCCATATCGTAAGAAGAAAGAGTTTGTATAAATTCCGACAAATGCGGAAACAGAAGCGGCTCTCCTCCCCCTGTTATAGTTACCGCCTTAGTACCAATAACCGACAAATCATGCGAAATTTCTAACATTTGTTCCTTAGACATCTCTGCGTTTCGTTCTCTATTAGAACAAGAGCAAAATGAACACGCTGAATCACACCTATTAGTCGGGCAAAATTGAACGTGAATCGGCAAAATACCATACTTCCCATTAGGTGTATCACAAAAACAATTTTTCATTTGCCTCAAAACCTTTACGGGAAAAGAACTGGCCGCCGTAAAAGAACCCCTGAAATTATCGTCAATCATTTTTTCTCCTTCAATAAACATCCCTACACATTATACAACAAGCAACGCCCATATCTCGCCCCAATTTACCTGTATTTTAGAAATTTGCAATCCCGCTTTATTCATCTCTTCGGAAAATTCCTGATGGGTATATTCTATCTCATGAGTCGAATCCAAAAAATAACTAACCCCCAACTCTTTTTTAATAGGTACCGTCCATTCCCTTTCAAAATGAGGAACCCTTAACAAAACCTTAGAGGGAGTTGTTTTGGCAATGATATTTTTAAGAAGATCGACCCTGTTCTTGAGGTGCTCCAAGACATTTGACATAATTACTACATCAAAATGTTTAGTGCAAATATCCTTACATATGTCGCCTCGCACAAAGAACAAGTTCTCTTTTGAATAGGTAGACTTAGCATGATTCAAATTATGAGGATTAATTTCGACACCCATTACTGTTCCGCTTGTTTTTTTAGCAACATCAAAAGTAACATCTCCCCTTCCTGACCCCAGATCTAAAACGGATTCATGGGGCTCAACATTTTCAACAAAAAAATCATGGTATCTGGTAACCCTATGCTTGGGGTGAGTGCCATTGCCATACTTCACAGATGCTAAACTCATTTTTTCATATAGAAAATTATCAAATTGCAATAATCTTTTTAACACATCAGAAGGATTAGACAAACCCTCTATAATTTTATCGTATATGTCATTATTTTTCATTTTTAAGCCACAACCAAAAACTTCTTTTGTTTATATCTGCATATTTAATAATCTTGAACCCGGTTTTGTCACATAATTCCTTTGCCGAACCCGCATCGAAAGAAACTCCACTATACCATTTACCCATGGGCACTTCTACCCCTCTAATTTGAACCTTAAATAAGCCATCTTCCTTAAGAACTCTATGGACTTCTTTGAAGTTTTTTTCAATACTCTCGATAGAAGGTATATGTTGAAAAACCAAAAAAGAAAAAACAAAATCAACACTATTACTGCTCAAAGGAAAAGATTCTCCATCTGTTTCTACGAAGCTAACATTATCCATATTTGATAATCTTTCCTTCGCAAGGTCAATCATCTTATCCGAAACATCAATTGCAAAAACCCCCTTAAAATCCAAGGCAAAGAATTCGGTCATACGGCCAATTCCACAGCCAATTTCCATAACTATTGCATTAGAAAAAATAGGAACATAGGACTTAATAAGACCATCATTAATAATATGCTCTTCATAATGATCTTCTCCATATTGCCTAAATTTTTCATCGCTATCCCCCCTCTTGGCGCAAACATAATATTTTGCATCTTCCAATGCTAATTTATTCCATTTTTCTTTTTGTTTATTCACGGCTCCACCTCTTATAACAATCCTCAAAAAAATCATCCCATTTAGGAATTATATCCGTGGGCATGTGATTTTTGATAATGTTATTATAGTTATAATCCGTTCTATTTACCTTTTGTTCTACTCTATTAACAAAATCACCTACGCTACTACAAATACAATCTGGATGAAGTATTTCAGATGCAACCCCCACATCTGTAGATAAAATATTCACCTTGCGATAAGATGCCTCCAAAATAGACTGAGGACCTCCTTCATAACGAGATGTAACAAAATACCAATCTAAACAATCATACAAAGTCTGAATATCCCCATATCTTTCTTTATAAACAAACGGAATTTTCAACTTAGTCAATGCATTAACCATATATTGACGAGCATATCCTGCCAAAATAACCTTAATCTTTATTGACTCACGTAACTTATTAAGAATATCAATAAACATATCGGGATTTTTGGACGTTTTAGGAGTAGCCCCCTTTTGGCCGTTACCATCTTTAACAAAAGATCCAATAAGCATTTCATCGTTTTGCGCTATTTCTTGTTTAAGCTTAAAAATAACTTCTTCATTCTTTGGTTTAAAAGTGCCAGACAAAACCCAGTAAGGAAGTACATGCACCGGAATAGATAAATATTTCAAAGCTGCTTTTTCAACTTTCTTGTTATACACAATGCATGCATAACCTCGATTAAAAGCCTTGAAATTATAAGCTTCAAGCTGATCTTCACTAATATGATGAACATGAACGATGGGAACGCAACCTTTAGGAACGCTGTCGATAAGAGAAGGGAAACTAAACAGGTTAACGCACCAAAAAACATCTGGGTTCTTGTTTAGCCGTACTATCTCATGCCTTGAGTACTTCTTGTAATCATTAACAATGCTATCAATGACCCATCCAGCACCCTGACCCTTTAATGCTATCTTCACAAAATACCTTCTAGTAATTTCACCAAATCTTGCGCTCGGGCATCTATGTGATGATATTCCTCAAAAGTTTCCTTCGCATTTTTCGCCATAGCTGCCATTTCATCGGGTCGATCCAAATAAAATTTCATCTTCTCTATAAAATTATCCTTCGTAACAGCAATATAGTTTACGCCATCTTCTAAATGTAATTCGTCGGCTCCCCATGGCTTTTCCCCAACATAAACCGTACCGCACCCCATAGACTCAAAAATCTTATTCATAGCCACATGGTACCGCCCTCCACAGCTAGCAAGCATTTTAGACTTACTAATCGCCTGAGCATACTCTTCTCTGACAAAATTACTATGGCCAAAATCAGTACCGCAATGAGAATAGTTATGATACTTAATACCCAACGCCTGATGATTGGCCGTTAAATACCTATGCATGTAAACTCGCAATGGATAAAAACTCCACATAGCTCCTAGTGTTATTACATCTTGTCCTTTAGGTAATCCGTAATCTTTGAAACACTCTTTGTCAACGCAACGGGGATAACCTATAAACTTGATTTCTTTCTGAATATCTTTGTTAAAATAACGAAAAAAGTCATTAGGATTAGAATATGGAGGAGCAAAACAAGCAAAGCAATATTCAAAACTAGATCCCATCAGATCCTTTGCATATTGATGAGGCTTTCTGGACCAAAAATCACTTAATGCAAATATCTTCCGAACCCCCTTAACTTCTTTTAGATTATGATGAAAACGGACTAATTCGGGAGGAATATTGTAGTGCTGCATATAACAACTTCTAACTGCCTCATTTTCTGTGAAATAGCTATAGATAACATCTGGCTTCCCATCTCCATAAAGCTGCCCTATGATCTTTGTTATATCTGTATACTTATAATCAGGCCACCCGGGACCATATATTTTAGTATCGCAGGCCCTTTGCACAGCCATCATATCATAAATCATATTGCCACTATGCCACCCCGTCCGATTGACATTTAATAACAATACTTTTATATTACTTAACGGCACTTTAACCCCCTGTTCCAAAATAAAGGTTGAACATCTTCCTAAAATCTTCTATTCTAACTTTCCATGTCCAATTAATCATTATTTCCTGATAAATCTTTTCGCCCATTTCTAAGCGACGGTCTTTATCTTGCAGCTTGATTAATGCTTCCTTCAAACTGTCTACTGTTCTATCTATTAAAAATCCACTCTCTCCATCTTTTATGATTTCTTCTGCAGCCCCACAACGAGTAGAAATAACAGGAAGTCCCATTGCTCCACTTTCAAGGATTGGATTATTTAACCCTTCCGACTTAGACATACACACATGGACAGTAGCCTCATTATAAAACAATGGCATTTTTTCTTTTGGCAATTTTCTCCTGCCATAATGGGCTCCAGCTATTTTTATACCCAATTCTTCACAAGCCTTCTGAACTATTTCAAACCCTTTATTTGACGATCCTCTTCCAGAAACACTCACTATCAATTCTTCAATATTATTCTTGTCATATTTTGCCTTATCAAAAATCTCTTCATCTACGCCGTGTTGAGCTAGTAATAAAGGCTTGTCGGTAACCACGGGCTTAAATGCTGCCAATTGATTTCTATTAACCACATGAAATATAGAACATTTATCTTTTATTGAAACGCATCTACCCGGAAATCCCTGTTCATATAAGCCCCGTGGTCCTTGAGGATGTTCTTTATATAGAAATTCACATCTTAATCCCATTATTGTTTTGTTTGCAGGTGGATAGACCATAGGCATAGGATCTAAAACATAAACCAAATCATAATCGCTTGACAATCTACTAATACCTTGTTTATGGTAAGCAATATCTATATGGTACTCAATAAGTCTCTTTTGTATTTCCGTCGCATGCCTTTGAAATACCCAATTAGGCTCATCTGCCACTAACAAAATCTTTTTCACAGTAAATCTCTCTCCCTCAATATCTTAGAAATAGTATCATTTGAAGTTCTACTCAAAATTTTCGTGTATTTCTTATTAAAATCCTGACTTGCTCCCAAACCACCATACCAGTGCAGTGCAAATGATTCTTCAGGAACCTTGAAAGATCCATCATATATAGTAGGAGCCAAGTATGAATCTGGTATAGGATAGAAATATTGAGGAGGCGCATTATACATCTTTTCTTTCCATTGTTTCATTTGAAGCATGTCTCGAAACATAAATGGACCCAAACTATTGTAATTATTGGAATTGTAAAACTGTGGCAATAACTGCATTATCCATTCAACGATTTCAGATCCCTTGTCAGCACCTATGCAACCAACAGGAGTGTAGTACCCACAAGATTTGGCCGCATATCCGCTATATATCAAACTATTATCTAAAGGCAATGAGTTGAATGATTTCAGAATAATTTGGTCAGTATCGAGATAAAATCCAGAATTATTCTTAAGCCACCACCATCTAAAGAAATCTGATTGAAAATTGGGTTGATATTGCTCGAAAAAATCACCCCTAACAATTTCAATATCTAGCGCATTTAACTTCTCAATATAATCTTTGCCTTCTAACTCACTCTCAAAATCTTGTTTTTCGCAGACCCATTTATAGTTACTCTTGTTGAACTTCTCGGAGATAAATAATTGTATTTTTGAATTAGGATGAAAATGCCGCAAAGTCTTAAATGTCAAATATCTCAAATAAGACAATTTGCTGCCCGACCAAAATAGTCCAAAATTAAGTTCTATCATATTCCATACCTTTTCTTAATATCTTGCCATATCCTAATGTTGTTTAATGCACCCTTACTAATTAAAGTCCACAAAGCATCATGATAAAAGTGATAGAGGGATCTAGTTAAAAAATGTCTTGGCGTTTCGTGCTGCGTAATCGTTCTATAGCAAGTATCCCATTCCGTTTCTCCTAAAATCAAATCGTCTGGAAATTTATTCCTGTTGTTTTTCCACCATACAGTTCTAAATAAAAATCCATCATTCCCCGAATGCCAGTCTACAGGATAATAACGCTTAAATTTATTTTCATTAAATTGCAGTAGCGTTGTTTTACATATTTCTATTCTATAAAAAACATGAACGTCTATATCTATTCTAATATGTTTAAAAAAATCCCTACTTAACAATATATCGGAGTTAACAAACAAAAAAGCCTCTTCATTAAAATCCGAAGCTTGATCCATAATCTCTTTAACATATGGAAGAGTTCTATCATTCCCCAAAATGTCTTTAGAATTAAGTTTAAGTGTTTTGTGAACCTCAAAACGCTCAGGAACTTCAACATTATCTTCTTCAAAAACAAAAACACATAATCTCGCATCTAAAGGAGCATTGCAGGCCATCACTGAAAGGGCTATTTCTTGAGCCTCCCGTTTATGCAACTCTTTGTAATCGACATAATTAACGGCAACACAAAGAGTCATGTAACCCACTCCCTATACCATGAGACGAAATTATTTACGCCTTCTTCAATCTCGACTTTCGGCTCAAACCCCAACTTCTCTTTGCTATAACCAATATCAGCAAAAGTCTCGGGAACATCTCCGTGTTGTATCGGCAATAAGTTTTTGATCGCTTTTTTGCCAACTGCCTTCTCAATACATTCTATGAAATAAAGAAGATTGTCTGTTTTAGAACTCCCTAGATTGAAAATTTCGTAAGGATAAGATTTGTCAAGAGCCGCAATAACACCATCGACTATATCGTCTATATATGTGAAACTTCTTTTCATTTCCCCATAGTTATAAACGTCTATTGGCTTTCCCTCAAGAATTGCCTTTGTAAATTTAAAGAGTGCCATATCTGGTCTGCCCCATGGCCCATAAACAGTAAAAAATCTCAAGCCTGTCATGTTCAACCCATAAAGATGATTATAGGTATAAGACATTAACTCATTGGTTATTTTGGTCATTGCATACAAACTAATAGGCTTATCAATCTTATCCTTTTCGGAAAATGGAAGTTTTGTATTCTTGCCATAAACCGAAGAAGAAGAGGCATAGATTACATCGGATATTTCAGCCTGTCTTGCAAGTTCAAAAACATTAAGTGTACCCTGAATATTAGAATGCATGTAAATATAGGGATTTTCGAGGGAATAACGAACGCCAGCTTGAGCCCCTAAATGACAAATCTTATCTACATTTCTAAAGTTATGAATAGAAGCCAGATTATACGGGCCTGCGAAATCTATAGAATGAGAAATAAAACGACCGGAATTCTCAAGCCCATTTAATATTCCTATCCTATCCCGTTTAAGATTAGAGTTGCAGTAAGAATTCATGTTGTCTATTCCCATAACATCATGCCCACTTTCAAGCAATCGTTTGGTAACATGAAATCCAATGAATCCCGCACATCCCGTAACTAGATATCTCATAAAAAACTCCTATTTCACTCTTATATTATACAAAAAAGCGAAGCATTCTTTTCAGAATACTCCGCTTAAATAATTGTCGGAACTATCTCAGGCGTTCATTCCGACAAAGAGGGAATAGTAGACAAAATTAGCCCTAACAGACGAAAAAGCTAAAATGTCCCCTGAGCCTCGTAAATTTCCTAAACTTCTCTGACTTCAATTGCGTCTCTATGTCCATCGTCCCATGTAACCGCAGTATATCTTTTGCCATCTTTAAGGTTAGTATTGATTGAACAAATAATACGAGAAACTGACTGTCCTAAATGCGGTTCATGATATTCAAGCAACCATTTTTTTCCGTCACAATCTTCTCTTTTACAAATGCTGCATCTAGTTATTGTTTCTAACATGATTATCTCCTAAATATTTTTATTTCGTAATTTTTAAATTATTCGATTCAACAAATTTAACAGCATCTTCTCTTGTACCTACAAAGACTACATACCGAGCTGATTCTTCGTCTTCGGAATATTGGACACACCATCCATCAATGTCTTCAATTATTTCAACTTCCTTGTTATAGTCCATAAGGTGCCGCACATAATATGCACAAACATCATCATTTTCCAGCCGATCCGTACCGAAAAAACCCTTTGCTTTCGACAGAATAAATTGAGTGAAAGATTGTGTTTCCATCAGTTTCATCCTTGCGGCTTCAATTCTTCTAGATATCTATCCACATCATCGTCGTCCATATCAGAAGGTACTTTGATTACCATAAAATCATCACCCTGATTACGTTCGTCATACTCTTCGGGTTCGCACCAAGAATTATCAGGCCACACATATAATGCTCTCTGTTCATATGCGCCAATAGACATTAATTCATCTCCTAAAGGTATACGTACTATTTGCAGTTTTGAATCTAACCTCGTCTTCGGTTTCAGAAATTATCTCGATTATCGGAGTTGTCATCCACCAATCTCTATCAGAAAACATTCCTGCCGTAAGCGTTCCAACTCTTAAGGCCATACCCACAATTGGCTCATGACCTACTAGTTTGCCAGTTTTAGGATCAAAGGCTTCTACCAAACTGCCATAATAACCTTCTCCGTCTCCGTCTTTGATTAAAGAAGCCATTTTGCTATTTATCCCATTTCTTTTTTTGTTCATCGGCCATACGAACCATCCATGGCATAAAACTACCCTTAATACGAACTAACTCTTTTTGTTCTTCCATTACACTATCTATATCTTTATAACAATCCTTACATTCATCAAGGCTGCCACCTATTAACTCTATCCCTTTTGATTCCAAATCCTTTTTCATAGCACTCATTGTTAGAGTTTCTTTAGCTCGTTTTCTGCTCATTAAACGACCAGCACCGTGAGAAGACGAACACAAAGAATCTGCACAGCCCTTTCCCTCTACAATATATGCCTTGGTTGATAACGATCCCGGAATTATTCCAATAACGCCAGTGCCAGCAGGAGTTGCCCCCTTGCGATGAATTACAACCTCTTTGAGTTCATTGCCAACAAGAATCTTCTCCTTCCATGCAAAATTATGGTGATTCTCATAACTTTGAGATAATTTACATCCCAACGCCTTTAATATACGATTATGGATGATTTTATGACAAGCACGAGCATAATCTCCTGCAAGGTTCATAATTTCCCAGTATTCTTGCCCATTATCGTCATCTAAAGATAACCACGCTAAATGCTTGGCATCTTTTGGAAGCCTACATTTATCTATAGCTATATCTGTATAAAATTTGGCAACTGCAGCCCCAAAAGCCCTAGAACCAGAATGAGTCAAGATAGCCAACCATTTCCCCTCAATCCCATTTAATTCAACCATACCAACATCGCAGAAGTGGTTGCCCGATCCGCTCGTTCCGATTTGGAGTTTAGCCTTAGCCTTAAATTTTTTAATAGAGGGAGTATCAAAACGATCATCGTCCATAACTAAATCATCGTTTTTGCCATCATGCTCACAACCAACGCCAAAATAAGTATTTTCCTGCAATATATTTCTGATTTTTCCCCTCATCCCTTCCATCTCTTTTGCAGGAATGTCAGTAATACTCATGTGCATCCGACACGCAATATCCACTCCGACTGCAAATGGAATTACGACGTTTTCTGTAGCCAAAACGCCGCCAATTGGAAGTCCGTAGCCTTGATGTCCATCAGGCATACAGGCCGCCTGAATCGAAACGGGCAATTTAGATGCCAGATAGATTTGATTGAGGGCTCCATCTTCAATCATATGTTCCCCGTAGACTTTAACGGGACAGCCAATTTCATTTAATAGAATAATTTTGTGTTCTGGAGGCATCAATAATTTCGCAGCGATTCCCCAATGCTTATCTTTCAAATAAGACTGAGGCTCTTTCGTTAAAGAGCGAACTATCTTCCGTGCCTGTTTTCTATGAAGTCCCAAATTAAAAATAGTCTCCATTAAAACTTTATAGACCGGCCCCGTAGGAACGGCCCATTGCCGTAACTCTTTTCCGGTTATTTTCATCGTGTTATTTCCCTTCTCCTTCCGTGGATACTATTATCGAAATTTTATCCTTCTCATATTACCTCGAATCCCCATACTCTAGCTTTGCCGTCTTTTCTACTAACAGCAACTCCCCAGTCCTCTATCTTTACTTTGACTGGAGTATTGCCTTTTGGAAAAATACCTAATCCAAAACTATTTTCCATATTTTCTCTCATATCGCAATGCCAGTCTTTATAGTATTTGCTTTTTTTATAGAAGATAGCTTTACTAAACATTCCTCTCCCAAAGTCATCATGTATTCTAAATGCATACAAATACTTTT
>Ga0307376_10001857_pt1 | contig 21752 bp, 22 predicted proteins | sample TR2MG_FD_202536 | JGI IMG/M metagenome (GOLD analysis project Ga0307376, IMG submission 202536) | Soil microbial communities from Risofladan, Vaasa, Finland - TR-2 | ecosystem: Environmental > Terrestrial > Soil > Coastal area > Acid sulfate soil | place: Finland: Risofladan, Vaasa | collected...
AGCCACCCGTAACTTCAACAAGTAGAATTGCGAAGGTCAGAAAAAACGCCGTTTTCATCTTGGAAACCGGGGCAGGGGAATGGAATATGTCTCCATGCTCATGATGGTGTTTTTTTCTATCCACGGACTTACTCCTTATCCCAAATAACAGATTAGTCATGGTTTTTCAGTGTTTATATATGATTCTACTGCGAAAACCCTTTCGCCCACTTGGCGGCTACACCATGTAGATGCCCAGTTGCAGGCCCGCCCCTAGATTTGGGCAGAGCTTGAGGTAAATCGTACTTTTCGCAGGGGAATCATATATTCTGCGTCGTATGGACAATTCCTATTTAGAAAAGTGTTTTCCTCTTTATACCACGTTTTGGTAGGGTGGAAAAAGAACATTTTTACAGCCTTCCAGCTGCCCGGCGGCCACCCGCAACGGAGGGCGGTACCGGTGGTCGTTGACTGGTAAGAGATGCTGTGCTATACTGAACGAAAAAGTGCGATGGGGTTCGCTGGAAAATACCGCTCTTGCGGTTGATGACCCCTACCCGAAGACGGGTAGGGGTCATTTTGTGCCCCTAATGGCAAAGGGAGAAAGGGGGATTATATTGGCATACCCTGAAGGCATTGCTGAAATAGAGGGGGCTTTCCATCGGGGTGATTTGCAGTAAAAGCTTGGAAGGTCGATTCCCATGATACAAGAAACAGACAATACAAAAGCTACCGCACCAGAGAAGCAGCCTTGGTTGACACCAGGCGTCGCCAGCATTGGCCTAACCAGCTTCTTCTCTGATTCCGGACACGAGATTGCCACGTCGATCCTGCCCAGCTTTCTGACTTCCGTACTCCACGCTTCGGCCGCCGCCTTGGGTCTTATCGAAGGAGTATCCGATGCCTTAACCGGTATTATGAAGCTCATCGGCGGTCCGCTTGCCAATGACGAACAGCTTCGCGGCCGGCTCGCTTCCAGCGGCTACCTCGGCACAGCCCTGGCGACCGGGGCGATCGGCCTGGCGGCCACCGTCTGGCAAGTCGGCATCCTGCGCGCTTTGGCCTGGCTTTCCCGTGGCTTGCGTTCACCCGCGCGTGACACCATGCTGGCCTCACTGGCGCCGCCGCACGCCTATGGCCGGGCCTTCGGCGTCGAGCGGGCCGGGGATAACCTCGGTGCCGTGGTCGGCCCTTTGCTGGCAGCCGCCCTGGTGGCTTGGATCGGCATTCGCGCGGCGATCTACTTCTCGGTCATCCCTGGTTTCTTCGCCGCTATTGCTATTACGGTGGCAGCGCGGGAGATCAAGCGCCAAGCCCTGCCGGTCAAGCGGCGCATCCGGCTGGAGTTCTCGGGACTCCGTGCAGCGGGCTTGCTCCCACCGCTGCTGCCTGTCGCCTGCTTTGAACTCGGCAATATGGCCACCACGCTTCTGATCCTACGCGCCACTCAGCTCCTCCATACCGAAAGCCGGTCGATCGCGGCGGCCACTTCTTTGGCCATCATCATCTACGCTGCGCACAATGCCATGGCCTCACTCGTCGCCCTGCTCGGCGGACGATGGATCGATAAAGCGGGCCCGAAGGTTGTGTTCGGCACGGGCGCTTTCGTATATATCCTATCCTACATAGGGTTTGCGCTGCCTTTGCACACCTGGCCGCTCTTGCTCATTGCCTTCCTGCTGGCCGGCATGGGTATCGGCTTGGCTGAAACATCCGAATCCACGCTGGTGGCCCGTATGCTCCCTGATCACTTGATGGGCAGCGGGTTCGGGCTACTTGGTGGTGTCCAGTCGTTTGGCGATTTTGCGTCCACTGCCATCGTTGGTCTGCTCTATAGTACTGTCTCGCCTGCCGCCGGCTTTATTTACGCCGCGGCCTGGATGGCGCTGGCTACGCTGGCGTCCGTATTCGCCGGAGGGCTCAATCGGCAGCATCCGTCTCGTGTGCCAGGTGCGGAGTAACGGCCAAGGTTAGGGGTGTGACCGATGGTGAACCAGCCCCTGTTGACCACACCCACCTGCGGGTGGGTACCCGGTCGTATTGACGATGGCATCGCCAGGTTGCGGGCCCTCCGTGAAGGCGACCTGGCCGTCCTCGATCTAGTGGCCTGCGGACAGGCGGCCGTGGGACCGCTCCGCGAGTTCCTCTTCGCCCGTGACCCTAGCGGTATGTTCCAACCGCGGTCCCATGCCGTGGAAGTCCTGGCGGCTTTAGGCGCCAAGGATGTACTGCTCGACTTTCTGGCCCATCCGAGGGACGTCGCCGACCCCGTGGAGCAGGCCGGCGAGGATTCCGTTACCAACGCCGTTGCTCGAGCCCTGGTCAGATGGCCGGACGATCACGTGTTTTAGCTGTTGCTGGAGGCGGCGGATCGCAAGCTGCTCGCTGGTGTCGTGGATACCCTCGGCGAATATCGAAGGGACGAAGCAGTGCCGATTTTCGCTGCCGCTCTGGGCGAGGACTTTTGCCGGCTCGCGGCGGCGAATGCGTTCCGCAAGATGGGTGCCTCCGCCTGTCTGTATCTTCTGCAATTGGCCGACTGCCCAGCGCCGTCGTCAGACGCCGAAACCGAGTCCAGCCGCCGACGGCGCCGTAGCGCCTTGCGGCTGTTTGTGGAGTTGCATCAGAGCGAAGATTTGCCCGAAATCATTCGGTCACTGGTGGCCGATGCCGATAACCAAATGGCTGTACTGGCCTGTTCGCTTTGTTTGCCGAGGGTTTCTCCCCCTGAGATGGAGAAGGTGGTGGCGCGCCTCGTCGACATGCTCGACAGCAGTGATCTGATGCTCCGTGCCGATGTGGAGGATCTGCTCACCCAGAACTATGCAAATTGCCGCCCTGTCATCGAAAGGAGCCTTTCCCATGCTCGCGAGCCTACGGCTGCATCGTTGCGGAGCGTAGTAATCAAGAAGTGCGCGGCCTCAGGTGGATAGAGGGAATAATTGGGCAAAGTGGTTGATTTTGAGAACGAACTCTACCTTTGGGGGAAGTCATTATGGCATGGTGAGAATATTCTCCGGCGGGGACCGTATGATCAGCGGCAACTGTTGCCGCCGTGAGTATAGTGAAAGTTGGCTACAGTATTGACCTGGGCAATCTGTCCATGTAAAATGTTACTATAACACACTTGCGCTCCCGGGAGTCAGCGAAACGGCCTTTCGGCTGATGGCTCCCCGTGCTGAAGGCTGGGGCTTTTGTCCCGCCCGGGGAGGGGGTGCGCGCACGGGGTTTTCGGAAGACCGGCACCTTGGAGGCCGCAGGTTCAGACTTCCCGCTGTGTTAGGAAAATGAACGTCGATAGCGATGGAGCTCGCTTAATGCGTTTCGCTGATGGCTCCTTGATGTCCCGCCGCCGCGGGGCACAGGGAGCTTTTGTATTGAATGCCGGTGCAATCTTAAAGGATATTTAGGGTTCCCCATGAGAAGGTGAAAGAGAGGGAGTATCGGCGCGGGGCGGCCCACGGCACCCATCCTCACATATGGGGCGCCTTTCACCCTGCCCTGCCTGGAGAACAAGGATATCTCCTTGGGAGCCAAGGGGTTCCTTTTGGACACGGTTCCAACCTAAGCGAAGTTGCCGGGTATGCCCAAGCCGGCGGAGACGACCGGCCGGTGAAGAAACAAACGGGAGGTAGTAACTATGTGTTCTACGAAGATCGCGGATGTTTATGCCAGGGAGATCCTTGACTCACGCGGTAACCCCACGGTGGAGGTGGAGGTCGTGCTGGACGACGGCACCACCGGGCGGGCGGCCGTGCCATCCGGGGCGTCCACCGGGCAGTTGGAGGCGGTGGAACTGCGCGACAGGGACACGGGGCGGTTTGGCGGCAAGGGGGTCCTGAGGGCGGTGGCGAACGTCAACGACCTGATCGGGCCGGAAGTTACCGGTATGGACGCCACTGACCAGCTCAACCTGGACCGGGTCATGCTGGAACTGGACGGCACGCCCAACAAGGGGCGCCTGGGCGCCAACGCCATTCTAGGGGTATCCCTGGCGGCGGCCAGGGCGGCCGCCGAAGTGGTCGGACTGCCGCTCTACCAGTACCTGGGCGGGTTTTCCGCCCGCGTGCTGCCGGTGCCGCTGATGAACATCGTAAACGGCGGCGCTCACGCCGACAATAATGTAGACATTCAGGAGTTCATGATCGTACCGGTGGGGGCCCCGAACTTCGCCGGGGCGGTGCGCGTGGGATCGGAGGTCTATCACACCCTGAAGGGAGTGCTGAAAAAACGCGGTCTTTCCAGCGGGGTGGGCGACGAAGGAGGCTTCGCTCCCAACCTGAACTCCAACGAGGAGGCCCTGACTGTAATCATGGAAGCCATAACCCAGGCCGGATACAAGCCGCTGGAGGAGGTGGCCCTGGCACTGGATCCCGCTGCTTCCGGGTTCTGCCGCGACGGCCGTTACCGGTTGGACGGCCAGGACAAGAGCGCTGCCCAGATGGTGGATTATTACGCGGACCTGGTGGAGCGTTATCCCATCATTATGATTGAGGACGGCCTGGCCGAGGACGACTGGGAGGGCTGGCGCCTGCTGACCGACAAGCTGGGTTCTAAAGTCCAGCTGGTGGGGGACGACATCTTCGTCACCAACACGGCCCTGATCGAGAAGGGCATCGCTTCCGGCGTGGCCAACTCGGTTCTGATCAAGTTAAACCAGATCGGCAACCTCAGTGAGACCTTCGCGGCCATAGATCTGGCCCGGCGGGTGGGCTACACGGCGGTGGTGTCGCACCGTTCCGGAGAAACGGAAGACACGTTCATCGCCGATGTGACGGTGGCGGCCAACCTGGGCATGATCAAGACGGGCGCGCCGGCCCGCACCGAACGGGTGGCCAAGTACAACCAACTGCTGCGCATCGAGGAGGAACTGGGTAAGGCGGCCGTCTACAGAGGCAGGCAGGCTTTCCGGCCCTTTAGTTTTGCCGGGCAGGAATGACGTGTTACCTTGCACATCTTGGGCAAGGCTGCTTATTCTAGCGCTGATCGCCATCCCTACCGTCCGGTAACGGCCTTCTTGGTCGACCGGACAACCGGTCTGTCGCGATGGAATCAGTCCGGCCGGATTAACTGTTAGGTGACCAAGGTCAGCGGCCCCCGGCTCCGGGCCGGGGGCTGGGGAGGGAAACCTTGCGAGTTCGGTTGGTTAGCCAGTAGTACTACGTCGGAATCCCTATGAGCGAAGAGCCATGAAGGCGGGGGGGGGGCCGGGTGAAATGTCTTCCGGGCCGCTGTGCGTTTAGAATCGAGGTAACCCTTCCGAGCAGGGAAAAGACACAAGAGAAAGCGGCGCGGTAGCCCCTAAATTTATTTATGGGGAGGAGCGCAGCAAAACCCCTTGCATTATATTCCCTTGGCTGGTATAAGTATCCTATGTGGTAGTTTTGTATCGACCGCAGATTCAACCATAATCTAGTTCATCTTCCAAAGATCATATCTTCTTCTATCCGAAATACCGCCGCAACGACTCCTCTTGCTTTTCCTAAGAAGCAGACTACCTTCGCTTTGGACAAACATCTACTTCATCAGTAATGCCGGAGACGACCAAGCCGAAGCGGCTGCAAACCGTTCTAAACCAGATGGAACACCTCGCTCAAGTGATTTCCTGCCGAACCGGGGAGTGGCAGATAGACCTGGAACCTCAGGCCCTGGCGCCGGTGGCCTTCCATCTGGCCGAAAGCCTGGCCGGCAACCTGGCTGCTTTCTTCCTGGCTCCGGCGGAAGGAGAGGACCGCTTTCTGCACGCCGTGTTGCCGGCGGTCGAGGAGAAGGCCTACCTGTAGCGGGCAGCAGCCGGAAAATGACAGACGCAGCCCGGCATCCCTCTTCAATTTGTTTCTTCTGACTATCACCGGGGTGTTGGTGGCGGGCAACCTTCTGACTTTCCTAATCTTCTGGGAGGGTATGACAGTGCTGTCATACCCTCCTGGTCAACACCCTCCACGACCGTCCCGGGGTGGCCCGGGCCGGCTTTGGCATGCTCGTGATGAGTCAGTTGGGCAGCGCCCTCATGCTGGTGGGTTTCTTTCTGCTTTACGCGTATGGGGGCAGTTTCGATTTTGCCACCCTGCATCTGGTGGCCGCTCACATGCCGGCGCTTTTGCGGGACGCGGTTTTCCTGCTTTGTCTTTCCGGCTTCGGGGTCAAGGCGGGAACCGCACCTTTTCACGTCCGGTTGCCGCTGGCCCATCCGGCGGCCCCGGCCAATATCTCGGCCCTCCTGTCGGGAGTGGTCATCAACCTGGGCTTTTACGGGGCGGCAAGGGTAATCCTGGGTATCTTGGGCGGGGGCCCGGTCTGGTGGGGCCTGCTGGTAACCGGGCTGGGAGTCTTATCCGCCCTCTTCGGCATGCTGTTATGCGGTAATCGACGATGATCTCAAAAGGGTGCTGGCCTTTTCCAGCATTGAGAACATGGGGCTGATCTTTATGGCCTTAGGCATGTCCATGGTCTTTTCATCGTACGGTCTGACGGCTTTTGCCGGCCTGGCCCTGTTGGTGGCGTTCTTCCACGCCGCCAACCACGCTTCCTACAAAGGTCTCCTGTTCCTGGGGGCGGGCGCCGTGGACCGGGCCACCGGTGAGCACCGGCTGGATGCCCTGGGAGGACTTTTAAAACGCATGCCTGTCACCGGTCTCTTGTTTTTACTGGGCTCCCTTTCCATAGCGGCTATACCGCCTACCAACGGGTTCGTCAGTGAGTGGCTCCTTTTCCAAACCGCCCTGCAGAGCTTCCGCTTGCCGGGAACAGCCGGGGAGAAAATCTTCTTTGCCCTGGCCGCCGCAGTGTTGGCCTTGACGGCCGGCCCGGCCGTGACCTGCTTTGTGCGGGCCTTCGGCATAGCTTTCCTGGGACTGCCGCGCACCAGGGCCGCCGCCCGCGCCTTCGAGCCCCCGGGGCCCATCCTGGTAGCATGGGCATCCTGGCTGTTGTCTCTCTATCGCTGGGCCTTTTCGCTACCGCTGTATTTCCGTTGATTGACCGTGTCAACGAGCTGGTATACGGCGTGAGCTTGCTTAACCAGGTTCCGCCCGTGCTGGCCAGACCGGGCGATTTCGCTACCCTGATCAGCCTCGGTGGAGGGCTGCTGGGATCGCCGGGTGGCGTCAACGGCTGAGTTATTCAACCGGCAGCGGGTTTTTCCAGTATCTCTACCCCCTACATCGCCATCTTTGTACTGCTCTTGCTGCTGGTTCCCCTGGGCTTGACCCGGCTGCTGAGCCGGGGTAAAACCGTTCCCGGAAAGGTGTGGGACGGCGGCCGGCCGGCGTTTCTGCCGACCATGCAGTATACGGCTTCGGCTTACTCCAACCCTATACGGATGCTGTTCGGGCGAATCTACCGGTTGTATGGGGAATTGGAGCGCAAGGAAGGGTTTCCGTCCGCGCTCATCTACCGGTCCGGCGTGGCTTCTCTGGTGGAAGACTTTCTCTACCGACCCCTGACCGGGGCCACACGGCGCTTTGCGGAGAAGATCGCTGTCCTGCAGTCGGGCAGCATCAACCTTTACCTGAGCTATATCTTCGTCCTGCTGATTGCGGTGCTGGTGGCGAGTCATTACTTCTCGTAGCACCTAACGCCTTCGGCTTATTACTCTTTGCATTCCTCCGGGTATGGTTTGTAGTTGACTGGGAAAGGGTATCGTGGTAAACTGGGAGAAAAATAGGGCGATGGGGTTCGCTGACAAAGTACCGCGCTTGCGGTTAATGACCCCTACCCTCCTCCGGAGGGTAGGGGTCATTTTTATTGCACTGAAGAAAACGGGAGAAGGGATTTCCACTGAGATACCGCATACGGTGAAAGCTGGTATATAGGGTATAGTTTTCTTATCAGTTAAATATGGGGGGCAGTCATGAGAGGGGATGGAGTTCCCCTGACAAAGGTCTAAGCAGGGCTGATGACTCTTACCACGCCGGCATTTGCGGCGGCAGAGTTGATGCTGTGCGTCAGCGTGATGGCCCGGGAGGTGTTTTTCCCATGAGTTTTTACAGCATCCTATTCGAAAGAACTGAAGACAGCCTAAAAAACGAAACCCTTGAAGCGCCCGTCTTTTTTCATGATTTAAATCTTGATCAGATTATAGATACCATCACGCGCGGTAGGGAGGAATATAATTTACAACCGTTTTTTTACACTTCCTTGAGCGATACCGACGCGATCAAGTATCGTCATGAAATATTCCGGGATCTTGAAAATACAATTCTTCTTGAGTATATGCGATCATTCACGAAAGACATGCGTGCAATGCGCGTGAATCTTGCCCTAGCACACAAGTTTTCCTACAGATACCAGAAGGAAAGATGGTTTTTGGCCGCGGTGGGAATTTTTTGCGAAGCGGTTAATTACCTTGCAGATAAGTTAACCCTTGTAGATTTGAAATCACGCGGCTTTTTGGCCTTCCGTGAGTATCTGAAGAATTATGCGAAATCCGGCGGTTTTACGTCGCTTCTGGCGGAAACGAGAAAGCTTATAGCCGACTTGTTCACAGTAAAATATTGCCTGCTTATAAAGGGTAACTGTATCAAGGTTCGCAAATATGAATCTGGAATTGATTACAGCGCAGATGTGGAAGAAACATTCGAAAAGTTTAAACAGGGGATGGTAAAAGATTACAGGGTTAAATTTCCTACCGGGCCGGACATGAACCATGTTGAAGCGGGAGTACTGGATTTGCTGGCCAAATTATATCCCGACATATTTTCACATCTTGACAATTATTTCTTGACACACGGCAATTTTCTCGACGAAACGCTGAAAGTCTTTGATCGGGAAATACAATTTTACATCGCCTATCTTGAGCACATTGAAAAAATGAAACGATCTGGATTAAAGTTTTGTTATCCGCAAATGTCTGATAAATGCAAGGATGTTTATGATTATGAAGGATTTGATCTAGCCCTGGCGAATAAACTCATTACCGAAAACTCACCCGTTGTCTGCAATGATTTTTATCTGAAAGACAAGGAACGCATATTTGTAGTATCAGGTCCAAACCAGGGCGGTAAAACAACCTTCGCCCGCGTTTTCGGGCAGTTGCATTATCTGGCCAGCATAGGCTGTGCCGTCCCGGGCAAGGAAGCAGGACTCTTTCTGTTTGACAAGCTTTTCACGCATTTTGAAAAAGAAGAAAACATCAAAAATCTCCGTGGCAAGCTGCAGGATGACCTGGTCAGAATTCACTATATTTTAAACCAGGCCACATCAAACAGTATTATTATAATGAATGAAATTTTCACTTCCATAACATTAAAAGACGCGATTCTTTTGGGTAAAAAGGTAATGGAACAAATAATACAATTGGATTGTCTGTGTGTTTGCGTAACCTTCATAGATGAATTGGCTTCCTTAAGCGAACAAACCGTAAGTCTGGTCAGCACGGTTGTGCCCGAAAATCCGGCATTGCGAACATTTAAAGTTGTAAGAAGGCCTGCCGACGGACTTTCATACGCAATATTAATTGCCGAAAAGTACCGACTTACCTATGATTGTTTGAAGGGGCGTATAAAATCGTGAAAGCTTTTCTCATGTATAGAGATCGTGATTTTGATCTACAGGGAAAATTACCGTCGAATGAACAAGTACTGACACAAGACTTGGAATTAAATACACTGTTCAACGCCATGGCACTCGGCGACGAATTTTTGTTTGAAGTGGCCAAGAGAGCTGTCTTATCCAGTTTAAATGATCTGGGCACAATACTGTATCGTCAAAATATTCTCAAAGATTGCATGAGGAATCCTTCAATTGTAAGGAGTATCTATGATATGGCTGTAGAATCAATTGAAACCAAAAAGAAGCGTTATTTTGGCATTCTTAGCAGATATCCGAGCGGGATACTATATAGTTCGATAGAAATGCTGAACTTATTTGTGGTCATGCTTAAAAGACTAAAGGATATTGTCGACGAGCATGCCGGTAAATTTGAGTCAGATGGCTTTATGGCATTTTTCGCTATGCTCAACAAAGAACTTGGTGATGAATTTTTCGCCAGCGTTCAAAATCATCTTAAGGAACTGAAATTCCGCGAAGGGGTTTTGATCAGCGCCGAATTGGGAAACGACAATAAAGGTGCCAATTATGTACTTCGTAAATCACAAGACAAAACACACAGTTGGATAAAGCGGATGTTTGCTAATAAGCCACCCGTTTACACCTTTTGTATCAGTAATCGAGATGAAAGCGGTGCCAGAGCCCTATCGGAATTACACGACAGGGGAATCAACCTGGTTGCCAATACGCTCGCCCAGTCCACTGATCATATTCTCAGTTTTTTTAACATGTTGCGAACCGAATTGGCCTTTTATATTGGTTGTTTGAATTTACATGGGCAACTTGCTGAAAAGTTAGGGGCAATGTCCTTTCCGGTGCCCGTGGCTCCCGACGAACGCAGACATTCTTTTAAAGGGTTATATGATGTCTGTCTGGCTTTAAGTCTGGAGCAAAGAATTGTCGGTAATGACTTAAATGCTGACAATAAATACCTCGTGATAATCACCGGGGCCAATCAGGGTGGTAAATCGACGTTTTTACGAAGCATAGGTTTGTCCCAATTAATGATGCAATGTGGCATGTTTGTGCCAGCCGAATCTTTATGTTCCAATGTCTGCGACGGCGTTATCTCGCACTACAAACGGGAAGAAGACGCTATGATGAATAGCGGGAAACTTGATGAAGAACTCAGCAGGATGAGCAACATCGCAGATAATATAACGTCAAATTCAATGTTACTGTTTAATGAATCATTTGCCGCAACAAACGAAAGAGAAGGCTCGGAGATTGCGAGGCAGATAATCTGCGCATTATTAGAAAACCGCATCAAAGTTTTCTTTGTTACACATTTATATGAATTTGCGCATGGCTTTTATGGCGGGAAAATGGCAAATGCCAGTTTTCTGCGTGCTGAAAGGCAAACCGACGGAGGACGAAGCTTTAAGATAATCGAAGGCGAACCACTGCAAACTAGTTATGGCGAAGATTTATATGACAGGATATTCGGAAGAGAAAATTGAATTCGACGGGTGGGTTACTCAGCCGGCAGGGTTTTCCAGAAGCCCTACGATCTATGTCCCATCTTCGTCCTGTTGCTGCTGGTCCCCCTGGGTCGGACCCGGCTGGCGGGCAGGGAAACACCGTTGCCGGAAAGGTGCGCACCGGCGGCCGATCGGAGTTCCTGCCGGGTATGCAGTACGCGGCTTCGGCTTACTCCAATCCCATCCGGATGCTCTTCGGGCGCATCAATCGGTTTAACGGGGCGTTGAAGCCCAAGGAAGGGTTTGCTTCCGTACTCATCTGCCGCACAACCAGCGGATCAGTCGGTGGGACTCTCACCAAGTGGACGATTTGAGCGGTTACCGGTCGAAGAGGCACGGGATCGCCGGCAACAAAGATTGCGCGGTACTTTGAGGAACTGCTCCGGGTTCGAAGGCCCCCAGGCGGCTTATGACAACACTCTGGGATGAAGTAAGGGGGGAGTTATGTGGAATCAGCCTTGGTGAAAATTAGCGCCGGACTTCTGACGGATACGTATCAGGCCCTCGAAGAGTTGGCCCGGAGTAGAGGCTGGAGCATTGAAGAGGCGGTAAGGATAATAATCGATGAAGGTATAGCTTCACGTAGGGCAGTGGAAAGTCTGGCAAAGATGGACGGCCTTTCCGATGCAGAAAAAGTCATTCGTTTGTTGGCTATGTTGAAGGACGCAGGCTCCGATTACGCATCCCTGAAGTTTCAAAACTATGCGTTTTTCCAGGACAACAAAATCCTTCAGATGAATCTGACCGGTTATAAGAGTAAGATCGATTTCCTGGAAATGTACATCGGCAAGCTAAAGGAAGAGATTGCCTTGTTCAAGGGGCGGCAGGAGGAATTGCCGTCAGAATGACAGCATTCCTGTTCTTATGTGCCGGTGGTCCAGCTCCGTGCACCGGTAAAACAAAAATGTGTAGTCGAACCCAACCGCACTGCCACTGCGCGATCACGACCTGGGGTGGGTGGATTGGAATTGGGCTAACAAGTCGGGTATGGTAATCACGGGTGCGACCAAAAAACGGCCGAGGATTTTTATAAAGATTATGAAAAATAAGTGAGGGCTAGTAAAGTTGAGCCAAAGAGGGACAGGAGATATCTACCTCAGTGTTTTGAAAAACAAGGTTGATGACTAGCATGTCTAATAAGATCAAGATCGTTCCCTGCAGCGGGATGGGCAAGGTGTTTGGGTTGGTGGCGAGGGAGGCAGCACTCAAAGTGGTGAACGAAATATGTCCCTACGCGACAGAAATGATTTGCCTAGCCAACATCGTCACTGCTGACCCCGAGATAAGGGAAGAAATAAACGGGGCATCCTGTCTGACCATTGACGGCTGCCCGAAGCTGTGCGCATCAAGGAACGTTGAGATGGCCGGGGGCGTGGTGGCAAGGGAATTTCAGATTATGGACATCTTCAAGGAATGCAAAGGCGCTAAACCAGGCAATGCGATTACGCTCACTGAGGCGAGGTGGAAGATGGTGGACGACCTGGCCGAGCAGGTCAACTCGGCCGTAAGAAAATTGGTGGAGGAGAGTGTATAGAGATGTTGGGAGGAATCCCCCTTCGGGGGGGAACCTAGCGGTGATAATGGCAGGGGGAATTATCGGATGATTGTAAAATGCGTCAGTCTGGCTTAAACTGATAGGGTATGGTCAGGGCAGTTTAAATTTGGGGGATGGATCGGCGGGATGAACATTCAGATCTTCGGCGTCAAAAAGTGCCAGAATACCAGAAAAGCCGAGCGGTATTTCAAAGAGCGGGCCATCCCCTACCATTTTGTTGACCTGACGCTGCGGGGTTTGAGCAAGGGCGAACTGGACAGGGTCGGGGCGGCGGTAGGACTCGAGAACCTCATGGACACGGAGGGGAAGGAATATGCCAGGCTGAATCTGAAATATATAGTCCATGACCGGGAGGAGATGCTGCTGGCCCACCCGCTGTTACTTAAAACCCCCGTTGTGCGGAACGGTGCTAAAGCGACGGTGGGCTACTGCCCGGAGATTTGGCGGGGGTGGAGCTGATGCCTGTGGACGACCTGTCTACGATGATCCCTTGGTAGTATTGCTAATTTTCAGGTCGCCGGCGATGTGGAATGAGAAAGGAGCAAGCCATGAACGGGACGGAGCGCCTACATATCAAGCCCGGGGTTAAGGTGAAAATCGTACAAAAGCAGCATCAGGGCACTGGTCAGGTGACCGAGGGAGTGGTAAAAGATATTCTTACCAAAAGCTCTTTTCATCCCCGGGGCATAAAAGTCCGGCTGGAAGGCGGAATCATCGGCAGGGTCCGGGAAATTGTGGAGTGAGAATTAGATGGGGGTTGACATGGATAACAAGTTCCGCGGGGTCTTTGCCCCGATCCCTACCCCGTTTGACGCGGGGGAAGAGATAGCCTATCCGCAGTTGCGGGATAATCTCGCCAAGTGGGCGCGCACGGACTTGGCCGGGGTTGTGGTTCTGGGCAGCAATGGCGAGTTTCCGTACCTGGACAGTGGGGAGAAGGAGCAACTGGTGGCGTTCGTGCGGGAGAACTTCCCCCGGGAACGGCCGGTCATAGCCGGTACCGGGTGCGAGTCGACCCGGGAGACGATCAGGCTTACCAAGCGGGCTGCGGAACTGGGGGCGGACGCCGCGCTGGTGTTGAATCCGTCCTACTACAAGGGGGCGATGACGGCCGCGGCGCTGCAAAATTATTTCTTGGCCGTGGCCGAGGCATCACCCATACCGGTTATGCTGTACAACATGCCAAGAAACACGGGCATCAACCTCACGGCGGACTTGGTCGCCGCTTTGTCGTCGCACCCTAACATTGTGGGCGTGAAGGACTCCAGCGGCAACATTGTGCAGATAGCCGAGATCGTGGCGGGGGCGCGGGAAGGGTTCGCCGTCTTTGCGGGTTCGGGCAGTTTTCTCCTGGCCACGCTTCTGATGGGCGGGGTGGGGGGCACCCTGGCGGTGGCCAACGTGCTGCCCGGACAGTGTACGCGGATAGCGGCCCTGGCAGGGGAAGGCCGGGTCGAGGAGGCGCGGCGGCTTCAGTTGCAGATCCTCGCTGTAAACGCGGCGGTGACTACGCGGTGGGGTGTGGCCGGGCTCAAGGCGGCGCTCGACCTGCTGGGTTACTACGGTGGTCCGCCGCGGCGACCGGTTTTAGGGGCTGGCGAGGAGGTGCGGACCGAACTCAAGGCCATGCTGCAGAAGGTGGGAGCACTGGCCGGCTAGCCGGTTCCCTTTCGCCCGTTCTGTCTGTGACAACACCCGGGATCGTTTCTGGTCCTGCAATCCAGCCCTCCCGCGGTTTTAGGGGGGGTATTTTTTCTCGACCGGCTGGGCTTCAGGAGTAGGGACGAAAAATAGTCATCAACCGGTGAATGTCCTCTCTGCGAAGGGTCCCGGTTACGAGCAGGCAGAGTGCGTAAGCCAGGGTGCCGGCCGCCACGGTGCCGACCAGGGCCAGGGCCGGAAGAATCGGGTGGCCAAAAAGGACCTGCTTCAGCCAGAAAACCACCAGGCCCATGACACCGGCACAAAGGGCCGGCTTGCCCAGCACTTCCTTCAGATCAAGGGAAATGCCGGTTACCTTATGCAGGTCGGCCAGGTTTAGACAGGCCATCAAAATGTAATGGAGGGAGAGGGCGGCGGCCGTCCCCCTTATGTTGAGGTTGGGCAGGGCGGTTAGGTAATAGATGCCGGCCAGCTTGAAGACCGAGGCGATAACCAGGTTTTTGAAGGGGAGGAGAGGACGGCCCAATCCCTGCAATATCCCGGTGGATGTCTGTAGCAGGTAGAGGAAGATGCCGCCGGTGGCCATGATGAGTAAAGCGTCGCCAGCGGCGGGGTAGCCGAAGATAACGCCGGCCAGTTGCCGGGGCAACACAAGAAAGAAGACCACGGCAGGCAGTCCCACCAGCAGGGTCAGGCGCAAAGCCTCCTGGGTCCGGAATTGGATCACATGGTGGTTCTTGTGGGCCAGGGCGTCGGAGACCGCGGGTAAAAGGGCGGTGGCCAGGGACAGGGTAACGATGCTCGGCGTGTAAAGAAGGGTTTCGGCTATGCCGGCCAGTTGGCCATAGAGGGCGGTGGCCTTTCCCACGCCAATGCCGGCTGCTACCAGGCGCTGGGGTATCAAGAGGGCCTCCACCGAAAACAGAGCCGTCGCCACAAAACGGGTCATCGTCACCGGGATGCCCAGGGCAAACAGACGGCGGGTGACTGAGGCCAGGCTCTCTACCCGCCGGGGTAACCGGACGGGCAGGCGGGGACGGCTACGGCAGTAGATGTAGAGCATCACAGCGAAACCCACCACTTCACCAGCCACCACTCCGAGGGAAACGCCGGCGGTGGCAAATTGGACGCCGCGCGGCAGAAGGAGGGTGGCCAGGAGAAGGCCTGCGCTGAACCGGGTCAATTGCTCTACGGCTTGACTGGCAGCGGTGGGTCCCATGCGCTGCAGTCCCTGGAAGAAGCCCCGGAAGCCCGAGCACGCCGCTACGACCACGGTGGCGGGGGCCAGGGCCAGAAAACTATAGTAGGCGCCTGGGTTGGGCAGAAAGCGCTGCAATAAGTGAGCGGGTAGCAAAAAAGGAAAAATGGTGAATAAGGAGCCGAAGACGACCAGGTAGACCATGGAGGTGCGGAAGATGCGATACGCACCTGCCATATTGTCCTGGGCCGCTTCTTCGGCTACCAGCTTGGCGACGGCGGTGGGAAGGCCCATGGTGGCCACAACCACCACGAGAATGTAGAAGGGATAGACCATGGCGAACAGTCCTACCCCTTCGGGCCGAATCAAACGGATCAAAAGGATCTGGTAAAGGAAGCCGACGACCCTGTTGAAGAGGCTGGCAGCGACGAGTACCATGGTTCCATGAACGAAGGATTGGGCCATGATCATCACTTCCAAACCAGGGGTTTTTTAGAATCTTATTCCAGCGCCGGCCGCGGTATGTGATAAAAAGCCGGGTGGCGGTCACTCCGACCCGGCGGTAAGAGCAGGAATTTATCGTGCAACCGTAGAAGTAAGCGGTTTTAAGGCCCGAAAATCCAGGGAGGTAAGGACCAGGTAGGTCAACTGCCCCCGGCCGGGGGCTTGCGGGGAAACCTGCGAGCCCGGTTGATTATGCCTAAGCCTGTCGGGATCTCCTAGCGAACAGGCTACGTTACACCGGAAATGCTTTCATTTGGCAAATAGGCACCCTGGGATACTCCACACGTCCCATGCCCTGCGGCTGGCGGTTAAACATCTCTGAGGGTAGGAGAAGTGCTGTCAGCAACAAACCCGGTGTAACATTGGGGAAGTGGACCCACCGCCGAAAGGCGGACTTAATTCCGAAAGGGGTTTCGGATGATGGTTTATGTGTTAGGAAACGACGGAAAGCCCTTGATGCCGACCGAACGGCACGGCAAGGTGCGGAGAATGTTAAAGGACGGTCGGGCCGTGGTGGTCCGGGCCAAGCCGTTCACAATCAGGCTGACCTACGACACGACCCGGTACACGCAGTCGGTCACTCTTGGCATAGATGCCGGATATTCTACGGTTGGCTTCTCGGCTGCCTCGGAAGGGAAGGAACTGATCGCCGGTGAGTGCAAGCTGCTGGAAGGACAGGTGGAACGGAACGAAGAACGGCGTAAGTACCGGCGTCAGCGCCGGAACCGGAAAAGGTACCGGGCTCCCCGGTTTGATAACCGCAAGAAGCCCGAGGGCTGGCTTGCTCCCAGTATGCGGCACAAGCTCGAGAGCCACGTCCGGCAGGTGAACCTGATCAAATCGATCGTGCCGGTGACCGAAGTTGTGGTTGAGGTGGCTACCTTTGACATCCAGGCTATCAAGACACCCGGTATCGAGGGGAAAGAGTACCAACAGGGCGAACAGGCTGCTTTCTGGAACCTTCGTGAGTACATCCTGCACCGGGACGGCCACCAATGTCAGAACCGGGAGTGTAAAAACCGGGCTGTAAACCCGGTACTCCAAGTCCATCATATCGGCTTTTGGAAGAACGACCGGACAGACCGGCCCGGCAACTTTATCACCTTATGCGACAAATGTCACAGGCCGGAGAACCACAAGGAAAGCGGCTTCCTGTGGGGCTGGGAACCCAGCGTCAGGTCATTCCGCCCGGAGACGTTTATGACTATGGTGCGTTTGCGGCTTACCGAACAGTTAGGTGCCCGGCCCACATTCGGGCACATTACCAAAAGCAAACGGATCGAACTGGGTATGGAAAAGACCCATGCCAACGATGCCTTCTGTATCGCTGGTGGGTCTGACCAGACCCGGTGCGTCCAGGTGCAGATAGAACAGGTGCGGCGCAACAACCGGTGCCTGCGGAAGTTCTACGACGCCCAGTACGTTGATCGCCGGACCGGAGAATATGTTTCTGCCCAAACCCTCAACTGTGGTCGCCGTACCAGGAACAAGAACAAAAACGGCGAGAATTTACGCGTGTATCGTGGAAAAAAACTATCAAAGGGCCGGTACCAGCTACGAAAGAAACGATACCCTTATCAGCCAGGTGATGTTGTCCTGTGCGAAAATGTGAGATTCACCGTACAGGGAACACAGAACCACGGCGATTATGTCCGGTTAAGGACAGTATCGAAACCCGTTCGTGCAGACCGGCTCAAACCCGTATACTATGGAAAGGGCTTGCGGATCATGTAAGAAGCGCTGGCCCAGCGTGCGGTGCCAGTTTCATCCCACCCCACGAGGGGGTGGGTTTTCAGGGGCGAACCTTATAAATTTAGGATCCTTTGGGAAAATTATTATATAAAAGGGGGGTAAATTGATGAAAGATTTCGAAAGTCGGCAGATCCGGAATATCGGACTGGTGGCCCACAGCGGCGCCGGCAAGACCTCGCTGGTGGAATCCATGCTCTTTCTCACCGGGGTAACCACCCGGTTGGGCCGGGTGGAAGACGGCACCACTACGGGGGATTATCATCCGGAGGAAATCAGCCGCCACATGACCGTCCACGCCAAGCCGGTTCCCTGCATCTGGCGTGATGTCAAGCTCAATATCGTGGATACTCCCGGCTATTCGGATTTTATCGGCGAGGTCCGGGGAGTACTGCGGGTGGTTGATTCCGCCCTGTTTGTCGTCAGTGCCGTAGACGGAGTGGAAGTCCAAACAGAAATTATATGGGACCTGACCGACCAGGGCAACATGCCCAGGGCGGTTTTCATCAATAAAATGGATAGGGAAAACGCCAACTTTTATAGGGTACTGGACGAACTGAAGGAAAAATTCGGCGCCACCTTCGTTCCGTTCCAGCTGCCGATAGGAGCGGAGGCCTCTTTTAGCGGTATCGTAGACATCATGGCGCAAAAGGCTTTCACTTTCGGAGCCGACGGCAAGCCCCGGGAGGCACCGGTACCCGGCGATCTGGCCGGCCAAATGGCGGAATTCCGGGAGAAGCTATTGGAAACGGCTGCCGAAGCGGACGACAAACTCCTGACCAAGTACCTTGATGGCGAGGAACTGACGCCGGAGGAAGTCAGGAACGGTTTGCAAAAGGGTCTGGCAAATGCCTCTTATGTGCCGGTCCTGTGTGGTTCGGCCACCCGCAGCATCGGAGTTAACGCTCTCATGGACGTGCTGGTCGATTTCTTCCCCGCCCCGCAGGTACAAGACGGCAGTCGCCTGGCCGCGCTGGTATTCAAGACCCTGACCGATCCTTACGTGGGCAAAATGAACTTTATCCGGGTCTTCGGAGGCAAACTGAAGGCGGACAGCGCCCTCTACAACAGCACCCGGGAGAAGGGTGAGAAAATCGGTCAGGTCTTCTTTGTCCGCGGTAAGAACCAGGTTGCCGCGACCGAAGTGCCGGCGGGAGACCTGGCGGTGTTGGTCAAGTTGCAGGACACGGGCACTGGCGACACCCTGTGTGAGAAGGAGAAACCGGTAACGCTCGAGGGTATCGAGTTCCCTGTTCCGACCCTGACGGTGGCCATGGAACCCAAGAGCAAGGGGGACGAGGACAAACTGGGCAACGCGGTGGCCAGGCTGCTGGAGGAAGACCGGGCCGTCCGCCTGGAAAAGAACGTCGAGACGAAGGAAACTTTGCTCACCGGTATGGGCGAAATGCACCTGGACATTCTGGTCGAGCGACTGAAGCGCAAGTACAGCGTGGACGTAGTTACCAAAACGCCGCGCGTGCCCTACCGGGAAACCATCCGCCAGGTGGTGAAGGTGGAGGGAAAACATAAGAAGCAGACCGGCGGCCATGGGCAGTTCGGGCACGTCTGGTTGCGCCTCGAACCTACAGCGGAGCAGTTTGTCTTCGGAGAAGAGATCTTCGGCGGTTCGGTCCCGAGAAACTATGTTCCGGCGGTGGAAAAAGGGGTCCGCGAGGCCATGGCGGACGGCGTTCTGGCCGGTTATCCGGTTACCGGGGTAAAGGTGGTTCTGTACGATGGCTCGTATCATCCGGTCGATTCATCGGAAATGGCCTTTAAGATCGCGGCCAGCATGGCTTTCAAGAAAGGATCGCTGCTGGCCAAACCGGTGTTGTTGGAGCCTATAATGAACGTGGAGGTTCATGTGCCGGAAGCGGTCATGGGCGATATCATAAGCGATTTCAATACCCGCCGTGGACGTATCCTTGGGATGGAGGCCGCCGGGAAAGACAGCGTGGTCAAGGCCGTGGTGCCGATGACGGAACTGTACCGTTACACCATCGACTTGAAATCCATGACCCAGGGTAAGGGATCCTTTACCATGACTTTCAGCAGTTACGAAGATGTTCCCGGACGGCTAGCCGAGGAACTAGTCAAGAAAGCCAAGGCCGAAAACGAGGAGAAAAAATAGGCCTAAAGGTTCTTTTTGATCTCCTCGGACCCCAGGCTTTTGTCACCCGGAACCAGAAGGTTGATCTTTCTCAACACGTCGAGCAATTGCCCCATCTCGACCAGAATAAACGGGCTTTCCCCGGCTGACTTCGAGATGATCTGCAAGCGGAGCATACCGTTGTCGTTTTGCAGGTAAAGCTGTTCGGCGATGGGGCAGTCACATTCGATGTAGGCCCGCAGGTCATCGTGGTAAATTACCTTACTCAAGGGGCTGAGCACCTCCTGTCGTTGTTGCCTTAATTTTACCGCATGACGGGCTAATTTGCCAAATAATATTAAGGGGACCGGTGGCGCCGGTCAGGTTGGTCAGGTATAATGATCCAGGGAGAGCCCGCAACGGGTGCTCGGCGGGATATGCCGGAGAAGGGGGACGGGCGGACGGTGGTAAGGGAATACAGAAAAAGACGGAGTGAGTTGTGGCTGAGGGCTGTCACGGCTGTGATAATCGTAGTGATAGCTTTTTTGGCCATGACCTTGCGGATAAGGCTCTGGTCCGTGCACCCCAACTTATTGCTCGCCCATATGTTCAACAAACCCTCTTTTTGGATGGTGGCGCTGCTTTCGGTGTTGTTGGGGCTGGTTTTCGGCCAGATCAAGGGTAATTTTCGCCCCCTGGTGGCTATTCTGACCGTCGTGATTCTCTTCATATTCATCGTCGGCACCGAGCTGTTTTTCCGGATTCCCGGAATATATGATTGAGGAAAAGAGGTGGAAAGGGTCGGGCCCCCGGGCCCGACCCGAATCTTGGCGGAACTGGTTTATTGGGACGGGCGGCTTTTGGATCCTCAGACGGCCTCTATTTCAATCAACGACCGGGCCTTCCTCTTCGGGGACGGCGTCTATGAGGTAATTCGCTCTTACGAGGGCAAACTTTTCAGCCTGGATGAGCATCTGCGGCGGCTGCAACTGAGCATGGCTGCCCTGGATTTGGCCTCGCCGGATGCCGGCGGGGATTTGGCCTCCCTGATCGGGGACCTGTACAAGAAAAGCGGTATGGCTGATGCCAAGATTTACTTGCAGATAACCAGGGGCTCCGAACCCCGCAACCATCTTTTCAGCCTGGACCTGGAACCCAATCTCTATGTCAACGTCAGCGCAATTCCGCCGGACAACGGAGCGGGCCAGGTCAGCGCCATCACCGTTCCTGACCTGCGCTGGCACATGTGCAACGTCAAGAGCACCTCACTGGTCGCCAATATCCTGGCCAAGCACCGGGCCCGGCAGGCGGGCGCCGGGGACGCCGTTTTCGTGCGGGACGGCATGGTGACGGAGGCCGCTTCCAGTAACGTCTTTATCGTGGAGGACGGGTGTCTTTACACCCATCCGGCCGACAATCATGTTCTGGCCGGGGTGACCAGGAAGCACGTCCTGGACTTGGCCCAGGACAAGGGGATACCCGTCCGGGAAGAGAAGGTCAGCCGGGAACGTCTGCAAACCGCCAGCGAAGTCCTTTTATCCGATACCATCCACGATGTTTACCCGGTGGTGATGATCGACGGTCAACCTGTTAAGGACGGCAAGCCGGGCCCCGTCGCGGGTCTCTTGAGGTCCGCGTTCCGGGAACTTACCCGCTGAACCAGTCCTCTCCAGCAGCACCCAAAAAGAGAACCGGGCAGGGAAGTAGTTATCCCTGTCCGGTTCTCTTTCGGGGGGCCGGCCGGTCATGCCTTGGCCGGTGGTGGGGTAAAAACTCTTGCGGCCAGTTGGGCGTCCAGGTTGTACAGCCCGGCCGGATCGTTCTCCACGCGCTTGAGCTTGATGATGATCCCGTTGAAGTTTGATTCCTCTTCCACCTGCTCATCGACAAACCATTTAAGGAAACTGATGGTGGCGTGTTCCTTTTCTTCGGTGGCAATGTTCACCAGGTTATAGATACGGCCCGTTACCACTTCTTCATGGGCCA
>Ga0307376_10001858_pt1 | contig 21746 bp, 24 predicted proteins | sample TR2MG_FD_202536 | JGI IMG/M metagenome (GOLD analysis project Ga0307376, IMG submission 202536) | Soil microbial communities from Risofladan, Vaasa, Finland - TR-2 | ecosystem: Environmental > Terrestrial > Soil > Coastal area > Acid sulfate soil | place: Finland: Risofladan, Vaasa | collected...
ACCTGTTCGTGCACTGGCGCTATGGTTTTAACCAATAGTTGGAATGACAAGAGCCGTATGAATCGAGAGGTTCACGTACGGTTCCGTGAGAGGTTTGTGCTGTAAAGCACTTACCTACTCGACCAACAAATTAGGCGATGGCGCTGCTGTCCTCGTCCGTGCCAACCTATCAGTGCAACACAGAGAAAACCTGGACTAGGCACACAGGCGGTCATTACCACAGCCAACCCAAAGCAAAAGGCAGTAGCATGGACCTGTGGCCCATACACCGCTCACCCACCCAACACCCCGCTCGCGCTAACCAGCAAAAGCTACCCCGTTTTCTCTAAATACTTCCATCAGCCATGAATGGCGCTGATCTTTATGACGTAAATCTTTATGGTTGATGCTGAAAAGCATACCCCTTCTGCTAAACTGAATATATTATGAATTACCTTTGGCAGTTACAACCCATATGTAACAACAAAAGTTATGGAAACTGAAGCAATAAAGATAGCTTGGTGCGAGAAGAAGGGGCATAAATGCCTTGTATTCTCCTTCGACGGATTTTTTACTGAAGAGCAGGCTGCTCAAGCGAAGAAACGGTGGGTTGAGGAGTTCGCCACACAATTACAACCAAACGAAAAGGTTCCTATCATCTTCAGCTGCCTAAAAATGACAGGATACGATACAAATGCTCGGTTAATTTGGCAAAACAGTATCGGTGAACTTAAGGCGCAAATTAGTACCATATGGGTTGTAAGCAACAACTCCTTGTTTACTATTGCAGCAAAAACTATGGGCTTCATCTCCAAGTTTACAATTAAAACGGCAAAGTCGGAAGATGAGATTTATCTCTAGCTAATCTTGGAACTCCCATTATGCGCGGATATGCTCTTTCGATAAAAGAAAGCAGCGTGTCCGCGTAACTATTTCATCATATCTCCGGGCAAGCAAGGCGCACTCTTCGCCCTGCCGCAGCGAACAAACGGTTTACCTTTACGATTGATTAATAATGACGAGCAAGAAAATTTCGTTAATTTTGTCTTTATGGGATCGAGAGAAATTGATATCGAAAAGTTAACCAAGTATTGGATTGAAACCTCAGATGATGATTTTGAGACAATGATGGCTATGTTTGAAACCAAACGATTTACCTAGTCGTTGTTTGTCGGACATCTTATGATTGAGAAGCTTCTGAAAGCATATTACGTGAAATCCAAACAGGACTTTCCCCCATTTATTCACAACCTTTTCAGATTAGCTGAATTGGCTGAAATTGAAATGACTGAAGAGCAAAAGGTGTTTTTTGTGACAGTTACTGCCTTCAATATTAATGCACGATACGACGACTACAAATTGAGTTTTCAAAAAATGTGCACCCTTGAATACACTACGCAATGGATTAATGAACTAAAAACTCAACGGTTATGGATAAGAGAGCTACTACTTCAATAAACCAGTATATTTCATTAATCAAAAAGAATCACAAAGGGGTTACAAGAGCTATTCTTTTTGGTTCTTATGCCAAGAATAGTGAGAGGTCGGATAGCGATATTGACATAGCGTTAGTTTTCGACAAGCTCAATGATAGTGATAAGTTTGATTTACAGGTTCAGCTAATGTTGCTTGCATCCCAAATCGACTCACGAATAGAACCACACCCCATATCCAAAGACGATTTTGATTCTAATAGCCCATTTATTATTGAGATAAAAAGGACAGGCATTGAGATAGCATGATGCTAAATTACTTAGCCCAATAGCCCACTCACCCAGTACAGCACTTGTGCCAAACCGCCTTAAGGGCAGTCACGTTTTGCCATCCTGCCGCACCGAACAAACTGCCTTCCTTTACGTTTGATATCTGTCCTTCTCATTTTGTAGTTAGCGGTTAGCTACGGCGTGCTGCCAGCTCCATTGCACCTGCAAAATGTGCGAACAAACAGCGTATATATTGCCATTTCAACATAAAATATAACCATCATGTCCAAGCTCTTCACCCCCCTCACCATTAAGGAGGTAACCCTCCGAAACCGAATTGCCGTTTCGCCCATGTGCATGTACTCCACCACAGATGGCTTTGCCAACGATTGGCACCTGGTGCACCTGGGTAGCCGCGCCACTGGAGGGGCGGGACTTGTTATAGCGGAAGCCACGGCGGTGTCGGCCGAGGGGCGCATCTCACCCAACGATTTGGGCATATACAAGCAGGAGCACGTCGGAATGCTGCAGCGCATTACAGCGTTTATCCATCAGCAGGGCTCGGTGGCGGGTATTCAGCTGGCGCACGCCGGCCGTAAGGCCAGCTGCGCTCGTCCGTGGGAGGGCGGAAAGCAGCTCAACGGTGAGGCGGGCGGTTGGGCTACGGTGGCTCCCTCAGCAATTCCGTTTTTCCCGGAGGATGGGCTGCCGCAAGCTCTTACCCTTGAAGGCATTCAGAAGGTTGTTTCCGATTTTAGGACGGCGGCCATGCGCGCGCTCAAGGCTGGGTTTAAGGTGGTTGAACTACACGCTGCCCACGGTTACCTCGTTCACCAGTTTCTGTCGCCGCTGAGCAACCACCGCACCGATGGCTATGGCGGCAGCTTCGAAAACCGAATACGGTTGCTTTTGGAGATTGTGGAGGCAGTAAAGGAGGTGTGGCCCCAAACGCTTCCCCTGTTTGTTCGCATCTCCGCCACCGATTGGGCCGAGGGTGGTTGGGATGTTGATGAGGCGGTAAAGCTCTCTGCAATTCTTAAGCAGCATGGGGTGGACCTCATCGATACCTCCTCGGGAGGAATGGTGGCCCATGCAAAAATTCCGCTAGGCCCGAGCTACCAGGTTCCCTTTGCCGAGCGCATTAAAAGGGAGTCGGGCATTATGACCGGAGCCGTTGGCCTCATTACCGAGGCGCAGCAGGCCGAGGATATACTGCAAAAGGGGCAGGCCGACCTTATCCTCATAGCACGGCAATCGCTACGCGACCCCAACTTCCCACTGCATGCCGCCAAGCAGCTGGGCGACGATGTGGAGTGGCCGGTTCAGTATGTGAGGGGGAAGTAGTGGAGATAGGCTGTAGGAGTTTAGGTATTTAGACTGTAGGTGTATAGGCTGTAGGGGGAGAAGTTCCTAATTTGGCTACGCCGAACTCGCAAGCTCGGTTCTAATTTCTATTTTCTAATTTCCAGTTTCTAGTTTCTATTTTCTAATTTGGCTATGCTGACTTGTCCGGCCATTGACGGAGTTCTCTTCGGTCGGTTCTAGTTTCTAATTTCTAGTTTCTAATTTCTAGTTTCTAGTTTCTAGTTTCTAGTTTTAGTTTCTAGTTTCTAATTTCTAGTTTCTAACTTCACAACTTCACAACTCACAACTCACAACTCAAAATAGGCTCTGGCCGTGTATTGACGCAAAACAAAAGCTATCTTGCGGCGCAATTTTAAGAAGTTTGGAATGAAGTATTTTTTGCTGGTACTCACTACAGTTATTTGGGGCTCAACTTTTTTCATAATAAAGGATACCGTTGCAACGGTTAATGAGTATTACCTTGTCTTTCTCCGCACGTTTATTGCCGCTGTTTCCATGCTTACATTTGCCTACTTCAAGGACAAAAAGGCACTCCTAAACCGAACAAATCTGCTTCGAGGAATGGTGCTGGGTGTTCTGCTGGCCACAACCTACATTTCACAAACCATTGGACTAAAATACACCAGCAGCGGGCACAGCGCATTTATAACGGGTGCGGGAGTGGTTATTATTCCAATCCTGCTGTTCGTTTTTTTTAAGAGGAAGTTGAAGTTCATGGAGATCATCATTCTGCTGGTTGTCTTTTTGGGATTATACCTGCTTGCCTACGATAGCCAAACGGCCCTGAACATAGGCGATTTAATTACCCTTATTACGTCATTCTCGCTGGCATGGCACCTTATTCTAGCCGGGCGATACGTTCAGAAAACCGAGGTGTTCTCGCTCATTGGGTATCAATTCCTATTTGCTGCTATTTTGAGTTTCGTGCTATACGTCTCTACCCAGCCCGTTTCGTTTGCGCTTTCGGGTGGCGAAACTATTACAATGCTCTATCTCGGATTTATAGGAACGCTTTTTTGTTACTTCGTTTCGGTATGGGCACAAAAAAAGGTGGACACCGTTACGGTGGCGCTGATATTTACGCTTGAACCGGTTTTTGCTGCGCTCTTTGCGTGGATTTTTGCTTCCGAGCTGTTAAGCTGGAGAGAAATTTCTGGTGGGCTTGTCATTCTTGGTGGAATTGTCGCCTTTCAACTCATCTCAAACCGAAATAAAAGTTTGAGTAGGGTGGCGAAGTTAAAGATAGCCGATTAGCCAGCTATTCCATTCTAAATCAAGTTGGTTTCAGTTCAGAAGCCAAACTTTAGTTAGCCTGTCGATACGAACATGGATTACGACACAGCTATTCTTTATGAGACCAGCGTCCAATTCCCAGCATTACACCTACTTTTTCAACTTGCCATTTATCACCTTTTCTGCCACAAGCTGCAGCAAAAGTCGTTGTGCATGTCGGTGTAGTTCGATATAATTTGGAATCCGGAATTGGTGGAGAGCGACTCTATCTTATCCAACGTGTATTTCCTCGATATTTCGGTGTGTATGGGCTCCCAAGCACCAAAATGGATATCTACATTGGCCGATTTAATGGTAACCAGCTGCACTTGCTTGCTCAGCAGGTAGCTTTCGGCTTGCTGTAAAATTGGGTTGTAGACGGGAAAATGAAGAAAGTTGTCGATATCGAAATTGGCATCAAGCTCACGGTTAATTCTTGTAAGCAGGTTATAGTTGAATTGGGCGGTGTATCCACTGGCATCGTTGTAGGCCGCCAGAATTCGAGAAGGTTCCTTAACCAGATCGACACCGAGTAGAAAGAAGTCTCCCGGTTTAAGAAGTGCTGAAAAATTTCTCAGGATGTTAATGGAGGCCTCACCGTCGTAATTGCCTAGGCTAGAGCCAAGAAATAGCATCAACCGGGGCAATCCATCGTCGGGTATCTTTTCAGATAGCTCAGCATAATCGCCAATTATTGGCTCGCATTCCAGCTGAGGGTATGTTTTCAGCATAGAGGTGCAGAGTATATCGAGCACGTTGGCCGAGATATCTATTGGGTTGTAGGTGCATTCATAGCCCTTGGCCATTAAGGCATGAACGAGTAAACGAGTTTTAAAACCATCTCCTGCACCAGGTTCAATAAGCCGGATTCTCTTGTTAATTTTTATGTTGGAGAAGATGGCTTCACCCTGCTTTCCGAGAATTTCGTGTTCAGCACAGGTGAGGTAGTATTCCGGCTGATTCATAATATAGTGGAAAAGTTTGTCGCCCATCTCATCGTAAAAATACTTCGACGGAAGGCTCTTCGGACTTGAGGTTAATCCGGAAACAACATCCACTAAAAAAGAGTTTGTATTCTCCATAGGATTATAAATCTCTTGCAAGTCGGGCACCTGTAAATTGCCAGCGAAGGTGCGGATGGAAGAAGTTTCTGTAGGTTGCCCGGATGTGATTTTTTGGGGTTGCGCACGAACCGCCACGCAGCACCATTTGGTTTACCATAAATTTGCCATTATACTCACCAACGCTTCCTTCCCACGGCTTAAATTTAGGATAGGGCAGGTAGGCACTATTTGTCCATTCCCATACTTCACCAAGAAAGGCCTTATTGCCTTGGGTTACAATCGAGGGATGGAATAGTTGATTATCTAGAAAATTGTTCGATGAATCGTTGGAACCATATACTCCTGCTGCTACTTCCCATTCCTGCTCAGTTGGCAAGCGCAAACCCTTCCAGCGAGCAAATGCATCTGCCTCATAAAAGCTGATGTGGGTTAGGATTTCTTCCCGATTGAGCTCCCTTAGGCCGTTTAAGGTATACATCAGCCAAGTACTATCACCTCGCTGCCAATATAGTGGGGCTTCTATTTGATTACTATTAAGCCATTGCCATCCTTCGTGCAGCCAGTGGCGCCATTCCTTGTATCCGCCATCCTCCATAAAATCAAGATATTCGCCTACATTTACGGGGCGGGAGGCAATTTCAAATCGATGCAGAAAGGTATTGTGGCGTGGCGATTCATTGTCGAAGTGAAATGAAGTGCCCAATTCTCCAATTTCATATATACCTTCGTTGATGGACAGCCAACTCAAAGGTGCAGATCGAGGTGATTCTTGGTTCTTTAATTCTTTGTAAACGGGGAATAGGGGGCTCAATCCCCAAATGTATTTTAAATCGGTAATTAGCAGCTCTTGGTGCTGCTGCTCATGGTTAATGCCCAGCTCTATAAGTTCAAGCAGCTCATCGGATATTGAACCTGACCTCATCAGTTCCAGCATTTGAGCATCAACCGTTTGGCGATACGCGATTATTTCTTTCAGCAATGGTCGCGGGTGGTATCCCCGCATATCGCGCGCAACTCTGGTTCCTTGACTTTGGTAGTAGCTATTAAATAAGTAGTCGTAGAGCGGATGATAAGGTTTGAAATTGGTGCGGTATTTCTTCAATATGAAATTCTCGAAAAACCAAGTTGTATGTGCCAGGTGCCACTTAGGTGGACTTACGTCGACAATTGGCTGAACAACGGTATCCTCTGGATTAAGCTGCTCAACAAGCTTTAGGGTGAGTTCGCGGGTGGCAATAAATTTGTTTACCAATGAGGTTGTCATGGTTTGATGGTTTTAGCATAAATCAACCTTACACTATTTGAACCCCTTTCCAAAACGCAACGCGGTCTTTTATGGACTTTGCTGCCTCGCTAGGTTCTGGGTAATACCAAACGGCATCGATGTTCTTTTTCCCATCCACCTCAAGCGAATAGTAGCTGGCCTTTCCTTTCCAAGGGCATACTGATTTGGTATCACTGGAAATAAGATAATCCTTGTTTATCGAGCTCATTGGAAAATACGGATTGTTCTCAACATTTACAATGTCGTTGCTTTCCGCTATTACCTTTCCATTCCATATTGCTTTCATAGTCTTTATTTTAATCTATCATTACTCAACACTTAATGTGTCCTTAATGTTTTCAATAAATGCACTCAATTGCTTAGCTACAAGAAATATATGTAATAAGTGCTTGGCTGACTTTTCTTTAATCAGCTATATTCCCACGTAAATATTTGATGGACGTAACTCGTAACTCGTAACTCGTAACTTTTTTGTCACTATTTTTAGTCACTACTCCAACGTAATCACCACCACCTCAGGTCTATTCCCAGTTCTAACGGGTGGTCCCCAGGTTCCATAGCCGGTAGATACATAGTAGCTGGTGTTGCCCTTCTTGTAGAATCCTCTACTTACCTCAAAAATGGCTTTTGTGATGTAGCCAAAGGGCCACATTTGGCCGTGGTGCGTATGTCCAGAGAGCTGCAAGGTTACGCCATTCTGCTCTGCCTCCTCAAGGTGGAAGGGTTGATGGTCCATTAGCACTATGGGGAGCTTGGGGTTCGCCTCCTTTACAAGCTCGTCCAGCGGCTTCCGTTGCTTGTGCAGCATGCTTATGGATTGGCGGTCGTTTCGGCCAATAAGGTTTACCAGGCCGCCCACCACAACAGTAGTGTCCTGCAGCACCTTTATGCCATGATCTTCCAGGTATTTTACGGCCACCGTTGGATTGCCGTAGTACTCGTGATTACCGGTAACGGCAAATATTCCCATCTTGGAGCGGAGCATTTGCAGCTGTTGGCCCATGTTATTTCGGATTACCGGACCAAGGTCCTCGTCGAAGGTGTCGCCAACCAGCAGAATAATATCTGGGTCTTGAGCGTTTATGAGCTTCACCATTCTGCTCAGCCTTCCATTGGCAATGATGGTTCCGAGGTGAACATCGCTAACAGCGACCAGCTTGAGCGGATGAGCAAGTTCCCGCGGCTTCTCAACGGGAATGGTTAGCCGGGTTATGGCTGGATTTGCGGCGTTGATATAACCGGCAACCACGGTAACCAGCGCTACCGCATAGGTAATGGCAACAGTTACATTACGGTTCTCCTTAACAAACGATAGGAACGATAGCCCCGTAAAATGGTAAATTACCCTCAGCAGGTCGAAGGCCAAGAAGCCCAAAATAAGGTAAACCATGGTGGCCAACCATAGCGAGCCAAGCTTAACCACAAAGGTGGGAGAGTAGGCCTGCAGGGTGCTCTCCAATATTCGTCCAACGGGGTAGGCTAGCACCAGCATCCAGAACAGCACAATAAAGATTGTGCGGATTGGCTGACCCTGAAACGCTATGGCCGAACGGTTGTAAACGTAAAGGTTTATGCTGAAGTATATCAGCAGGATTATGGAGAAAAAGATGGCGAATGTGCTTTTCACGTGGATGTTTTTTTATCTGTTTAAATTCACTCTATTTTACTTCAACTTTAGGATTTGGCAGGGTAAATCTCAGAAACAAGTAACCCAAAACACCGGCTACAACTGAACCTACAAGAATACCAATTTTTCCGCTTGCCAGCAAGGCGTTATCTGAATATGCAAGGCTTCCTATAAACAGCGACATTGTAAAGCCAAATCCTCCCAGAATTGAGGCTCCAATGATGTGCTTGAAGGAGATTCCTTTGGGTAGCGTTGCAATTTTGGCCTTTATGGCCAGCCAGCTGAAGAGCGAAATGCCCACAATTTTTCCAATTAGCATGGACTCGGCTAGGTTGATTGAGAGCGTAAAATCCGTATCGCCAACGCTACTTAACGAGAGAAATACAACACCAGCGTTGGCCAGAGCAAAAATTGGCATAACAAAGTAGGCCACAAATCCGTGTAGGCTATTCTCGAAGCGCTGCAGCATAGGTTGAACCTGCCGGTTAAGATACTCTATCGATTCTATAGCACCCAGCTGTGTTTTGGTGAGAAATTGCCTTGGCGTTTTTTTACACTCCAGCAGTTTTGCCTTTTCCAGCAGCCTGTTGGAATACTTGCTCAATCCAATTCGCCTGTTCACCGGAATGGTTAGCGCAACAATTACGCCCGCTATGGTTGGGTGAATTCCCGAGAGGAGAAAAAGATACCAAACACCAATGCCTCCTACAACAAAAAGCCATTTGGCGTTTACGTTGAGCATGTTGGCAATGATTAAGATGGCAAGAATGGCCGCAGCCCCAATGAGGTAAATCCAGAATAGCTGATGGCTATAAAAAATGGCAATTACGGCAATGGCCCCAAGGTCGTCAACAATGGCAAAAGCGGTGAGGAATATTTTTAGGCTGAGCGGCACCCGTTTGCCCAACAGCTGCAAAATTCCCAGCGAGAAGGCAATATCGGTAGCCATTGGGATACCCCAGCCTTCGGCTCCGGGCAGGTTATGGTTAAGTAGCAAAAATATAAGTATGGGGACAACCATGCCACCAGTTGCCGCAACAATTGGGAGGGCCGCCTTTTGCAACGACGAGAGTTCGCCGGCAACAATCTCTTTCTTTATTTCAAGGCCGATTACAAAAAAGAATATGGCCATGAGCCCGTCGTTAATCCAAAGAATCAGCGGTTTGGAATGTGTCCAACTTCCAATGCCAAATGTTAAATTGGTATTCCACGTGCTAAAGTAGGATTGTGAAAATTCGGAGTTGGCCCAGAAGAGCGCTATAAATGCGGAGAGAAACAGTATTATACTACTGCTGGACTCCAGCGCTACAAATCTCTGAAATGGATCGAAAAGCTTCTTCATCTTCAATTTTTTACTTAAGGTTAACAACCGTTTGGCTATTTTGCTCAATTAATCCCACCAAATTGGTTGTTCGCATGTTGCCAATATACATTTTATAAAAAATGAATACCAATTTGTGACATTGAGCAGGTCATAAACTCTGAGTATGACCTGAATGTTTTATATTTGGCTTCTATTGAGTAGTGTGCTATAGTGGCCACTTCTTTTAACTGTTCTGGTTATGCAATTTAAGACAGTTTTGACCATAGTTGCTTTTGCTTTGCAATTTAGCATTGCCTATGGACAAAAGGATAGCGTAATTGAGCACTATTCTACCCTCAAGGATGATTATAATCAAATCAAATATCTCTACCAATCGGCAAACAAGGTTGTGGCCGATAATCCAGCCTTGGCCAGTAATTACCTTCTTTTGGCTGAGTCAATCTTTAAACCAGGAGATTCTTGTTCCTTAAAGCCATTAATAAGGTCTGGTTTTATTAAAGTTTATCGCTTTCAGGGTAAGCTCGATGAAGCACTGGTAGAATCGAATAAAGCGTTAGATGAGCTAGAGACCTGCAGCAATGATTATGTGAAGGCAGGTGTATTGCTGGCAAAAGGTGGCATCTGCTTCCGGTTGGGAAAGAACGACGAGGCGGTTGAGGTGCTCGAATCGGCAGAGAAAATTTTCATACAGCTGGCACTCGATAAGGAACTTTCAAGCGTTTACAACCTTCTTGGGGGTGTTCAGTGGGCTCGAGGAAACTATCCAAAGGCCATTGAAACATTTCTAAAGGCCATTAAACTAAAGGAGAAAGTAAACGATTCCATTGGGATTGCAAATGTTTACAACAATATTGGAATTATTTATGATGACCAGAAGGACTATAAGAATGCGGTTATTTGGTATCAAAAGGCCCTTGCAATTTACCGGGCCAAGGATTTTAACTCAGGCTTGCGAAATGCGCTCAACAACCTAGGCGTTGCTTACAAAAACATGAAGGAGTATAACAAAGCCTACATGGTATTGGAGGAGTCACTACTCATGGAAAAAAAGGTGGGCAATATTTCAGGTATTGGGTATTCGGCCAACAATATTGGGGAGGTGCTTTTGCAGAAGGGAAACTATGTGCATGCTGAGGTCTATATTCAAAAGGCCATTAATTCCCTCATGGAGTGCGGTGAGGAGAGTGGTTTACCTGCCTGCTACATAAACCTAGGTCGTATAAATGAGAAGCTTGGCCGTCGTAATCAAGCGGTTATATTCTTGCATAAGGGGCTCTCCTTAGCGCTGAAGTATAAGGATTTAGAAAAGCAAAAAGAGGCCAACTATTGGCTTTACTCAATACGGAAGGAGCAGGGAGACTTGGGCAAGGCGTTACGCAATTTTGAACAGTTTCACTCCATAAGCGATACCCTGAATGGGGTTCAGGCTAAGAAGCAGCTCAATGAGCTTATGGTTCAGTATGGATCGGAAAAGAAGGAGAGCCGCATTCAAACGCTCGAAAAGGAACAACTATTTCAGAATGTTCTATTGAAGAAAAAAAGGCTGGAACTGCTCATTGCTTCCATTGCCAGCTTGATGCTTCTTGTTTTGGCTATCATGCTTTTCTATAATTACTATCAGAAGAGAAATGCTTTTCGTGTTCTTGCTCTTAAGAATATTGAGATTGAAGAGCAGAAGGAGGAGATGTCAACTCAGCGCGATGAAATAAGCAAGACCAACTTAAGGATTACCGACTCCATTCACTACGCCAAGACCATTCAAAATGCCCTACTAACTCCCTTCGATTCCATAAAAAAACACTTTTCATCTTACATCTACTTTAACCTGCCAAAAGATATTGTTAGTGGTGACTTTATTTGGACTGGCATGCATGGTCGGAAGATGATTATTTCCGCTGTTGATTGCACGGGACATGGTGTTCCGGGAGCATTCATGAGCATGCTGGCCATAACCTACCTCAACCAGATATTTTCGGAGGTTGAGGAGGTGAACCCGGCTTGGTTTATTTCAAGAATGAAGGAGAAGATAGAGCAAGCGTTACATCAACGGGGCCGCCTCGACGATAGCCACGATGGGTTGGCCATTAGTCTGGCGGTTATTGATGTTGATACTCGACAGCTAGATTTTGCCTCCGCTGGCATGAAATCGGTAGTTCTCCGCAGAACCATAAAGGGAAATGAGGTAATTAGGCTTAAAGGCAATACAACCGCCATTGGGTACTACAAGGGTGGATCTGACTTTCACATCAACAGCGTTAACTTACTACCCAACGATCGCTTCTTCATGTTTTCCGATGGCTATGCCGATCAATTTGGTGGCCCAACAGGACGACGTTTGCTCTACAAGGGATTTGCAGAGATTATTTCCCGCAGCGCGGACCTGCCCATCGAGAAGCAGCTGGAGGTAATAGAAAGTAGCTTCTACCAATGGAAGGGTGATAGGGAGCAAATTGACGATGTCATGGTATTTGGTTTGGAGATATAAAACCTATATTTGCAGCTCTTGTAGGCTTTTATGGCAGGAGAATTTCTAGTTCCTGCAAATTGATATTACCGCGATGAAAATATTGGTCGACGACAAGGTCCCTTTTCTGGAAGATATTCTAGACAACTATTTCGACGTTGCATACAAGCCTGGTGGCCAAATTGTGCACGATGAGTTGGAGAGTGCCGATGCGCTGCTAATAAGGACACGTACTGACTGCAATCGCAATTTGTTGCAGGGCACGTCTGTAAAGCTAATCGCCACAGCCACCATCGGCTACGACCATATTGACACTGATTTTTGCCATAGCGCCAACATTGCTTGGCGTAATGCGCCTGGATGCAATGCATGGGCAGTGCAGCAGTATGTTGTTGCTGCTATTCTGGAGCTAGCCATTAAGTATACACTTCCCATTGATCAGCTAACGCTGGGCGTTGTTGGTGTGGGGCATGTTGGCTCTAAAGTTGCGTTGGCCGGCGAAGCCTTGGGAATGCGCGTTTTGCTTTGCGATCCTCCACGGCAGCGGGAGGAGGGTGGCAATTTTGTTCCACTGACTACTATTATGTCGGAGTGCGATATTATCACCTTTCATGTTCCATTAACTATTGATGGTCTGGACAGAACCTACCATATGGCCGACAACTTCTTCTTTGCAAAACTACAGCGAATGCCCTTCATCATTAACACCTCGCGTGGGGAGGTTGTACACGGCGAAGCGCTCAAGCGGGCGTTGGTTGGTAGAACGGTGAAAGGGGCAGTTCTCGATGTGTGGGAGCGGGAGCCAGAAATTGATGTGGACCTGCTGCGATTGGTGGATATTGCTACCCCTCATATAGCTGGCTATTCGGTGGAGGGAAAGGCAAACGGAACAGCTATGGCGGTAAGGGAGATAAGTAAATACTTTGGGCTTGGCATCGACAGTTGGTATCCTCAAAGAGTTCCTAAGCCAGCAAATCCACGAGTCGTTGCTTTAGGAAATAATTTTTACGAAAATCTTTATGCGCTGGTGTCAAGGGCATATCGAATCGTGAACGACGATCTTTCGCTACGAATTAATCCGTCGGGGTTTGAGCATCTGCGCGCGAATTATGCTTTCCGCAATGAGTTTTCGGCATATACAATAGCCAAATCTAGCCTGAGCGATGCCAAGAGGGTCGACCAATTTAGAATGTTAGGATTCCAGGTTGATTAATTGCTAGAAGTTTATAACCCACATGGTGCGCTCTTCGGCCACGCACAACTCACAAAGGCTAATAAGGGACTGGCTAATTTGAATAAGCTTACGCACGTATGCTCTCCAACGCGCCTTCCAGTTTTTATCGCGGTGTTCCAGCTCCTCAAAAAGGTTCTTGCCCATGAAGATGCTCGAGAGGTATTCCCTCAGCTCCTCCAGTGAGTTAATAGCCTTTATGCGATCCATATTTTCCTTCAACTCGTTGATAAGGGGAATAAGGTTTCTGGAATTAAACTTGGTGGCCCCATAAAAATCGTAGAGGTGATTGCTGCGCTCAAAGCAGCCAGCGAATATGTTGAATATATCAATGTTCAGGAATTTCGATTCACTATCGCACTTGAAATAGATTTCGGAATTTCCGGTAATATTGAATTCTACAAAGTTGAAAACTTCTTCTCGGTTTAATAGTCCCAGTTTCATACCATTTCGATAAACAAAATTAAAGACTGCTTTATTTCCCTCCACAAGCTATTTCTGTTTCTATCTACCTCGATTATGCACAGAAATCAATGATTTACGCCCCTCCAACGCCTTTTATGGCTTTGGGAAGTGAAAATTCACATGTAAATTTATGTTTTTTTTGCTTAAGGCTCAAGTAAAAGTTTGGCAGTAAAAATTTTGCCGTGGAAAATACTGCTATTTTTGACCAGATATAAAAGATTGTATGGTTGGAACGCTGGTAAACGTTGCGGCAATTTTGGCCGGTGGAACTATTGGAATGCTATTTCGCTCCAAGTTTCCAGAAAATATTCGAATAATTGTTTTTCAGGCAATGGGTCTCTTTACCCTGGTGCTGGGAATATCGATGGCTTTGAAACTCAATGAACTATTGCTGGCAGTATTTGCTCTCATTTTAGGAGGCGTTACGGGTGAGCTGCTGCGCTTGGAGTCACGCATGGATAATTTGTCCATTTCGCTGAAACGAAACCTGAAGATGGGAGACGATCGTTTCTCGGAGGGGCTCATCACCGCCTTTTTGATGTTTTGCATGGGTTCCATGACAATATTAGGTGCACTGGAGGAGGGAACAGGAGGATACCCAACGCTTCTCTTTGCCAAATCGCTTATGGATGGTATTTCTGCCATTGCTCTAACTACCGCTTTTGGGCCTGGTGTAATTTTTTCTGTAATACCGCTATTGATTTACCAAGGCGGGCTCACCCTTCTTGCACGATACTTTGGCCATAGCCTCCCGGAACCAGCCATTACCCAAATGACGGCAGTTGGCGGTATTCTGCTGATTGGTCTTGGCATTAATATTTTGGATATTAAAAAGATTAAAATTCTCAATTTATTGCCAGCATTGGTTTATATAGTGCTGTTGGTTGTATATTTGGGTAAATATGTAAAGTAGCCATGGCCTTACCTCAGCTCGATATTATTAATGCTCTTGCCCTATCGCATTTCGGGGTGAATCCAACCTGCGTTGTACCACTTGCCTTCTCCGGTTCTAATCGGCGCTATTTTAGAATAGAGGTGAGTGGAAAAACCTTCATTGCCGTGGTTGGTGACGACATTGAGGAGAATAAGACCTTTCTCTATCTAACCCAACATTTTGCGGCAAAGGGGATTGCGGTGCCCAAAATTGAGGCTGTAAGCAAAGATCAATCAGCTTACATTCTGGAGGATTTAGGAAAACAAGATCTATTTTCCATAATTACCGATTCTGAAGTCGAGGTTGCAACCAAAACTTCTCTACTTAAAAGGGCGCTCGAAAAACTTGTTGATATTCAGATTGATGGTGCTGAGGGACTCGACTTTATGCGTTGCTACCCACAACCCTCATTCGACGCTACCACCGTTATGTGGGATTTGAACTACTTTAAGTATTGCTTTTTAAAGCCTTCGGGCATTTATTTTAACGAATCTTTACTGGAAAACGATTTCCTCTGGCTTGCTCAAACCCTTGCAACAAGCGAGGGAAACTACTTTCAATACCGCGATTTTCAATCGAGAAACATAATGGTTCGTGACTCCGGCGAGCTGGTGTTTATTGATTACCAAGGAGGACGACGTGGGCCTTTGCTTTACGATGCGGCCTCGTTTATATACCAAGCTAAAGCAGGGCTTTCGGAGAAGCTCAAAACGGAACTTTTTGAGCATTACCTAGAGGTATTATCAGCCAAGGTAGCCATCGATAAGGCTAGCTATCGCGAGCGATTTAAGCTCTTTGTGCTATTCCGAACTTTACAGGTGCTTGGAGCTTATGGGTTTAGAGGTTACTTTGAACATAAGCCCCATTTTTTGCAGAGCATTCCATTTGCCATTAAGAACCTGAACGAGATGCTTCGACAACAATTGCTGGAAGGAACCTACCTTGCCGAAGTGCTCTCCAATCTCACACTTAAAGAGTTTGGCGGTGAACAACTAGCCGCGTTTAATGGTTTAACCGTGGAGGTATGGAGTTTCTCCTACCGGCGAGGTGTGCCGGACGATCTTTCAGGAAATGGTGGTGGTTTTGTGTTCGACTGTAGAGCGGTATACAACCCTGGACGTTCACCGGAATTGGGAAGCCTCACTGGTCGCGACAAGGAGGTGGTTGCTTTCATAGAATCTTCGTCGGAGATGGAGAATTTTCTTGATGGAGCCAATCAGCTAGCCAATAAATCGGTTGAGCGCTATTTGGAGCGCGGGTTTACCAACCTGATGCTCTCCTTTGGATGCACCGGTGGTCAACATCGTTCGGTGTATGCTGCCGAGGCGATGGCGCACAAAATCAAGAGCCATTATCCCGAGGTTAGGGTGGTGCTCCATCACCGCGAGTTAGGAATAATCGAAACAATGTAAGCAATGGGTAACACATACTGCAAAAGCGACAAGAAAGGTAAAAAGGAGGGTGGCGACGAGGCCAAGTATCGTTGCAAGCGCTGTGGTCGCTATGCCAAGAAGGAGGAGAAGGTATGTAAACCCGAAAAGGTAAAGTGATGAAGGCGATGATTTTTGCTGCTGGTCTTGGCACACGACTTCAACCCATTACCAACCAAACCCCTAAGGCGCTGGTTGAGGTTGGTGGAGAGCCATTACTTGGATACCAGCTAAAAAGGCTTGCCCATTTTGGTTTTACCTCTATCGTGGTGAATGTCCATCACCTTGGAGCACAAGTAAAGAGTTTTCTTTCCAACTTTAGAATCGCTGGGGTTGAGATTGCCATTTCCGACGAGAGCGATATGCTGCTCGATACCGGTGGTGGCCTTTGGAATGCCGCACCATTTTTTAGCGACGGGGAGCCATTTCTGGTTCATAACGTCGACATTCTTTCCAACGTTGATTTGGGGAAATTATATCAGCAGCATAAATCCACCAGCGCACTGGCAACTCTCCTCGTAAGCGAGCGAGAGAGCAGCAGACATTTCTTGTTCAACAAAATGGACCAACTTCGAGGTTGGGAGAATGTGAAAACGGGGGAAAAGAAGTTGCCTTGCCGATTGGAAGAAACCTTGATGCCACTTGCTTTTTCTGGTATTCATGTTATTAACCCCACAATCTTTTCATTGCATCATCAAAATGGCACATTTTCCATTATCGATGTTTACCTTCAGCTTTGCTGCCTCAATTCAATAGTGGCATACAAAGTTTCTCCTGAAACAATAATTCACGACATCGGTACACCTCAAAAGTTGGAGGAGGCAAACCGTTTTATTGCAGAGGGAAAATTCAACTCGTTGATTTCGAAATAGCGAGGTTATAGCTCCCTTGGGTTTAAGGTCAATCAAACCCTTATTTTTCTTGCTTAGGCTGTTGAGGAGCCCTAAACGGTCTTCTGTTTTCCTTCGACTTCCATGGCAGTCGACCACTCCTGTCGGAATATTTTATTATGAAGTAGGTAATGGCTAAGCCCAACAGCATGGCCGCATAGGGGATGAGATCGCTATTGGGTTGCTTGGCTGAATCCCAGATAATTACCTTTCGAGCAATGGCAATTATGGCCACCAGCACCACAATTTCCACATGAACAATGTCCTCTTTCAAAAAAGCTTTTACCGTTTCGAGCAGCTCTATTCCAATTAGAATTACTAAAAATAGGCTAAAGAGCTCCATCAGATTTTCGGCTTGGACAAAGTAGGGTGGCTCGAAGAATTTTTTTGCAATGGTAATTACCACATCGGCTGTGGCAAATAGAAGTGTTATGGTAATAATGGCAATCAGGATGAAAATAATACCCTTTTCAAGAATTCGGACGTAGCGTATCATAATGTCAGTTTTTTTACTAAAACATAAGGAATAGTCGATAGATTCAATAGTACAAAGTGCGATAACCACTTTTTACTACATTTGTTATTCGAAATAAAGATAGGAAAATGGAGTCAACATTGCAATTCATGGAGTTCCTAAAGGCCTGCATTACGCCTGTTGCGTTGATTTCGGGCGTGGGCCTTATTCTGCTTACCGTAGCCAATAGGCTTGGCCGAGTGATTGACCGAATTAGGATACTGGTAAATGAAATCGACCGTGATGATGTGAAGCGACGCGATGAGAAGGTGAGGGAAATTCGGATTCTTTTTCTTCGTGGTCGTTACCTACGCAGCTCCATTGCCCTAATTATGGTAAGCGTAATTGCCAGCTGCTTGATGATACCGGTTCTGTTTGTAATGGTGTTGCTCAACTTCGACCTGAAGCTGCTGGGATACCTGCTTTTTACCCTATCCACGCTCTCCATTCTGGTATCAGCCATATTCTTCTTTATGGATGTGCTGCTTGGGCTTAAGGCGCTGCATTTGGAGGCGGATGAGCATTTGGGAGCGTAATTCATTAAAACATTGTTGTTTTTCTCCTTCTCTGTAAACTTTTTTTGATAGATGAGGAGGAGCAACAGCTTGATTAATATTGATTTGTTAATTAGATTAACAAGATACAATGGAATTAACCGATAAAGACCTTACGCTATTTACGCCCTATCGTATAACCTCGGCCGACACCGATATGGATGCACGGCTTCGGCTTAGCGGATTATCCAACCTCCTTATTCAATCGGCCATTAGCTCGGCCGATAGCTTAGGTTTTGGTTTTGGTGGTCTCAAGCAGCAGCATCTTTTTTGGGTTCTCAGTCGCATGACCATTGAAATATATCGACCACTCAAGTGGTATGAGGAGGCCGTTGTGGAAACCTGGCCCAAGGATATTGAGGGAATTATCTACCTCCGCGACTTTATTGTTAGAGATAAGGCTGGCGAGGTGGTGGCAAAGGCAACTTCGGGTTGGCTGGCCATTGATTTGAAAACCAAGCGACCAAAACGAATTGATGGGCTCGATGGTGAGCTGTTTATGTGGCTTAAGGATAAGCATGCGCTGAATGAGTCTCCAGAGAAGTTGACTGCCATATCTAGCGGTGACAACTTTGAGGTTAAGGCCACCTACTTCGACATCGACCTAAACAAGCACGTAACCTCCACGCGCTACATCGATTGGATGATGGACTCGCTGCCACTTGATTTTTGCCGAACCAACTATCCAAAGCGTTTTTCCATTAACTATCTCAAGGAGACAATGCCTGGGGAAGTTATTCGTTTTATGCGCAGTAAGGGGGATGCTCAAAGCTGTTTCCACTTTGAGGGATTAAACCTCACCAGCAACACCAATGCTTTTAGAGGAAAGATTGAGTTTTGAGTTTTCCAATTTTTACCTAATTTGAAAGTGCTGAACAAGGTCAAGAATTATTACTTTTGGATGGCTTGCTGGGAAGAATTTGTGTAAAGCAATTTATTGTGAAAGGGGAATGGCCACACTTAGCAGCTACTCCGAAAAAATGAATATGTTTTGAAATGAGAAAATTTGCAATTACTCTACTTTTCTCCATGCTATTGGCTGGAGCAGGCTTTAGCCAAACTGCGGAAGTGCCGGCCTTCGATTCTACCGATTTTGCCGTTAAGTCTAAGCTTGCCGAATGGCTTGTGAGCTACAATCAGGTGGCGTTGATAACAGCCGATAGCTTGCGCAGTCAAAACTCTGCAAAGTTGCAGCAAATAGGCAAGGAGTGGTTCTGCTTTCAGGACAGCAATAGTGTTTGGCATGCTGTTTATGGGCGCTTTAGGCATGGGAGCTACAATGTCCTTTTTCATTTTATTGTAAACGGCAACAATGCTGCATACCTTACGCGTTCTAGGCTCGATAGTTCCATGGTTACCAGCTACGCTCGGGCGCTGTATACCGCTGGAAGAATCATTAAACCTCTGCAGGATACTTTGAAGATGAACATGGTTCGTTTTATTCGGCAAAATGAGGATAAGACATTTACAGTTTGGATTTTTCCCGGTCTTCAGCCTGAAGGTTATGCTATTTACGGAGGTGAGTTTGTTTACACGTTTAGTGCCGATGGCAAAAAGGTGGTTGGGAATAGCAGCTACTTTTCGGGAAAGTTTAGGGCGGTGCAGGTAGACCGTCCACAAGAAATTTCGCTTGATTATAGCGAGCTGCAACAGCCAACCATAGGTTCACTTTTCTTTGTTTGGAACTACAAGCCTTACTTTACGCGCATCAACATTCAAAATGCGCACTACACCATTACTGCCATAAATGGAGGAGGAGCCTACTTTTGGGCACACTTCAAGAGAAAGAAAGCCAAGTAAAAAGAACTTTGCCTTTTAGTTGGTTGTAAGTTGTTATGGTGTGAATCTATGAAACCTTCGCCAATGACGAGGAGCTATTTAGCATTGCTCTGAGCAGGTGTTGTTTCTCCATCTTCTTTTTACCACTCAGTTTCGATCGTTTGCCGTTTTTAGGAACGCTGTTTACTCACACGGCATTTTGCTTCGGTAATCTTGGCTTGCTGAACTTTTGCAACTTCCATAAGATGCTCTAGCTTATCCAAGTTGCTCGAACTAAAATATGCTCTTCTTTGTTGTTCGTATTATAGAACTTGAGTGCACTATAACCATGACAACCTACCTTTCAATACTTCGTGGAATAAATGTAAGCGGACAGAAGATGATAAAGATGGACGCTCTACGTAAGATGTTCGAGGATTTGGGTTACACCAATGTTCAAACCTACATTCAAAGCGGAAATGTTATCTTTCAAACCTATGGCGCTGAGCCTCATGCGCTAGAGAAGACCATCACCGAAGGAATACACAACTATTTTTCCCTTGATGTTCCTGTAATGGTACTCACCGCAAAGGAGCTGCTCCAGATTGTTGACAATAATCCTTTTCTTAATGATGGTTCTCGGGATATTGACCACTTGCACATCACCATGCTGCATGAGAGGCCGGAAGCATCGCGTGTAGAGCTGCTGCGGCAGACTTCCTTTCCTGGTGAGGAGTTTATACTGATTGAAGGAGCCATTTACCTACATTGCCCTAACGGTTATGGCCGAGCAAAGCTCACCAATGGATTTTTGGAAAAAAAGTTGAACGTAACGGCTACTACGCGCAATTGGAAAACAACTTCCGAACTGCTACGAATGATCAAGGAGGTGGCGTAAAGCACCTAAAGAGCATGTTATTTCTGTCGACAACAATTGTGCTCAGATAAATGTTTTTGTTTCATTATTCCTTTTAAACTAAATTTTGCACTTATGAAAAAGATGTTTCCTGTGGTGCATTTCGAAATGCCTGCAAACGATATCAACCGGATGGCTAAGTTCTACTCCAACGTATTTGGTTGGCAAGCACAGCATCTGGGCGAGGAAATGGGCAACTATGTTACCGTTTCAACTACCCAAACCGACGAGACAGGACGCCCTGCAACGGCAGGTGCTATCAATGGTGGGTTTTACCCAAACCGAACCGATGGTCAATCTTATCATCCGTCCATTGTTATTGCGGTGGATGATATTCTGGAATCTATTAAAAAGGTTACGGAAGCCGGAGGCAAGGTTCATGGCGAACCTGTTGAAATCCCCGGTATCGGTCTTTACGTTTCGTTTATCGATACGGAGGGCAATAGGGTAACCATGTTGCAGCCAATAATGGGTTAATAGAGCAAATTTTGAAGTGAACAATCTACTTTATGAACTTGGATAGAAAGGTTGTGCTGTACATTGCAGCAAGTTTAGATGGTTATATTGCTAAACCAAACGATGATTTGAGCTTTCTCTCCATAGTTCAAAAGGAGGGAGAGGATTATGGGTACGCTGCATTCATTTCAACTGTTGATACGGTAATTCTTGGACGAAAGACCTACGAGTGGGTGATGAGGCAGTTACCTGAGTTTTCCCATGCCGATAAGGAGACCTACGTTATTACTAGAACGGAAAGGCCTTCAGCTGGAACGGTTCAATTCTATGCTGGCAAGCTAAAAGATTTAATCAACCGATTGAAAAGTGAGCCGGGTAAAAATATTTTTTGAATTAGGCATTTAAGTAATAAGCATTTTATAGGAATGCGGTTGTATGGTCAGCATTCTGTCTAAAAGGTTGTCAAATAGACCTTTCCCCATAAAGCTACGGTTAAATCGGTAGGTATACTCATC
>Ga0307376_10001859_pt1 | contig 21745 bp, 44 predicted proteins | sample TR2MG_FD_202536 | JGI IMG/M metagenome (GOLD analysis project Ga0307376, IMG submission 202536) | Soil microbial communities from Risofladan, Vaasa, Finland - TR-2 | ecosystem: Environmental > Terrestrial > Soil > Coastal area > Acid sulfate soil | place: Finland: Risofladan, Vaasa | collected...
CTCTTCTTTACTATCATTGGAAAATTCAAGATCACCTAACACACCAGAATACCACCATAATTTCCAATGTTCTTCACACAAATCTGCCGGAGAATCAAACTCTGCTTCTTTACCACAAACTTCGCATTTAAATTCCATCTTATTCTCCAAGGCAGTGTGGGCTGTCGTCATGACTATCAATCAACCACAACCGACCTTCATTATCTTTTCGAACATTGCCACCATGAAGATCCCATTGAAGTTTATATGGGAGCTTATCGCCAAAACGCCTAATCTCTGTCCAACTACAGTGCCATTTCACAAACTTTTTGATTGCTCCATAATAAAGTGTATTACGTACCTTGGCAATAACAACTTCTTCTACTGGTAATACCCATTGAGAAGATAGACCAGCGTCTAATTCTTGTGTCAACGCTATTAGATCAGAATTTTCTCTATTATACCATCCACGAGCATTACAGTATACCTTAACAATATAATCTTTTGAAAGCCTGTATACTCTTCCAGTTACGCCGGAGCCAATAAATGGAAGACCTTTCGTGTCAATACCTCTAATTGCCGCCCACGATACTTCATTAGAACTCTTTGTTTTGCGCTTTGTTATTTTACGTTTTGTAATTTTAGCCATTTTTATCTTCCTTAAACAGCTCTGATGCTGGAATTAATTGAGGCTGCTTGCGTTTTTTCTTCCCCTTTGGGTCGCGCCTCTCCTTTGTTTTCTCTTTTTTCGGAGGATCAAAAATTTCTGGAAAACTTATCTCTGTCATCTCTTTAGTAAGAAAAGTTTTTATCTCACCACTGCGAATGATGAAATAAATATCACATTTCAAATACGGCAAATGATATATTTCATCATTATTTGTACACTTTAATAAAAACTTGGCTCCGCCATTATCTATGACATTTTTAACTTTTATATAGTCTAAACCAAAACGTTCTTCTAATCTTTTCTCTGCGTGGTTTCTCCTTCCTACTGTTCTACTGTGAGCATTTGTTATTCTAGATATATTAGTAATTGGTAACTTTTCAACCATTATCACTAACTCCTTTCGCAGAAGGGGAGAGAATCGAACTCTCAGGCCCCATACGGGGCCGCTCGCATTCCAAACGAGTTCCTGGTACCAATATAGGACAGCCCTTCTATTTATGGAGATCGAAGATTAACTTACAATCTCCAAACGTAAAAGCTTCCCGGGTCTTTTACGTAGTCCGTTCCTCACGACTCATCTGCAGATGAATCATTGTGAGGTTACCTTGAGTGGACCATCCTCAGTGCGGAGACGTAGGGACTTGAACCCTAAAAGCATTTAAGCCCAGTCGGTTAGCAACCGATGTCCTCATCCAGCCGGATCGTCTCCATTATGTCTGCCAAGAATTATTATTACACTTTGGACATGGCCTTAACCCACCATATCCTTCTGGGTCATCTAAATGGGAAGTCATTACTACTCTTTTATTATTACAATATTCGCAAGGTAAAAATCTTTTAATAATGCTTACTTTTTTCTTCTTGCTGTGTCGCTCAGCCTCAAAAAATTGTAAAACTTTCTCTGCCAATGAATCAGCATCAATACAAATAACCTTGGCCAAATCTCTCTGTTTCGACTCATCTTTAGTTTGTTTTAAGGCGCGCACAAGATGTCGAATGGTTTTCGCTAATTGTTCCATGTTATCCTTAATCAATTGGAGCATAGTTTAATGGGTTGCGTTTAATAAGTTCCTCTAACATTGTAATATAAATAAGTTCATTTACCACAATCCAATTTGTAGCTTTTTCAAGATTATAGTACATTGAAATAGCATCTGCCATACTGGCACTTCTGCTCATCCCCATTAAACAATGTATTATAATGTGTTCAACCTTATTTTTTTCAATTAGATCTATAACTTGATTGGCCATCGCCGTATTAAACGGCACACATTTTGGATTAGCCTTACAATCATCATTAATAGGATTGGAAGCCCTGCCAACATCACTAATATATAGGAACAACACTTCTTTCGTATATTCATTTGTTTTTGGATTGGCGGTCATTTCAAACTCATCAATTGGATTTTCTCTTTCAGGAAAGTTTATAGAGATAATAACATGAGACTCTATAAGATCATTTCCCGATTCCGCTTTTTCTTTATTCTTAACATACAATTTCATTCTTCAATCCGTTTCGCATACTTAGACCATAAAAAATCCCGTGCTTGTTCTATCGTTAGTTTTAACAGAACCCATTCTAAACATGGATGCGATGCTTGACCAATATGAATAAGTACGCTCCATCCTTTGTAATATAATGGTCCATCATACCATCCTTCTTCAGCCGAACAATATACAACAACATCATTAGATAACTCCCAACTGCGCAGCCCCGGTTCTAAATGTTTAGATGCTTTCAGCACATCTATTAGGGGCAACTTCATCTTACTCATATTTTTTTTCCTTTCCTCACATAAGACTTTCCTTAATGAGGTACTCCCGGCAGGAATCGAACCCGCGTTTGTGGGGTAGAAACCCACAGCCCTATCCATTAGACGACGGAAGCATGTGGCCGATAGAGGAGTTGAACCTCTGCAACTGGTGTGTAAAACCGGTAGGCTTCCGTTACATCAATCGGCCAAGTGGAGCTGTGTATTGGGTTGACCACATGAAATTTATGGGTTTCGTGGTTTTCCTCTCCGCCCTCCAATGCCATAAACATAGAGAAACAGGAGTTTCGTTTATACCCTCGCACAGTTTTTTCGCAATCGTAGGCTCATGATCCTACAAATGCGCTCCGTCGCGGTAACTGGTAACGATCCAGTATATTCTCGCTTATGAGGCGAACGAGGAGACCATCTCCTCCCTACCGCGCCACACATCACCATTCTTTATCCAATAGTGGAGCTGAAACATACAACCTTGGAGCAAGAATGGGGTATGAAACTTGTACTTCATATATAAGTTCTTTATTAATCTCAGATCTAAATCCGCGCCAGGCTTGAATTAATCTCTGTTTAACCGCAGAATCCATTATCAAAGATATAAGATGGCAAAGATCACGATTATTATCTGTGCGCTCTACAGCTATTTCTATTTTGCTCTTCAATATAGATTCTATTTCAGACGGCTCTTTAACATTACAAGCCCTCATTTCTTCTGGAACATCAACCATAGTACCATTATCCAGTGACATAATGTTCCATTCCATCTCTTCATCGACATTTAATTTCTCAATATAATCAGATATGTTTTTTACTATCTCAGGAGCATATCCAAAACCAGAAAAGTTTTCTTTAACAAGGCCTCTTTTTTTTTGTTCTTCTACCACAAGACACAATTCATTTGCGCTGACTCGTGAAGATCGTCTAAGTTGTGCCAACTCTTTATCACTCATATTCTTTATATCTTTTTCCATAATCTTTCCTTTCTTCTGGGAGGCGAGAGTCGAACTCGCACAACTCCTGACTCCGAATCAGGCGGCTTTCCATCAAGCCCTCTCCCAGTTACGCCCAAGATAAACCTGGGCCAGACGTTAAAGCGTCGTATAGATGATCTAAAAGAGCAGAAAAAGCCTGCTCACTATCTTCTGATATTCCTATATGAGTATGTAATTCGTCTATATGTATGGTAAGAGAATTTCCACCAAGATCTTTCTCAAATTTAACAACATAGCCTTCATTACAAAGTTCCACGATCTTTTTAAGTATTGATTCAGATTTCATTTTATCCCTCAAAAGTTGGTTCGATTGGAATGTGTTCTGGAATATATGATCTTTCAATAGAATATCTATCTACTTTTCCCAATGGAGATTTTTTCTTAAACTTATCACTATTCTTTAACCTACAAGAATTAATAAAATCTCTAACATTTTGGTTTGTATAAAATATTCCAATGTATTCTCTTTTTGTGCCAATCCATACTACCAAAAAATATGGTGGTTCTCCAACTCTATGTTCCAACAAATCCACTTTAGAACTCAACTCAATTATATCATCGCGTAATAGATCTAAATCATTCATTTTATTCTTCTTTCTTATTCCGATATGGACACCAATCTGGCACCGCTTTTGGTTCTTCCCTTGGCCACTCTATATATTCAGAGATACATTTATTTTTTTTCTTGGAACAATACCAATCTTCAGCACATCTGCCTGGAGTTTTCTCTGTGTTAAGAAATGGACACTTTCTACAGTTTTTTACTTTAATTGTAATCGTAACTTCATCTTTGACTACTATTTTCTTTGGCTCTACTCTTTTCTTTGCTATAATATTTCTTTTAATTGGTCCTGGCATTTAGTTTTTCTCCTTCTAAATAAAAAAGGCCCACCACAGAATTAAGTGGCGGGCCACTTTTGGATTTCACGATTTCCATTTCATTTCTATAAATTTCCTTGCCACAATTACAGCACTGGATGGTTTGTCCAACTTTTCTAAAATTACTAAAACATTCTTTTGAGCAAAAATGATTTTTATAGTGTTCTGCGTCCCATTTTTTCTTCCACACATCTTTGCCACACTGATCACATGGAACACAAATTAGATTCTTCATGTCTGGGCAGAGGGATTTGAACCCCCAATTTCTGCGACCCAAACGCAGCGCCATACCAGATTTGGCTATGCCCAGATACCACGGGCGGGATTCGAACCCGCACTGTCTAGTTCTTGAGACTAGCGCCTCGACCAATTGGGCTACCGTGGCTTAAATATTTGTACTGTTAAAACTAACTGGCTTCCATTCTTTTATATTATCATCCCACTCTAAGTATAATTCAACCTCATCTAAAAATGCCCAAAGGGCATCAAACTTCTCTGTCTCACGATCAATACCAGTTTCATCTGCCAAACCTTCAGCATCACAATCACGATGTAAATATACTTTTACTGTCATTTTATAATACTTTCTTCCAGTCTATTTCTGGAGCATATTTAATTTCTACGATGGAGTGTATACCATATTCACCATAAGGAACCAACTCGTCAAACTCCGAAATTTCATCTTCTGTAAGAACATCTTTATATAGTTCTATTGGTTGTTTATCTTCTTTGCTACAATGTTCCGATGTAATCCAATTATGTCCCCACTTGGCATTTGTATTTTTTATTGCTTCACATACTTTTTTTACTAAAGTTAAAGTCTCTTCATCAATTACATTCATACTTGTGATATAATCGCCATCATTATGGTCTGCTTCTATATACAATGTGTATTTCATATCTTTCTCCTTAAGAGGAAGGTAGACGAATCGAACGCCCAGGAGTTACCCCGCCCACGGGTTCAGGCCGTGTTGCCGACCATTCAGCGGTACCTTCCCTTACTACTTACTCATCATTACATTCTATTATTGGAATATAATATCCGTCTTTATGTTTCTCTTCATAACATAAAACGGAGTTCATCATACAAGAAACATCCCAACCACGATCTATCATTTGATCGCCATATTTATCCTTGGATCGTTTGCCACAAGCAGCACAAACAAAAACCTGACCATCTGGAGCTATATCATTCATCTTTATATTCCTTATGTACCTATAATTGCTACAATTAACCTATAATATTTTCCCCATTCTTCTTTCCAATAATCTGGAGCTGTTGTGTCTGGTTCAATTCCAATACTTTCGCACCACTTTGTAAACACACTTTCATCATGACATATAGCAACACTATTATGACAATGAGTACTAAACTCCTTTTCTCCGCACCATTCTATAATTTCATCTGGCATATCACTCGCATCTACACAAGGTATCATTTCAAACTTAGGCTTCTTCTTCTTTACTTTTGTATTCATATTCTTCACATCCTATATCTTTCTTATTCCAAAGATCATCATGAAGGTCACAAACTCCATTGTCCAAAAACCACTTACAATCTCCACATCTGTTCGATGTATCAATGCCCCTGCTTTCCAAACAATAAAGAAAGTTAAATCTATTTACCGCTTCTTCCACATCATCAAAATGTTCTATGGGAATATGTAAAGTAAATGGTCTGTCCGCATCATAAAGATCAATATCATCTATCTCATCAGTTTCACGACAAATTGCCCACTCGCAAGGAATCGGCTTTTTTCTCTCTTTTTTATCAATCAAATTAGTAAGATCCACTTTTATATCTTTCCAAGCATACAAAGCAGATATGGATAATCTGGTAGCACTATAATATACATTATCCTTTTTTAAAATTTCAAGGATTCTTTCTTTGGTGTGAAGTCCTCTTAACTTATCAACTTGCTCACCAATCTCTTTCGCAGTTTCAAGATCCCCGCGTCTTTCCGCTAATGTCTTAATAATATCCAACATTTCAGGATCGCTGGCGATCCCAAAACTATCGTATTTCGCTCTTCGTGCTTCAGCAAACAGTTCTTTTAAAGTCTTTTTATCTTTCATAATCTTTTCCTATCAAGCAGGGGCGACAGGACTTGAACCCGCACCAAATGGTTTGGAGCCATACATGCTACCGTTACACCACACCCCCTAATGTTAATAACTTATTTCGTGTTTATCAATTTCTTCGATTTTTTTGGTAACTGTTTTCATTGTTTTCATATTTGTTTTTCGGCCTTTATTAGTATTCCATCATAGTTTCTGTTCTGAAAAAATATGTCCCACCACAGTTTAAGATCTACATTTTTGGGAAGCCAATGAACCCAGTAGCCATTTATATGAAGTTGTCCATATATTGGATTTAATGGATACCTTTCCCATCTCGCTACAAACCCTGGTTCATCTATCAAAACAGTGTCGTCATTAGAATCACAAGATGTAACATAATCATTTAGGATTACATCTAATATCACCTCGCCGTTTTGCATAACAATAAGATGATCCTCCGGATCAACAATTTCTAAACCCTCATAACTCCAAGACTTTCCATCTTCACTAATATGTTCATACATTTGAATGGCAGGCATTGTTCCTTCGCATCCAGTTTCAAAATGACCGTATAGCAAACCTTTAATTTCTTTCATATTTTTCCTATGGCCTTCTACAAACTGCTTTAAACAAGTATACATTTTCAGCCTTACAAGCATCCACACACAGATTAAGCATTTCTTTATTACAACAACATTGCCTTTGTGCGCATCTCCATTCACATGATTGCCCTGTGGCTTTAATTCTTTCAGCAGCAGAACAATCAATCCCTTTTTTACATCCCACACTAAATACAATTAATAAAACAAGTAAAATGTATTTCATAATATGCCTTTCTATAAATCTATTCATTTTGTATTCCGTGTTTTTTTAAGACTTCCATTATAGCCTGCCACATTTTAGGCTTGTGAATATGACAACACATTGAAGAACAGCGACAATCAAAACTATCGCAATACGGCAAAAGATCTACAGCATCCCACAAGTCTTTATAAAGTTCAGTAGAATCTATTTCTTTATCCATAATACCTTTTTCTTTCATCTTTCGTTGATCTTTAAAATAATCAGGGCTGGTGGTAGTTTGTCCTTGTCCCTTGCCAGAGACGACGCCAGGTTATACTGGTAGACACCAATTTCGCTTCCCTGATAGTAACCCCAGAGAGGATTGAACTCTCGTCCACAGAGTGAAAATCTGTGATCCTAACCACTAGACGATGGGGTCAGTTTGGCAGGTGCTCTCACCTGGCTGAGCTACGCACGTAATCTATATTCTATAGAATACAAACATCATAGCTTAATGTACACTCCACTATGTAAGCGCGACGGGATTTGAACCCGTGATCTTCTGCGTAGCCCTGTGGAGAATTGAACTCCAGTTACTGGCATGAGAAACCAGCGTCTTAACCACTAGACGACAGGGCCATTTTTATTCATATTTGACTTTAAGTGCCAAATACAATTCGTATTCTGTTTGTATCTTTTCTCCTTCTTTTTTTAACTCCTGTTCTTTCAAACGTTTTGAATAGATATCTTTAAACTCTTTAAACATAGCAACAGCTTTAAATTCTTCTTCACCATTAAGCGCACGAACTTCTTCTATCTCTATATCACTTAAACGTATAAATTCTTCAGTGTTATGATGTTTGTCCCATAAAAAAGTTGCCGCTTCTTCCAAAGTGTTAAAACGTTTTGAAAATGGAACCAATCTGCTATAAGGATCATACTCATCATCGGGATAATTATCCATATATTTAACTATATATTTTAACATTTTATTTCTCCATATTTTCTGGGAGGCGAGAGTTGAACTCGCACAACTCCTGCGTCCAAGGCAGGCGGCTTACCATCAAGCCCTCTCCCAGTTGTTTTATATTAGTTTACTCTTCTCGTGGGCCAAGTAGGGATCGAACCTACCTTAACGAGATCTTCAATCTCGCGCCTTCTCCAGATGGCCATTGACCCAAAACTGTTTCTTGGATCCAGCAATCGCCACTATACATTTAACAAAATTATGATCTCCACTCATTATTAATATCGCCTTTAAAAGTTTCGGACAGTTTAAATATTTCTCCACGAGAACCTGAAATTTTCCATTCTCTCCACATCGATTGGTGTCCTGACTTTAATTTTCTATAATAATTAATAATAAGATTATGTTCTTTACAATATTGTTGTAGCATATTTTCAAGAACTTCATGTTCATTTTCGGTACAATAAGAGCGTGCGTATATCTCCATTTTTTTTCTCCTTGGCGGGCCGAGAAGGATTTGAACCTTCAACACCAAGATCTTCAATCTTGTGCTCTACCAGTTGAGCTACCGGTCCAAATCTGTTTCTATTCGTCAGTTATTCAGGCGTTCGGTATGCTGAAACAGCAAGTATCAACCGTCATCCCTATCCCAGATTAATATGCTGGGCCATTATCTTCGTCACCCATTGTGGCTATTCTTCTTCAACATCTTCATGATCTATCTCGTCTAGTGCTTTAATTCCCTCAAAAAACACATCATCGTATCGCGGCTGATGTTGTTCGTGTTTTTTCCTATCCTCAGTTTTCTGACTTAAAGCACCTTTAATCTTTTCTTTAAGTGTCATTTCCTTTACAGCTACATAATGAACATATTCGCCATCATCCCAAGCAAGCACTCCTCCACTCTTGATTTTATCGAGTTGTTCCGCCGTTAATACAATTAAATCACAACCATATCCGTGTCCATTATTATACATAGCATCTTCTAAAGTATCATAAACAATACCATCATTAACCCGACTCTCATCTTCCGTGTCAAGGGTAAAAGAATTAATAATACCATATTTTGATCTATCTACAGTTACCTTCATGATCTTCTCCCTTATCCGTCTCTGCCAGCTCCATACAAAGCCTCACCGCCAAGTTTCTTAATTTCTAAATAAGTTTCTATATCTGCTTTGTGAAACTCGGAGAGTTCAACATCGTAATCATAGTCACAGCCATTCCAAAAATGATAATCTCCGCTAACTCCTTGTCCATCAAGCCAAAGGATCCAATCGCCATCTTTAACATTTACTCTAACATCACCACCAGTAAAACTTTCGATAACTATTTTTCTGTCCGGTTTTAGATATTCTATAAGAGGGTAACTAACACCTTCTTTGGAACTATATTGAAAAATATTCTTTCCCTTGTATTGAGAAACTTTATCTTCAGGAACGATTGCTATTCCAATAATAAAACTACTGGAACTACTATTTGATATAAACCCCGTTCGTATTTTCATGTGAATTTCCTTTCTATTATACCACGAAGGAGATTCGAACTCCTACTATATGCGTCCTGAGCGCATCGCCTCCTACCAATTGGGCTATCGTGGCGTATGCCTAGGATGGGATTCGAACCCACACTTGCTGGCTTCTTGAACCAGTGCCTCTACCAAATTGGGCTACCTAGGCTGTTATAAAATTGCTTTCATCTGTTCTTCTAATTTCTTATAGAAATTACGCTTTTTTGGGTTCTCAATAGTTAATTTTTTCAATAAGGTAAAAATAACTTGAGGATCAGAATGCGAAACTCTATCAATGATAATCTGTGCTTTTTTGCTTGGTCGCTTTGTTAAAAAGCCTCTACCTCGTCCCTTGTTATAATCCGGAGTAGTTTTAAATTGTAATTTTGTTATATCCACTATTTTGCCAGATGTATGTTTTAGATACCAATGACTTACATCTTCATGTTTAATAGTACACGGAATAAATCCAGACTCCTTACCTCCAATCATATGATAAAATGCTTCACTGGCAATATAACAATAACCAGACATTGGGTGTGAACCATAATTCGGTGATTTTAATTCTTCTGTAAGACAGTGACAGATAAGTGTTTGTAAACCTAAAAACATTATTTATTCCACCAAATCCTCTGACTTTATTACGCCATCCTTAATAAGTTTAGTGGCGACTCTAATCCTAAACAGTCTAAGTGCCGACTCTAATGTTGGAATGCGATTAGCACCTTTTTTACTACTAATAGTTGGTTCTCCAATATCAAAAGAAACAAGTTCCTTTAACATGTTGGTCTCTTCATTGCCATATGTTCCGTGTGTATAAGTGTCATCATAAAATTCATATGGTTGAGAAAGAAAGTCAAACATATCTACGTCATATTTCTCGCCAAACCGAAACTCTTCACCGGAAGATCCAAAACAAGGATCCATATCTCCATAATTACATTCATAGGAACAATAAGATAAACTATCTCGATCAATTATTCTGCCACTATAATCACAGCGATGCTCGGCAACTTTACGATCTGCCTTGATAAATGATTTTCCAGTAGTTTTATTAGTAACATCAAATTCAAATGTTTTATAGATCTTCATGGCCTTTCCTTTGTTAATGCTGGGGCCGCATAACGACCCCGGAACTCCTTGTACACATGGCACGCGAGCTGTGGGAGACGATGGAATCGAACCACTTGCCCACAATGAGGAGTGGGGCTACAACCCACCGCAAATCCAATTTGCCTTATTAGCGCCTCCCATTTAATAAACTAAAAACTACGGTTAGGGTTTCCTCCTGGACAATAAAATTCTCCATAGGAAAACGTACATTCAACTGGCATTCCAAATAACTCTGCGACCCTTCTCTCAGTTTCTTCTTCAAAGCCGGGAGTATCTTCCCAAACCCTAATAGCCTTACAAATTATTACCTTATTGTCCTGCATGTCTAGTGTAAAATCTCCACTAATTTTGCCATATTGAAACGCCTTAACCGTCGCTTTCATCTTCTTCCATCCTTTCTATCATTTTACCTGAACTATAATCCCAGACTTCTGGCTTTATAACAAACGATTCAAATAGTTCCGTCAAACACGGCTCACATATAGAAAACACCCTTCGCTCCAAATCATATATAGAGCCATAATATCCATTATAATGTATCTCTTCAAGACCTATAATATGATAATCTCCATCAGAAGAAATCTTTACTCTAAGACTTTTGCCACATTTATTACAAACCGTATCCTCTATAACATCGCCATTTGGTTCAACTTTATGAATCTTCATTTTATAGTACCTTCTTCCAATTTACTTTTGGAGCATACTTAATTTCTACGATAGAATGTATACCTGGATCACCATGAGGGACCAATTCTTCAAATTCATCAATCTCATCTTCTGTAAGAAAATCCTTATACTTTTCTTTTGGAAGAATTTCACTTCTTTCATGCAAAGGCCAGTTATGTCTTTTTTCTTTGCCTATTACCTTACAGACCTTTTTCACCAAGTTTAATGTTTTTTCATCAACAGTAATGACCTCAGTAATATAATCTGCATCGTTCCAATCTGCTTCAATAAATAGTGTATATTCCATTGTTCTTCCTTTGCTATAGCGGAGGCTGGAATCGAACCAGCATAACTAAGATTATGAGTCTTAGCCGAGACAGCCTCCCGGCCCCGTTCGGAACCGTTTGGCTTACCATTACTCTCCCTGCTATGATTGCCAGTATTAACTACTGGCTTTTCTTATAAGATCTCTATCTACATAAAAGTCGACATTTTGTATAACTGTTTAAAAACAATAATGAATTTCGGCATCGCTCCAACCAAGAGCGAAAATCTCGCGGCTTCGATTTTCACGCGCACGAAACCGTTTTATTCTCTACTAACTTACATATCTATGTAGTCCCGACACACATGCTTGTACAAATGCTTCATATGTTCCGAAAGTATCTTTAATATCTTGAATAACCTCGTCTTGATTAAGTCCAAATCTTAATTTGTAATATTGTATAACATCGTGAGTGCTGATACCTTCTAACTGGCACAAAGGACAAAACTGAGATGGAAAATTCTCTCTCATTTCTGATTTCATATCGTCTTTATCAAGATCACGGCATTCGGGATTTTTTTCTAAGAAAGCATATACTGCTTTTGGATTGTCAAGCCCAATTTCACAGTGCCCTTCACAAAAAAGATGTCCAAAAGAACATTCTACCATATCAAATTCAGCAAGACCCATATCCCATCCAGATTCTGTTGAGTCACAAAAATCACAGGTAAAACTGGAAGAACTTGAGTTACTTACAAAACCCAGTCTAATTTTCATTTGTATTCTCTCCTAATCTACATCGGTCCAGGCAATTGTTTTTATATTGGCCCAGGGGAGCAATTCTGCCAAAATCTTTTCTGCTAAGTCGGATCCACAAGAATATGTTATTAAAATATCTCCATTGTCCATAACCTGAATTTTATCAAATGCCATAGCGAGTATCCGCAGATCATCCATGCCCATTGGACTAACATTGGAAAGAATAAATGCTGAAGAACTGCTATTGCTTACAAATCCGTTTCGAATTTTCATGATCTTTTCCTAATGTTTACCTATCTGAATGTTTGGAAGTCTTGAAAATATATCGCCGTGTTCCATTGTGGAATACAGTGGTCCATCATTATCACAATATTCAAAGATAAAAAAGTGTCCATTTAGATTGGCATTTATAAAATCATTTCCAAGTTTGACAGCAGCTTTATCCCATATTTCAAAATACTTATTCATTGCTTCTTCGTCTCGATAATTATAATCATGCTCAGGACATCCAGGAAACTGACCCAAACTAACTTCTTCCATGATCTTTTCTTTATTAACTATACCACTATCTAACATATCTTTAAAAACAACGCCCGCCATTTGTGATGTTGTTATTGAATAATCATATATATCAATACGTTCAATATCACCAAAAAGCATTTGTTTTACTTCTTCTACAGTTTCTGGGATATATGGAAAAGCCACTATAAAAGAAGAGCTGCTTGAGTTACTTACAAAACCATTTCGAGTTTTCATTTTATCCTCGCAAACATTGGGTTATATAATAATTTCTATCAACAGTCTCCATAGAAGATAATTCTAGATATAATGTATTATATTCGCCGTCATTTTCATCAGCATCATCACACTTAAAATAATTCCACCAAGGATGGTTATTACATGTATCTACAAAAATACCGCCTGGAGTACGACAAATAAATGTCTCGTAGTTTATACCCCATGGAAAACAAATAGGTTTGTCAAAATCCATATTGTGAAGCAGAAATTCAACAGCCTCATCCACGCCTTCAGGAAGACCCCAACCATCATTTTCATATTCTTCCATGATTATCGAGATCATCATCAAGGCTGTTCTGGCCGTAGTTGTTAGGTTTTTTTCAGCTACAATAAAACTTGAACTACTTGAGTTACTTACAAAGCCTTGTCTAATTTTCATCATAATCCTCGTATTCGTCATCGCTAAGGAAAACATATTCTTGTTTTGGAATGCCAAGTTTTTTAAACCACTTTCTAAGATCTCCATTGTCCATCCAGGTATCGCCCCTAATCTCTCCGGGGCCTTTCGAACATATCCAACGATCATTATAACACTTGACATCATATACTACATAGGACTCCACAAACTGTCCACATATGGCAAGATTTTTTGGTATAAGATTTCTTGATTTGCCCAATTTCTCTTCAACAGCCACAACCTGTTCATTTGTAAGGTTACCCATTGTTAGAATAAACGAGGCTGAACTACTGTTGCTCACAAATCCTGATCTAATTTTCATTACCATTCCTTAATAATTATAAAGTCTTCAGTTCCTTTGATATCTTCAATGTTGTCATGAGTTGATATCGTCGTTAAGAATCCACCAAAATCCATCTCTTCTTGATCCTCATTATTAGAAAGAGATGATGTTATAAATGAATATCCACGATCAAGTAAAGTTTTATATTGAAGTGCTGTTTTTGTGTAGTATTCTTCCGGATCAAGATCTGCCCAACCCTTCTGTCTTAAAAACTTCTTAAAATCTTCTTCACTCCTAACAAAATGTGAATATTTTTGTTGTACCATATAATCAAACAGAGATTCTACTCCAGATCGAAAAGGATGATCTTCTACCATCATAAGTTTCAAAAAATTTCTTTTAGTAAGCTCACCTTTTATGAGAATCACAAAACTTGAGCTGCTTGAGTTGCTTACAAATCCTGTTCTAACTTTCATTTAAAACCTCTAAAAATAATTACATTTAATAACACACATTTTATTTTCTTTAAGTTCTAAAAGCTTTTGTATAATAGAAGCTCTTGCGTTATCAAACACATTAGAAAAATATTCCCAATCATGTGCCGGCCCGCTAATTTGCATCTTGGCGGTAGCCTTTTCTTCAGCAGTTAATTCTGCCCCCACAAGTTCAGCTTCATATTCGTCTATCATCGGATCCGACATTTTTTTAGCATGATCTATAACTGACTGAGCAAATGTCTCCATATCTATAGTTTCCATATCATCGTAATTTCCCATTATAAAAGAAAGCACAATCATTTCAACACCTTCAAGTTCGACCCGTGTGGTATCACACACTTCTAAAACTGCCTGCTCTGATGCGGTGAGATCAATATTATCAAGTCTATTTGATGCTAATACGGCAATGAAGCTTGAACTACTTGAATTACTTACGAATCCTGTTCTAATTTTCATTAGCTTTTCTCCCAACTAATAAGCTGTTCATCTATACCAACAACATTTATAAGGAAATGCTGCATATCAAAATTGTCCATGAAGGTTTTGCCTCTAACAATAACACCCTCTATCTCTATGTCCCAGGCATCTTCATAATCATATCCACCCAAAACACAAGCAACTTCAGAATGTTTTATAATCATGCTAAGTTGTAAACCAGTGATATCTTTGAGTGGAATCACAAATGATGAAGAACTACTATTACTTACAAATCCTTTTCTTAACTTCATAATGTTCTCCTAAAACAACATATGGGGACCATCGTAATAAAATAGATTTCTAACTGTTTCGTTGTCATACTCTATAGTATCAAGGCTATCTTCAGATTCTTCAGAGAGTTCTGGAAAGGTTTCTTCCAATTTATCTATAAGACCATTAAGATCTGCGCCGCATTCTTCTTCTAAATCGGCCTGCTCGATCTTTAACCATTGGTGAAATGCTATAAGTCTGATGCGCATATCTCTTATAGTAAGTTCTTCTGAGCTAAGAATTTTAAAGGAATGTAATGGAAAAGAATCTTCGTTGGCATTTAATCCATTGTAAAGAAGATTTTCATCGTCCCCAATATAACGAACACTATTAATGGTAATGGGCTGGCCCACATCAATGGTCTGACCTACATCAATAGCAATGGGGCTCACATCAATGATCTGACCTACATCAATAGCAATGGGATGGCCCGCATCATCGATAATTCTCCGTTCAGACTCCATACTAAGTCCGCCATTTTCCATCCCATTCCATACTTGGTAATACATATCTTTACTCCATAGTTAAATTAAATATAGGACACGATCTACAGCCATATGTTTTGGCATTGTCCATAAGAAGACCGCGAAACTTACATACTTCTGGGGAGTTCCATACATCTTCCATAAAATCATTACAACTTACAACATCAATGCCATTCCATCCATCTTCGCCCTCGGTAAAACTACAATGAAAAAATCTTCCATCAGTGTTAACATACGAACTAAAACAATCTGACTCGCAAGGCTCTGCCAACATTTCCAATTTATTGTAATCTTTATGATCTTTTACCGCCTTTAAAAAAGATGGAGCACTACAACTGTCAAATCCAATAGGAGCGTTGCGTTCAAACGCAAAATCAATCAACTCTTTATACTCTTTTAACGAAGTTAATTGATGAAATCTATTTCTTTGGCCCTTGGGCTTCATAAGAAGGAACACAATCGCATTAAGACCCGAAAGTCGTGCGTCGTTTTCCCGGTCATTAATAACTTGATAGCAAGTTTCAATAGTCTCTTTACACAGCAATTGATGAATGTTTACAGCGGAATATTTTTTAGAAAATTCTATTTTTTCGCTATCCTTAAATCCACAATTCTCTAAAAGTGTTTCCACATTTGTTTCCAAATATTCGAAATTATCGTCTTCTTCACAATCATCGTCAACTATTTCCCACTCTCCAACATTAAGTCCTACCAATTTATTCATTTTTTTCTCCTGGTTTTAAAAGCATCCACCCTTTAGTATGTAACCATTTGCCACTTACTACATTGTAAATTCCACCACATCCAAAGTTTTTTTTCATATCTATTTTTCTAGCGTGAATTATTTCACCAGTATGTTTATTTATAAACCAATACTTAATTTGATCTACACTATGATGCTTAGTATCATCAGTAAAATATACAGGAACAATACCGATCTTTGCTTGAGATATTTTTTCTTTGTGTTCTTTCGTCTTTTTATATTTTAATTTATTCTTTCGATCTTCTGAAAAAACAACACCTGTGGCCGCCTTTTTCCTACTATTCCTTAGTTCTCTAGCTTTTTCAACACCATAATATTCTTCGTATGTTTTTCCTTTTAAAGGATTGGACAACGACTTTCTTTTTCTGGAATTTTCGGACCAAACACAACCTTTGGCTCTACTGGGCTTTCCCTTTAGCAAATCAGACATAAATTTGCTAAATTCCTCCTTAAGTTTTTCATATTCTTGTGAGTTACCACCAACTCTATTGTCCATAAAATTAAAGGCATATAACATTCTAATATAACAATTGGTGTTTATGTTACGAAAAATTTCTACCAGCAGAAAATGTACCCTATGGTGGTCATGCGCAGATAGAAGTACAATATTTTGTGGATCATCTACATTATTAATATCAGGAAATAAAATTCTAGAATCTTCATCAGTAAATATTGATTTGGGAATTATATGATGTTTTTCTCTATATTTAATTTCATCGTTACAACATATAGAATTTTTTATGATACTTTGGTATTCCGCTAAATATTTGTCCATTTTTTTAATCCTCCTTACAAACTAATAGATAAATATTGGCAGAACAAAAAGAAGAACTATTGCTTATTTGATCGGTTTTCGTCTCTTAATTTTTATTTTCTTCTTCATAAACCTATCATTCAACTTTTTAACAGCATCGTAGCAAGTATCAGAATTATATCTACTAACTGCTACAGCACCACACAGTCTTGTCAGATTATCGGCATATTCATCTGTAAGTCTTTTTCCATTAATGGTAATGTTTGGAATCACCTTGTTGTAATCATTGGTCCTACAATATTCCATTATTTTCCACAGATCTGGGTTTCCATCTATGGACCCTACTCCAAAAGCAATTTGAGTTAAGTTTGTAGGGATCTTATGAAAGATGGTTTTGAATGTTTCAAAACTCATGTTATGACCAATCTCTGTGTTGGATTTATAACAAAAAGAACAACCGCCATCGCAAATAGTAGAGATTTCCATGTCCAAAATCTCCGGGCCAAGAGGGCTATATTCTGGATCATCCTTGAATGTCTTCCCCCACCGAGCAAACAAACCATTTTCTTTATTAAAGTTATAGTTATATTCTGGACTTCTAACTTTCTTTATCATAATTATTTCCTTGTCTCGTCCCAAATCTCTTTGCCACTGCCAATTATTTTATCTCGTTCGGCACCATTTCCTATAATCTTTATAGGAACTTTCAGTACAGTTCTTATATGATCAATATAATCCTTGGCTGCCTGCGGCAACAACGACCATTTTGATACATTAGATGAATTCTCTGTCCATCCAGGAAACGTTTCATATATGGGTCTTACTTGATATAAATCTCCTGGCGCAGATGGAAACACATCAGATACTCTGCCATTAACTTCATAGGCTCTACATATTTTAATTTCTGTTAACCCATCAAGGATATCAAGTTTTGTTATAGCCAATGAGTCAACACCATTGACATTTATCGCATGCCTCAAGGCTACCATATCAAGCCATCCACATCGCCTTGGTCTGCCAGTGGTTGTTCCAAATTCATTTCCCCTGTCTCTAATATCGTCGGCCTGTAAACCATGTAGTTCAGTAGGGAAAGGTCCTTCACCAACTCTCGTAGTATATGCTTTAATAACACCAACAACATGATCTATTTTGCTCGGGCCAACACCAGATCCGGTGCAAACTCCACCGGCAGACGGATTAGAAGAAGTTACATAAGGATATGTGCCATGGTCTACATCAATTAGTAATCCTTGTGCTCCCTCAAATAGAATATTCTTTTTCGACCTTATTGCTAAATTTATATAATCAGATGTATTGATTATATGTTTTTTAAGAATATCGTAATATTCTTTTAGATCAGCAGCAAGAGCTGTTGCCTCTGCACTTTGGTAATGAATTCCAGTCAAATCCCAATTTTTTCCTATCATTAACCCTATAGAGTATGTTGTTTGTGCCAGATCGCCAACTCTAATTCCAACTCTTCCAATTTTATCCATATATGTTGGGCCGATTCCTCTACCTGTTGTACCTATTTTATCCTTACGCTTTTCTTCGGAAGCATTATCTCTAATAATATGCGTCGGCAGTATAACATGCGCTCGATCTGAAATGAAGAGACTGTCTGTAGAAATACCTCTCTCTTTCAACCGATTAATTTCTTGTATCATTTCCAGCAGATTAATTACTACGCCATTTCCCAAAACACAATCTATGTTTTTATATAGGATGCCTGATGGTATTAGATGTAGTTTATATTCTTCTTTTCCAACAACAACTGTATGGCCAGCGTTATTTCCACCACCAAATCGTACGACCATATTAGCATTGGGAGCTAAATAATCTACGATCTTTCCTTTTCCTTCGTCTCCATATTGGCATCCCACTACTACTACTGTTGACATATTATCTCCTTAAACCCAATTTAAGGGAAAAGTGTTGTTTAAAATCCTCAGAAAGTTTTTGATGTGCTGAAATACTATACCAATCAACCTTATCTTGGAACTCTGCTATGAAATCCTCAGAAAGTTTTTGATGTTTTGAAATATAAATCCAATCAACCTTATTTTGGAACTCTGCTATGAAATCCTCAGAAAGTTTTTGATGTTTTGAAATATAAATCCAATCAACCTTATTTTGGAACTCTGCTATGAAATCCTCAGAAAGTTTTTGATATGTTGAAATATAAAGCCAATCAACCTTATCTTGGAACTCTGCTATGAAATCCTCAGAAAGTTTTTGATGTTTTGAAATATAATCCCATTTTTGGTTATCAGGATTTTCTCTTATATCTTTCAATTGTTTTTTAGTAAGTTTTTTCATAATGTGTATCGATCTCAAACTCTTCCACCCACTCATTTTCTTTGAGTTGGAAAGACATTAGCTCGCATTTATTGGTAATAAACTTAATAATTATCGGACATTCTGTCGATCCGCCAAATACAATCCACATACAATTAAACATATTTCTTCCTATCAAAAAAAAAAGAAGCGCAAAGCGCTTCTCTGTTTTAAAAAAATGTTATAGAAATTTTCTATCTTATAGTTGATTTATGCTTTAGTTTGTAGTATACTACTTTAAGTATTTCCCATGCCAGAGGGCCGCCAACACAGCCAATAATTAAGCCATATACAAAATCCATGGAAACCTCCGTTAAACGTGATATATAATAATATCAATTTATTGGCAGGTTATCCCCGTCTTCCACGCTTTTTAGTTTCTTTTGATCTCTTTGCCTTGTGTACGATTCCCGACGGACGATTAATAACCCATTTAATATACTTACTAAATTGCTCATTGGCTAATAATGTTTCGACGGTATTTAGGCTTTCTTCAAGAGTTTTGTTATCAAATAGAGCGTGTACTTGTTTATGACAATCTTTACATATACTTATCAGTTCTGATCCGCCTCTGCTTTTAGGAACAATATGATGATCAGTAAGTATTTCAATTTTTCTATTACACAGCGGACAAGAAAACTCTTCGTTCATTTTATCTCCTGCGATTTCAATAACTTAACCCGCCGTGCGATTTTTTGCTTGACAAATCGTCGCAGCGAATTTAAGTTAGAATCAAACGTTGCGGGAAATTTTTATTTATATTCAATCTCGAAGCCATTAAGCCGTGCTTCAGTTGTCTTCTTTTCTTGTATACTCATCACTATAAGTAGCCCCAGAACGATCACAAGCCACCAGGAGCCTGCCAGAAGGCCATATAGTATACCAAGTCCACAAAGTGCCCACGAGACCCATACGGCGATTTTAATAGCCTTGAACCCACCAAGCTTCATTCCAAGTAACGAATATAAAATCCTGCCACCATCTGAAGGAAAAAGCGGCAAAAGGTTAAACGTTCCAAGTAAAAAGTTAATGTATACAAAATATATTATCCAGGTAAAATGAAAAATACTATACAAAACAGACCCTATGCCAAGTAAAATAAAGGATCCTATCGGCCCAGCTATCGCAATTTTTAGATTCTTCTTATAATCAGTAAAATCAGTCATACTAATCATAGCTGCCGCACCAAATCCATGAGTAATTACATATGGCACATACAACTTCTGTCGCTGTGCCATCCACACATGAGCATATTCATGGAATAAAAGAGAGCTAAACAACATCGCAAACAGGACAATACCAAACGCTCCGTTATAAAATATTAAAAGAGCTGGTAGTAACAAAACAGACCAATGAAACTTTAATGGAACACTAACTGTTTCTTTAATACTACTTAGTAAGTTTTTCATGCTTTTCTTGCTTTTCATGCTTTTCCTCATATCCATCAGCCTCAATAGATATTCGAGACTCTGGAACCTTTAGTTGTTTAATTACACCAAGAAAGGCCGTTCTTTTTCCACTTACATCGCACCCAGCAGCAAATGCGTGTCCACCTCCAGAAAAAATGTTAGCAATTTCAGCTATTTTGCCGGACTCTATCAGTTGTTTGTTGGATGTTCTTAACCTTGCCTTAGTCAAACCATCTATTAATACTACATTTTCTGAATACTTAAACAATGTATCCATGATTTCAGATACTACAGCCTGATCTGTTTCCTCAACTTCTACAATCATGAATCCATTGCGGCATTTGTGAATCTTTGCATCTTGAATGCTCAGTAATGCCTGCATATATCTATGAGGTTTTATGGCAGATAATATCTCCGTAGCGGTATCATCTTCAATTTCCAATTTACTAAACGCTTGAAATACCTCATTTAAAGAGCGAACAAAAAACGTATCTGTATATAAACCAACCAATAAAATATCATCAATAATACCAAAGTCTAATATAAGAGCCGCAGCAGTTGAACACCTATCCAAAACATAGACTTTATTTTTAGGAGAGTGCTCATCCTTACGAGTTATATGGTGATCTATATTGATACATGGTAGTAAAACATCAAAACCTATACGTCCAGTGGTTGGGGCACAGTCCAACACTATGATTTGTTCCACTTCTGGAATATCATCAACCCTATCACTTTCAGGAACGATCCATGAAAGATGCTCAGGGACTCGGCCTTGTACTTTCGCATAAGCTGTTTTCCCATTCTTCCTTAAAAAGTTAATAACAGCTTTTATGGAAGACAATGAATCCCCATCAGGATC